>OLFS01002911.1_pt1 | contig 9720 bp, 1 predicted proteins | sample 1605491 | NCBI WGS metagenome assembly OLFS01 (sample SAMEA3888921, study PRJEB22519) | human gut metagenome | biome: human gut; feature: human-associated habitat; material: faeces | place: Denmark | collected 2011 | reverse complement strand
TTATTTTTAAAGTTTATTTTATAATTCATTTTATGCTTAAGATAATATTTTAATAAGAGAGATAATTCCAAACGCAAAAAAGCCACCACTCATAAGGAGTGGTGGCTTTCACCATATACATATTCATACATGAAGATATACAAATATATAAATTGTGTATGCACCTAAAACTATGCTTTAGAAGCAAGCAATTGGTCAACTGCTGCTTTCAATGCATCGATTTCAGATTGTTGTTTATCAAGCTTAGCCTTGTACGCTTCATTTTCAGAACGCAATTGAGTCATTTCATCTTGCATTACATAAATGGAGCTAATAGGGCCCGCTTTATAACGATCAGGAATATTTTTCTTTTCAGCACTAATACCAAATTTATGTGTAACACCAGCATTAACCATATTATGGTTACCGCCTACAGAAACTCCTACATTAAACATGGTATTGTCATTTGTATAATGAGCTAGACCAATCGCCGCCGCAGTTTGACCGCGATAGTTTCCTACACCAGCCATGAATTGTGTTGGCTCTAATGGATCATATTGAATTGGTTTCAATGCAGCTATAGCCGCAGCATGAGCACCAACGCGTTCAACTTCAGCAGCCACTTGATTGATAGCTGCCACTTGGCTATTACCAATACCTTGTAATTGCGACATATTAACCGCATCTGTTGGCGCTTGACCCGGTGCAACATTGGTAATCTTATTACCACCATTATTTAATCCATCTTTAGTTAAGTATACACTAGGCGCTCCCCCTGCTGGTGCAATCGTTATACCATTACCATTAGTTATCGTAGTATTACCTGCTGGATCAGTAAACATAGCAGATGTCATACCAGACAATACAGGATTGACTGCATAACTAATTGTTTTACCAGTTTGAGTCACTATCATATTGTTACCAGCTTTGAAAGTAACAATTTCGTCAGCCTTGATTTTTTCTGGACTTGTACCAGTAACATTACTTTGACCAGATCCATCTGTACCAACAGTAACCTTCCAACCAGAATTAGCTACAGTATCTTTTAACTGACTAACATTGACGGCATCCGTATTAGCCGTACCAGCTGCAACATTAACAATCTTGTTATTACCATTATTGAGACCATCATGAGTCAAGGAAACCGTATCTTTACCAAGTTTTGTAATCGTTACACCATCCTTAGTATATTCAGATTTGTTGTTACCAGTACTATCAGCTACAGTGGTTCCAGTAGCATTTACCTTAGTAGTATCACCAGCTGCATTTTTAACAGTTGCACCTTTAGCATCAACCTTAGTTTCGTCACCAGATGTATTTTTCAATGTATTGCCAGTTGCATTAGATGTATTAGTATTACCTGCTCCATCGTTTTGAACTATGCTATCTCCTTTAATAACAGTTGTTTTGCCACCTGTAGCTTCAAAGGTTGCAGAATTCATCTTAATAAGATCTTTATTCAAAGAGTAAGATACTGTTTTACCATTTTGATCAATTACAAGATTATCACCAGCTTGAAGTTTTACTTCTTCTCCACTAGATACCTTTGTAGAAGTAGCACCAGTAGATATACCACTAGAACCTGTCACAGCTCCAGTATTAACTTTCCAACCAGCGTTAACTGCATCAGATACTTGTTGTAATTGATCTTCGGTAGCAGCTCGGCCAGATACAGCTGTCCCATTCCAAGTAGTATTGGACAAACCATTAACAGTATTAGCTGTGCCGTTTACAGTGACACCGCCAATATTAGCTGTTGTACCTGTAATTGTACCTGTTGCCCCATTTAAGGTTACTGCTTTATTACCACCTGTTGTGAAAGTATTATTGACACCATCAATGACGGAGGAACCAATGGTTGCTTTACCAGCAGTACCATCGATGGTTACTGCATTAGCACCAGAGCCCAATGTTACCTTATCGTTAAGTTTTACATCATAAATAGTGTGACCATCAGTGGCCGTAGTAGATGTAAGGCTTATATTACCAGTTGTTACATTAGCCGCTTCACCAGTATTAGCAGTAATTTCCGTTTTACCAGCTTTTTTAGCCGCATTAATAGCATCAGCCACATTTTTAGCAGTGGCTACACCATCAGTAGTTGGCCCCGTAATTGTACCATCAGCACCAGCCGTAATTGTTGCTGTATTAACGGCTACTTTCACACCAGTTGCCGTAGCAGATGTAGTCACAAGTTTACCATCACCCATGATAGCAAAGGATACATCGCCGTCTTTAAGGTATTTATTACCTGTAGTACCAGTATCGCCTGTTAACCCAATACCTTTTGTAGTAGCGTTCACCACATTAGTATCTAATCCAACCGTAATGGTTTGGTTATTAACAGTAGCGGTTACACCATTTGCACCAGCCACATTCAATTTTTGAGTCTTAAGATCAACTGTACCATTGTTGGTGCCATCTGTAATATTGAGGTTTTGTGACAAATTAGCTACAGCATCTTGTACATCACCTACGGTAGCCGCATTAGAACGGGTTGTACCACCACTGGCTACATTGGTAATCGCTTTATTACCAGCATCGATGCCAGCAGCCGTTACAGATGGACCACCCGTAATATGGAATCCTGTTGTATTCAATACGGAATTACCTGCTGTAAAGGAGTTACCTGCAAAGGTATTACCACTAACAGCACCAGTCGTACCATCTAAACTAATTTGATTTGTACCGCTACCTACGGTAACAGATTTATTAGCCACAATGGAATCTACCATTAAGTCTTTTTTCGTCTTAATGGTAACTTTCTTTTTATTGGTACCATCTTGGCTAATTTCGATATTATCGCCATTCACAAGATCTACCGTATCACCACTCTTCACATCAGTTACATCCGTTGCACTAGAGTTCGTCGTTAATTTCCATGCGCTACTTGTCTTAATTTTATCCGCTACTGCATTAATAGTATCAACTACGTTTTTAGCCGTTACCAAACCATCATTACCAGTAACAGTGGCATCGCCAGTTGTAGCATTATTAGAAAGTGTTGCTTGTTGAGTGCTAATTTCAACGGTATTACCATTCATAGCCGTGGTAATGTAATCCCCGGTTTTACCTTTCACATTGAACGCTACATTGCCATCTTTTAAAGATTGACTCGAAATAGTACCGCTATCGGCACCAAGAGAAATGGTACGATTCACGGCTGTTTGTGCATTATCAATAGCTGTTTTTGTTGCGGTATCTAATCCAACCGTAATGGTTTGGTTATTAACAGTAGCGGTTACGCCATTTGCACCAGCCACATTCAATTTTTGAGTCTTAAGATCTACTGTACCATTGTTGGTACCATCTGTAATATTAAGGTTTTGTGACAAATTAGCTACAGCATCTTGTACATCACCTACGGTAGCCGCATTAGAACGGGTTGTACCACCACTGGCTACATTGGTAATCGCTTTATTACCAGCATCGATGCCAGCAGCCGTTACAGATGGACCACCCGTAATATGGAATCCTGTTGTATTCAATACGGAATTACCTGCTGTAAAGGAGTTACCTGCAAAGGTATTACCACTAACAGCACCAGTCGTACCATCTAAACTAATTTGATTTGTACCGCTACCTACGGTAACAGATTTATTAGCCACAATGGAATCTACCATTAAGTCTTTTTTCGTCTTAATGGTAACTTTCTTTTTATTGGTACCATCTTGGCTAATTTCGATATTATCGCCATTCACAAGATCTACCGTATCTCCGCTCTTCACATCAGTTACATCCGTTGCACTAGAGTTCGTCGTCAATTTCCATGCGGCGCCCGTCTTAATTTTATCTGCCACCGCATTAATGGTATCTGCCACATTTTTAGCCGTTACCAAACCATCACTACCAGTAACAGTAGCCGCACCAGTCGTAGCATTATTAGAAAGTATTGCTTGTTGAGTACTAACTTCAACTGTATTACCATTCATAGCCGTGGTAATATAGTCCCCTGTTTTACCTTTCACATTGAACGCTACATTGCCATCTTTCAAAGATTGACTCGAAGCAGTACCGCTATCGGCACCAAGAGAAATAGTTCGATTAACGGCTGTTTGTGCATTATCTATCGCCGTTTTTGTTGCTGTATTTAATCCCACCGTAACAGTTTGATTATTTACAGTTGCATCTACACCATTAGTACCAGTTATATTCAATGACTGTGTTTTAAGATTAACCTTACCAGTATTAGCTCCATCTGTAATAGTAAGACCTTGCGATCCCGTAGCCTTTGCAAAAGCATCATTAACGGCAGTAGCTACGTCACTAGTCGTAGCCACACCTGCTTTATTGGCATTGACGGTACCATCTGTATTATTCGTTAAAGAGCCTTTGCTAATCGATACGGTAACCGTATTCCCTGTCGCACTAGTTGAGATTAAATCAGCATCGCCAGCTACTTTAAAGGATAATCCACCAGATTTATTAAGTGCTTGTGCTGTTGTCGATGTGGTATCAGCTGTTAAGGTAAATGTATTTTTACCAACACCATCTACGAGACCCTTCACATCCCCTACTGTAGCAGCATTAGAATCATTACCTAATCCACTAGCTACATTGGTAATTGCTTTATTACCAGCATCGATACCAGCAGCCGTTACAGATGGACCACCTGTAATATGGAACCCTGTTGTATTTAATACGGAATTACCTGTGGTAAAGGAGTTACCTGCAAAGGTATTACCACTAACGGCACCAGTCGTACCATCTAAACTAATTTGATTAGTACCGCTACCTACGGTAATAGATTTATTAGCCACAATGGAATCTACAGTTAAATCTTTTTTCGTCTTAATAGTGACTTTCTTTTTATTAGTACCATCTTGGCTAATTTCGATATTATCACCATTCACAAGATCTACCGTATCGCCGCTCTTCACATCGGTTATATCCGTTGTGCTCGAGTTTGTCGTCAATTTCCAAGCCGCATTAGCTTTTGCTCGATCTGCAGCGGTATTAATAGCATCGACTACATTCTTAGCCGTTACTAAACCATCGCCAGTCACAGCCGCTTCACCAGTTGTTGCATTGCTTGTAATCGTAGCACGTTGCGTAGAGATTTCAACAGTACTACCATTCATAGCAGTAGTGATGTAGTCCCCTGTTTTCCCTTTCACATCGAACGCTACATTGCCATCATTTAAGGATTGACTCGAAACAGTACCGCTATCTGCACCAAGAGAAATGGTACGATTCACGGCTGTTTGTGCATTATCTATGGCCGTTTTTGTGGCTATATCTAAACCAAAGGATACAGTACCATTCGTACCTACGGTTGCCTCTGTACCAGTACCATTTACGAAATTAAGTCCTTTCGCTAAGGATACTTTTTTCGCATTCGCATCGGTATCATTATTAGAACGATAGGTCAACTCTGTTTTAGTTGCTAATTTTGCCGTATCGATACCAATAGCATAATCTTTAGCATTAGTCCCCGTTGTTGGCGTTACAGTAATCGGATTATCTGTTTGGGTGGCATCTTTGCTAACCGTTACGGCACCGACTGCTAAATCTTTAATTTTAGAAGCATCTACAGATACTTGTACACCTGCAGTTGTCGCTTTCGTGCTCACCAAATTACTATCGCCTGTAACAGCAAAGGATACATCGCCGTCTTTAAGGTATTTATTACCTGTAGCCCCAGTATCTCCTGTTAATCCAATCCCTTTTGTAGTAGCATTCACCACATTAGTATCTAATCCAACCGTAATAGTTTGGTTGTTAACAGTAGCGGTTACACCATTTGCACCTGCTACATTCAATTTTTGATTTTTAAGATTAATTGTACCATCCGTTGTGCCATCCGTAATCGTGAGTTCTTGAGCTCCAGTAGCTTTAGCAACAGCTGTATTCACTGCAGTAGCTACATCACCAGTCGTAGCCACACCGGCTTTATTGGCATTCACAGTACCATCTGTATTATTCGTTAACGAACCTTGACTAACAGAAACTGTAACCGTATCACCTGTGGCACTGGTTGATACTAAGTTACCATCACCGGCTACTTTAAAGGATAATCCACCAGACTTATTAAGTGCTTGTGCTGTTGTCGATGTGGTATCAGCTGTTAAGGTAAATGTATTTTTACCAACACCATCTACGAGACCCTTCACATCCCCTACTGTAGCAGCATTAGAATCATTACCTAATCCACTAGCTACATTGGTAATTGCTTTATTACCAGCATCGATACCAGCAGCCGTTACAGATGGACCACCTGTAATATGGAACCCTGTTGTATTTAATACGGAATTACCTGTGGTAAAGGAGTTACCTGCAAAGGTATTACCACTAACGGCACCAGTCGTACCATCTAAACTAATTTGATTAGTACCGCTACCTACGGTAATAGATTTATTAGCCACAATGGAATCTACAGTTAAATCTTTTTTCGTCTTAATAGTGACTTTCTTTTTATTAGTACCATCTTGGCTAATTTCGATATTATCTCCATTCACAAAATCTACCGTATCGCCACCTTGCACCAACGTTGTATCGGTAGTGCTAGAGTTAGTTGTTAAATTCCAAGCAGCCCCACTCTTAGCAGCTTCAGCCGCTTTATTAATAGCATCAGATACATTTTTAGCAGTTACTAAACCATCTGCACTTGTTACAGAAGCAGCCCCAGTTGTAGCATTGCTATTAATTGTGGCACGAGTCGTAGAGATTTCAACAGTACTACCATTCATGGCAGTAGTGATGTAGTCCCCTGTTTTCCCTTTCACATTGAACGATACATTGCCATCTTTTAAGGATTGACTCGAAGCAGTACCGCTATCCGCGCCAAGAGAAATAGTTCGATTAACGGCTGTTTGTGCATTATCAATGGCAGTTTTTGTTGCTGTATTTAATCCTACGATAAGATTTTGATTATTTACAGTTGCGTCTACACCATTAGTACCAGTTATAGCTAATGACTGTGTTTTAAGATTAATCTTACCATTATGTGTCCCATCTGTAATAGTAAGACCTTGCGCCCCCGTAGCCTTTGCAACAGCATTATTGACTGCAGTGGCTACATCACCAGTCGTAGCCACACCTACTTTGTTGGCATTAACGGTCCCATCTGTATTATTCGTTAGAGAGCCTTTGCTAATCGATACTTTCACCGTATCACCGGTCGCACTTGTTGATATTAAATCACTATCGCCAGCCACTTTGAAGGATAATCCGCCAGACTTATTAAGTGCTTGTGCTGTTGTCGATGTGGAATCAGCCGTTAACTTAAATGAATTACTACCAAGACCATTTACAAGGCTCTTCACATCACCTACCGTAGCAGCATTAGAATCATTACCTAATCCACTACCTACACTAGTAATTGCTTTGTTCCCCGCATTGATACCTGTAGTTGTTACAGATGGCCCACCAGAAATAGTCAAACCACTTGTATTCATAGTGGTATTGCCAACTTTGATACTCTTACCAGAAACCTCACCATTTGTACCATTTAAAGCAATCTGATTAGCCCCAGTACCAACAGTTACATTATCAGCTGTAATCTGATCTGTCGTACCTACAGTAATAGTTGTACCAGATTGTGTAAGGCTGATATTTTTACCATTTTTGAATGTAACTTTATTACCACCTGAAACTTTTTGAGCTGCTCCTGAATTAACAGCAAGATCCCATGCAGCACCTTCTCTAGCTTTATTAATAGCAGTAGCAACATTTTGAGCTGTTGCCAACCCATCGCCGCCAGACAGAGATGCCGTTCCTGATGTATCGCTTTGAATTGTACCTCTTGTAGTATTAACAGTAAGAGTATTACCAACCATAGCAGTGGTAATATAAGAACCTGTATTTCCCTTAACATTAAATTCTACATTATTACTGTTCAAAGACTGACTAGAACGAGTGCCACTATCTGCACCTAATGAAATAGTACGTTTGACAGCAGCTTCAGAATCAGTAATAGATTTTTTAGTCGCCGTATTTAAATCATAAGTAACTTGGCCATTATTTGCTACTGTTGCTACTGTGGATGTGCCATTCGTAAAATTAAGGCCATCAGATAATTTAACACTATTAATGTTAGTACCATTAGCTTTGTAACTAATTTTTTGATCCGCATTTGCTTGATTAATTGCTTCTGCTACATTTTTAGCATCAGCCATACCAGCACTTGCACTTGCAGTACCATTTGATACAGTAATATCTTTTTTAACGCCTTTAATAGCTATCCCTTGGCCCGCTGCATCTGTAGTTATATATGTTGTATCTCCAGTAATAGCCAATTTACTATCAGCTAAATTAACATCTCCTTTAGAACTATTATCTCCTGTGAAAGCTAAATTAACACTCTTAAGTTGAGCTACGTTAACAGCATCTGTATCCTTTGTACCAGCTGCAAGACCTGTAATTTGACGTGTATTAGTGCTATCGCCAATAGAAACAGCACCCCAAGTACTTGTCAACGTATTTCCAGCTAACCCAGTATATTTATTTGTACGATTTGCATTAACATTATATCCAGCTACACCCGAAGCTGTATTTGCAATAGAATATGCACCTAGTGCAACACCTCGTTGCACAGTAGCTTGCGAACTACCACCAATCGCTGTAGCATACTCTTGGTTTGCAACGGAATTCATCCCAATGGCAGCAGCATATGTAGCCGAAGCCGTACTTTGCGGACCCAAAGCAGTCGCAGAGGCACCAGTAGCCTTACTTGTTTTACCTAATGCTACACCATTAAGTAAATCGGCTACTGAATCTTGGCCAATGGCAATTGTATCACCATTACTTGCTTTAGCATTCTTCCCTAATGCAACAGAATCTGCACCAGTGGCTTGCGATGATGTACCTATGGACACTGCATCACCATCACTTGCAACAGTATTCTTACCTATCGCCACAGAAGTTTCACCACTAGATGTAGCGGACTCGCCTAAGGCCACAGAACTAGTCCCACCAGATGCGGAGTTAAATCCTCCCGCAAAGGAGTTAGTCCCTGTAGCTTTAGCATTAGCACCAACAGCTACAGCTATTTGACCTGAGGCAGCTGCTCGTTCGCCTAACGCCATTCCATGAATTGCTGAAACATTAGCTTGATAGCCAATTGCAATTCCATAATCCTGGCTTGAAGTTGATTCACGCCCTACTGACACATTATATGAACCTTTCGCCCAAGATCTAGTACCTAGTGCAAGTGCCGAATTTCCCTCAGCATAAGCTCCAGTACCTACTGCAACAGATGGGTTAACTACGCCACCAATGGTAGTACCTTTTGCTTGGCTATTATAGCCAATCGCTACTGACCCTTGTGTGCCCGTACCCGTATCATTGATAGCTTGTACATTTGTAATACTAACTGTTTGCATCGCTAAAGTAGCCAAAATACTAGCCACAACAATTTTTTTCTTTCCTGTTGTATTTTTGGCAATTTCTGATACGACTACATAGCATTGTTTGGATTTAGACCAAATAACTTTAAATATTTTATTCATGTTATTCCCTTATTTCACTAACGACTCTAAAAACTATAAATACTATCTCTCAATCAGGTAGTTTCATATAATCTAAAAAAAATCATAAAAACGCTTTTATGATTTCTCTTCATGATTTTATCATATTTATATATTAATAGGCAATTACATTTAGTATCATCTCAGAATATTTACTAGCATGTTATTTTTTTTCGATATTCAGTATTAATAATAGTTTATAGTGTATTTTATATATTTTTTACATATAAACTTTCATTTAATATGAATATTTATCATTATGAAGATGATTATT
>OLFS01002906.1_pt1 | contig 9741 bp, 11 predicted proteins | sample 1605491 | NCBI WGS metagenome assembly OLFS01 (sample SAMEA3888921, study PRJEB22519) | human gut metagenome | biome: human gut; feature: human-associated habitat; material: faeces | place: Denmark | collected 2011 | reverse complement strand
AGCAAATTTATCGCATCCTCCGCCGGGATATCGTTCACTGCCTGATCCCGCCTGGCACACCGCTGTCTGAGAAAGAAGTCTCCGTGCGTTTCGATGTGTCGCGTCAGCCGGTGCGCGAGGCCTTCATCAAGCTGGCGGAAAATGGGCTTATCCAGATACGTCCCCAGCGCGGCAGCTACGTCAATAAAATTTCCTTGTCGCAGGTGCGCAATGGTTGCTTTGTCCGCCAGGCGATTGAGTGCGCGGTGGTCCGCCGCGCCGCCGGCATGATTAACGATGAGCAGGTTTATCAGCTGGAGCAGAATCTCCATCAGCAGCGTATTGCCGTCGACAGACAACAATCAAACGACTTTTTCCTGCTTGATGATGAGTTTCACCAGAAGCTGTCGATCATTGCCGATTGTCAGTTGGCGTGGGATACGGTGGAAAATATTAAAGCCGCCATCGACCGCGTGCGCTACATGAGCTTGGACCATATCACCTCACCGGAGATGCTCCTGCGTCAGCACCATGAGATTTTCACCGCGCTGGAAAAACGCGACGCGGAGGCAGTAGAACAGGCAATGAATGTCCATCTGCATGAAATCAGCGAGTCCGTGTTACTGATCCGCCAGGAGAACCGCGACTGGTTTAGCGAAGATTAATGGTCAGACGGCTGCCCAGGGTGGCTGACGCAGCCGTCGACATTGAGGGGATTAACGGACGACCAGCACCGGCGTTTTGGCGTAGCGCAGAATCGACTCGGCGTTGGAGCCCAGCAGATGGGTGGAGATGCCCGGTTTGCGGGATCCAACCACTATCACATCGAACTCTTCGTTATTACTGATAGCCAGAATTTCGTCGCGCACGTTACCAAAGACCACCCGGGTATGGATCCGCGACATCGGAATGTCGAACAGTCGCGCCACCTCGCGCATCTTTTTCTCCGACTCTTCTTTCATATAGGCTTCAAATTTACGAATATCCGCCGTAAAGCCGCGTAAGAGTGAACGACTGCTGTTCGGCAGAACGTTGAGCAATGTGATCTCACCGTTTTCTGCAGTGGCGAGGAATTCCGCGTGACGCACAGCTTTATCGCTTAAATCCATTTCAAAGACATCAACAGGCAATAAAATTTTTTTATACATGGCCCGTACTCCTTTTCCAGAGAAAGTTCTTTTTCAATGACTTAACTATGCCATTATGGCAGTAAATTACCAGCCATTATTCGGAAAAATAACAGCTAATTATCTTTAGTAAATCAGGGAAATATAGAGTTATGTATAGACATTGCGTTCGATCATCTTTTCAGCGCGCTAAAACCGATCGACAGCAAAAAAAGAAATATCAGCGGAAGGTGGCAGAGATAACAAAATAGCCGGTGTCGACGACGAGGCCGACACCGGAAGCGGATTATTGCTCGGCAGCCCACGCGGCGACAGTGGCTTTGGCCCCCAGCCGCTGCAGCGCCAGATAGGCGCGGGTCACCGCCGAGACGAAACGGGGCTCCTGCGGCAACGCCAGGCCGAAGATCGCCTCAATACCCAGCAGCGCTTTCACCCGCGCTTCACCCTCGGCGCTGGCCGCCACCGCCTGTTGGATAACCGGCAACAGCGGATCGCAAATCTCAATCGGCTGGCCGGCATCGTCAACGCCGCCGACATAGCGCATCCAGCCCGCCACACCGAGCGCCAGCAGTGTGAAATCTTGCTGGTGCGCCAGATGCCAGCGTACGGAGTCCAGCATGCGCTGCGGCAACTTCTGGCTGCCGTCCATGGCTATCTGCCAGGTACGGTGCTTCAGCGCCGGATTGCAGTAGCGGTCAATCAGCAGACTGGCGTAGCGCGGTAGATCTACCCCCTGCACTTTCAGCGTCGGCGCCTGTTCGTCCAGCATCAGCGCCAGCGCCGCGCGGCGATAGTTATCATCCTGCATACAGTCGTTGATGTGCTGATAACCGGCCAGATAGCCCAGGTACGCCAGGAACGAGTGGCTACCGTTGAGCATCCTCAGCTTCATCTCTTCAAAAGGCACCACATCGGCGACCAGTTCCGCTCCCGCTTTTTCCCACTGCGGACGTCCGGCAACAAAGTTATCCTCAATCACCCACTGCCGGAAAGGTTCGCAGGCCACCCCGGCCGGGTCGCGCACGCCGGTCAGTTGTTCAATTTTATCGAGGGTTTCCGCGGTAACGGCCGGGACAATGCGGTCCACCATGGTCGATGGGAAGGTGACGTTCTGTTCAATCCAGGCCGCCAGCTCCGCGTCCAGCGCCCGGGCGTAGGCGCAGACGACATTGCGCATCACGTGACCGTTTTCCGGCATGTTGTCGCAGGACATCACGGTAAAAGCCGGCAAGCCTGCCGCCCGACGGCGAGCCAGAGCCTCCACCACCACGCCCGGCGCCGATTTTGGCTGGCGCGGGTTGTGCAGATCGGCGACGATCAGCGGGTGATCGAGCTGCAGCTCGCCGCTGGCCGGCGAATGACAATAACCTTTCTCGGTAATGGTCAGGGAGACAATGGCTACCTGAGGCTCACACATCGCCGCCAGCACCGCTTCGAGGCCATCAACCTGGGCGTGCAGCGCCTGCTTCACCACCCCAACCACGCGTGCGGTCCAGGCGTCGGCGGACATTTCGGCCACAGTGTACAGCCGATCCTGCTGGCGGAGGTCGGCGATCTGCTGCTCGCCGCCGATGAGATTGACTTCGGTATAGCCCCAGTCGCTGCCATGTTCACTGGCAAGAATATCGGCATATACCGCCTGATGGGCGCGGTGGAATGCGCCAAAACCAAGGTGCACGATACGGGGGATCAGCGCGCTGCGATCGTAGCCTGGCAGCATGGCGTTGGCGGTTAAAAGGGTGTTTTCCATGATGACTCTCGTTGTTATGTGTCTCATCAACCATTCTCGGGGAGAACTCTCGAGGAGAATGCCTTTGTGTCTCAACCATCGCACGCAATTGGTATAACATCTTTGATTTCTGTCAACTACCATACAAGAAGATATGATCGGTTCGCTGCCGGGAGTGAACCGTCACAAAATCATCGCTGATGGAATGGGAAACAGTCGCCGCGAGGAAATAAAAGAAGTCGACGAATGACACACCGGCCACGCGTCCCTGCGGGCCTGTCATTTAACCGGGAGTCCGGTCTGGCGGTTAGTCGATACGGGTTTTAACGATAAAGAAGTAGCACAACGCCCCGGTGAAGGTCACGCCGGCGGCGATCACCAGCGCCAGATTAAAAGAATGAGTGGTATCCACCACCCACCCGGTGACGATCGGCGCAAAGGAGGCAAACACAAAGCTGCCAAAGTTCTGGATCGCTGCCACCGAAGCCACTTTATGCTCTGCCACCAATACCTGCACCAGCCCCCAGGCCGACGTCCCGGCAAAATGGACGCAAAACAGCGCCATGGAGATAAAAGCCACCGCCTGGGTCGGCGTGGAGGATTGCACCACCAGCAGGGTGCCCAGGGCCGACAGCACCAGACCGATCACGATCGCCGTTTTCCGGGTTTTCGCCAGATCGTAACCTCTGCGCGCCAGAGCATCGACCACCAGGCCATTGACCCACATCCCCACCGCCGCCGCAAGGAACGGGATCGCCGCCACCCAGCCGGTACGGGCCAGGCTTAACCCCTGCTGCGCCTGCAAATAGCCGGGCAACCAGGCGATATACAGCTAGCCGGTGTAGTTCACACCGGAAAAGCCCAGAATCATCCCCCAGGTGGTGCGCCGTTTAAACAGAGCCAGCCATTCGCTAAATTTCAGCGCCGGGCGGGCCACCTCCTCGCTGGCCAGATACTGCTGCTCCTCTTCCTGCAGGGTGAAGTGCCGGCGATTTCGGTAGCCCACATACCAGCACAGACCGACCACGATACCGGCTAAGCCAATCACCACAAACATCGTTCGCCAGCCCCAGGCCAGTTGCATAATAACCAGAGCCGGTGGCGCAATGGCCTGCCCCAGCACCGTCGAGGAGTTAAATATCCCCACCGCCGTACCGCGCTCTCTTTGCGCATACCAGTCATTGATTGATTTCACACCGGCGGGCATAAATGGCGCTTCACCAATCCCGAGGCCAATGCGCAGCAGAATAAAATGCGAGAACGAATTGACCATCCCGGTCAGGGCCTGCATTGCGGACCAGAAAATCAGTCCGGCGCCGAGCACAATGCGCGGTCCAACGCGATCCAGCAATATTCCCGACGGCAATTGTGCGAAGCCGTAGGAGAGCGAAAAGGCGGAGAGCAGCACCCCAAACTCGGTGGCGCTGAGTCCCAGGTCGGCGCGTATCGCCTCCCCGGCGACGCTCAGCGAAGAGCGGTCAAGAAAGTTGACGATACCGGCGATAAACAGCAGCGTCAGGGTGATCTTCTGCACCCGACGGATACGCAGCGGCGTCGCCCCCGCCCGGGCGGCAAGTGTCTCGATAGCCATCGTTGTTCCTTACAGAGTCATAACAAAAGAGAATGTCTGATAAGTAAGGCAACAGGTCGACTACCATACAAGAATTAAGGTTTAAAAAAGTGGCAGCGATCACACAAGGCGAGCTCAGGCCCGCCCCCAGCCCGCTACGATGATCAGCATGCCGCACAGGGCGATGATCGCCCCGGCCCAGTCGTAATGGCTGAGCTTGACGCCATCCACGACCCGCAGCCAGAGTAAGGCGGTACAGACGTACACCCCACCGTAGGCGGCATAGACCCGCCCGCTGGCGGCAGGATGGAGCGTCAGGAGCCAGACGAACAGCGCCAGCGCCAGGCCGGTGGGGATCAACAGCAGCGGCGTGGCCCCGCGCTTTAACCATAGCCACGGCAGATAGCAGCCGATGATTTCGCACAGGGCGGTGGCAAAGAACAGGAGCGTTGTTTTGAGCATTAAAAGATTCGTAAATGAGACTAAGCGTTGAACTATTCTACGCGATAATAGCCCTTTCCATAGGCTGTTTTGTCGGCTATGCCCGGCAAAAGAGCTGTAGTAAACTTAACCTGAGGGTTAACCCATCACTTAAAGGAAATCGTGATGAACATGACACTGAACAAACGCTGGTGCCTGACCGCCATTCTGGCGTTGAGCGCCGTGGTCTATACCTCCAGCTCCTTCGCCGCCACCGACCGGCTGGTGATTGAATCTGGCGACAGCGCGCAAAGCCGTCAGCAGGCGTCGATGGAAAAAGAGCAATGGAACGACACCCGCAGCCTGCGCCAGAAGGTCAATAAGCGGGCGGAAAAAGAGTGGGACAAAACCGATGTCGCCTTCGACGCGCAGGATAACTGCCAGAAGAGCGCCAACGTCAATGCCTACTGGGAGCCGAACACCCTGCGCTGCCTTGACCGCCGCACCGGCCGGGCAATCAATCCCTGATCCGCTTCCTGTCAACGCTGGCGCCTGCGGGCGCCGCCTTTCATAACGCGCTGTTCAGCTTTAACCACAGGATTACCCATGACCGACGCGCTACACGTCAAACTCCGCCCCCTAGAACGGGAAGATTTGCGCTTTGTCCACCAGCTCGATAACAACGCCAGCGTCATGCGCTACTGGTTTGAAGAGCCGTACGAGGCCTTCGTTGAGCTCTCCGATCTGTACGACAAACATATCCATGATCAAAGTGAGCGTCGCTTTGTCATCGAATGCAATGGCGATAAAGCCGGGCTGGTAGAGCTGGTTGAAATCAACCATGTTCATCGGCGGGCCGAGTTCCAGATCATTATCTCACCGGACTTCCAGGGAAAAGGCCTTGCCACTCGCGCGGCGCGGCTGGCCATGGACTACGGTTTTACGGTTCTTAATCTGTATAAGCTGTATTTGATTGTCGATAAAGAGAATGAAAAAGCGATCCACATTTACCGCAAGCTCGGCTTTATCGTCGAGGGTGAACTCATCCATGAGTTTTTCATTAACGGCGAGTACCGCAACACCATTCGCATGTGTCTGTTCCAGCACCAGTATCTGGCCGAACACAAAACCCCAGGACCGGCCCTGCTGAAGCCGACGGCTCAGTAATAATCAATGCGGTTCTTGATGGTGTAATGGCGTGTCAGCGGCGGCTGCACGCTTTCATCAATCACCTGCAGCTCACAGCTCAGCGGATTGTCGTGGCGATCGTAGTCGCAGGTCTGGCGTACCGTGCCCAGCGTGCGTTCGTTGAAGGTGCTGATGGCGGTATAGTCCATTTTCTTGCGCGGATCTTTCGACGGCGTGGAGGCGACGGTAAATTGCTCTTCTTTGGCGGTGGTGGTTTTTCCCAGCGGATAGCCATCGCTGTCATAGCGGTAGGTGGCGGTGGTCTCTTTGCCGCGGGCGCGAATAATAAAACCGTTATCATCCGTCTCCCAGCTCACCCCCGTGGCGGGCATCTCTGCCAGCTGACACTTGCCCTGCAGGCGCAGTCGCTTCTCGTGGGTGCGCCCATCGACGTAATAGTTGGCATCCAGCAGCAGCGTGGCGCCGGTATTGTTCTCCACATCTTCCAGGGTCAGCAGATCGAAACATCCCTCTTTTGACAGCTGAGCGCTCACCTTCTTGACCACCACATCGTGTTCATCCAATAGCGTCTGGCTAAAATCTTTCACCGGCCCGCGCAGCGGATCGAACTCAAACTCATTGGAAAAACTCGCCATCTCCGGGGTGAAGGCTTCCGGGGCGCTTTGGCGGTCGCACGCCGTCAGCAGCAGCGCTGCCGGGATCAGCCAATACAATCTTTTCACAGGCGATTCCTTTTGTGTACATCAGATCATATTAGCAAATACAATTGTTTACACCAGTTCTGCTATGCTTAATTCTGGATAACATCGATAAGGAGTGTAAGATGAAACTATCCCTCTGGACAGGCGCTGCGCTACTGCTGTGCTCCACGGCCGTGCTGGCGGCCCCAGACTCTTGTGAACGGGTCAAAAGCGACATCCAGCAGAAGATCATCAACAATGGCGTACCGGAAACCGCCTTCAGCCTGGCCATTGTGCCAAACGATCAGGCAGACCAGCCCGGGGTTCAGGTGGTCGGTCATTGCGCCAATGACACCTTCAAAATCACCTATACGCGTAACAGCGACAGTCCCGCCGAAAACGACGCTCAGTAAGCCCACTTCGGTTTCAAATGAAAGATCTTATCCCTGCATTGACCAGGGATAAGATCTGCTGGCTACCCATAACGTATTATCGCTCACCCCTGCGTCTGTTAATGACGTGGCGGCCCTTTTCCGCACAGCATAACTATCATGGAGTGAGCAATGTCGAATCAGGAATCCCCCGGCGGCGTCTCCCGACGCGCGCTACTCAAATCCACAGCCCTCAGCTCTCTGGCGCTGGCCGCCGGCGGGCTTACCCTGCCCTTTACACTGCGCAGCGCCGCGGCAGCAGTACAACAGGCTACTGGCGACAACACCCGCATTGTCTGGGGCGCCTGTTCGGTCAACTGCGGTAGCCGCTGCGCCCTGCGGCTGCACGTGCGGGATGATGAAGTGGTTTACGTCGAAACGGATAATACCGGCGACGACCGCTACGGCGACCACCAGGTCCGCGCCTGCCTGCGCGGGCGCTCTATTCGTCGGCGCATCAATCATCCGGATCGCCTTAACTATCCCATGAAGCGCATCGGCAAGCGTGGGGAAGGCAAATTTGAACGCATCAGCTGGCAGGAGGCGCTGGATATCCTCGCTGACCGTCTGAAAAGCACCGTTGCCCAGTATGGCAATGAAGCCGTGTACATTAACTACTCTTCGGGGATCGTCGGCGGCAACATCACCCGTTCGTCGCCTTCAGCGTCGCCGGTAGCGCGGCTGATGAACTGCTACGGCGGCTCGCTTAACCAGTACGGTACCTACAGCACCGCACAGATTGCCTGCGCGATGCCCTATACCTACGGCAGCAACGACGGCAACAGTACTTCGGATATTGAAAACAGCAAGCTGGTGGTGATGTTCGGCAATAACCCGGCGGAAACCCGGATGAGCGGCGGCGGCATTACCTGGTATCTGGAGCAGGCTCGCGAGCGCTCTAACGCGCGGATGATCGTTATCGACCCGCGCTACACCGATACCGCCGCCGGTCGGGAAGATGAGTGGATCCCTATTCGTCCCGGCACGGACGCCGCGCTGGTCGCCGGTATCGCCTGGGTGCTGATAAACGAGGATCTCGTCGACCAGCCATTCCTCGACAAATACTGCGTTGGCTACGATGAGAAAACGCTGCCGGTCGGGGCGCCGGCAAACGGCCACTACAAAGCGTATATTCTTGGCGAGGGTGACGACGGCGTCGCCAAAACACCGCAGTGGGCCTCGCGTATTACCGGCATCCCCGCCGATCGCATCATTAAGCTGGCGCGCGAAATCGGCATGAGTAAACCGGCTTATATTTGCCAGGGCTGGGGACCGCAACGCCAGGCCAACGGCGAACTCTCCGCCCGGGCGATCGCCATGCTGCCGATCTTAACCGGCAACGTCGGCATCAACGGCGGCAACAGCGGCGCCCGCGAATCAACCTACACCATCACTATCGAACGTCTGCCGGTGCTGGAAAATCCGGTGAAGACCGCCATCTCCTGCTTCACCTGGACCGACGCCATCGCTCGAGGCCCGGAGATGACCGCCACCCGCGACGGCGTGCGCGGCAAAGAGAAGCTGGATGTGCCGATCAAGTTCCTGTGGAACTAACTAAACGAAGGCCCAGAGAGGGAGCGCATAGCTAAACGCTATGTGACCTTATTCAATCAATGGGCTACTTTATGCATTCATATTCATATTATCAGCATAACAATTCACTTCCCTGTCTGTCCCTATCTGTTGATACCAAAAGTTTAAACCCAGCGTCACATCTCAAGGGTGACACAAGGGTGACACAACTAGGGTATCTGGCCATGTCGCAATTAGCGCGCCCTCAACTGGTCAGGAGGAAGTCTGGGCGATATACTGTGCGCTTCCGTATGGTAGGGCATACCGTCCCACTAATCAGCCTGTCAACGCGAACCACTATCAGGAGCACCGCTGTAATGCGTCAGAATGAACTAGCAGCAGCCGCTAAGGCATTCCTTCTGGATAAGCCCGAAGTATCCGCCAAGGAGCTGAGAGAGCACCTGATGACCATCGCCGAGGGGTTACTCACAGAACCAACGGACGACTACTGGAATGGCGTTGAGGTGGCTGTATTAGAGGACGCTAAGGCGAATCTTCGCCATATAGCAGCAAGGGAGCGGCTCACAGTCGAGCAGCAGGCATACATAGCGGAAGCCTTGAAGGTGCTGACGGCAGGACAGCGCAGGGTTGATTACGGGGACGCTTCTGGCCTCCTTGAGTTCGTGGCCTCTGGCCGACCCTCTGGTCCCAATAGTAATGATTACGATGATAATAACCACACAAACGAGTCAACTTTAAGTGACGCTGTGTCGATTCTGAAAGTTGAGCAAGGCGATGACCCTGTAGATTTCAACAGGCTGACGGATTCAGTGCTAGCCGAGAAGGCGCTATCACTCAAGAAGTCCAGTTATGCGGACAAAGTTCACTGGGGCTGCAGGCCGTACTTCTTGCCTTTGTATTTCCGCTCATCATAGTTTTTGCGGCTATTGTAACAGGTACAAGTATGCAATGGGAAGAAACCACAAGCGGGTTAACCGGATTACTGCTCTTAGTTCCTTATTATTGCATATTATACTTTTTACGCGACAAACTGAAAAAGCGATTCATATTTACTTTGAAAAAACTTAATTGACAAACATATCATGATTTTAATTGCCGTTATTTCATTAGGAGCGATTGGAGC
>OLFS01002894.1_pt1 | contig 9784 bp, 8 predicted proteins | sample 1605491 | NCBI WGS metagenome assembly OLFS01 (sample SAMEA3888921, study PRJEB22519) | human gut metagenome | biome: human gut; feature: human-associated habitat; material: faeces | place: Denmark | collected 2011 | reverse complement strand
TAGTTATATATAGGAATATAAACTTTCACTATAAAGCAATACAGTATGATATACTAATCTACAGTAATACATGAGGGAGTGTAGACAAAGGGGTTAATCATGAAAAAAGAAACTAAAAAAAATAAGGCCGCATCAGCCTTTGCTGAAACGGCAACAAACAAGAATGTCGTATCTAAACCAGATGCAACGGATACGGCAACGCATACTATGGACGTGCCTACGGATGTAGAAAAAGGGATTAATGATTTAAAGGCATCCTATGACACGTTCCTATATATTTCAAAGCCATTTTCTAGCACGAATATTAACAATTTGTACGCTAAGGCTAAGATTTATGGACTCAATCCGGTTGCGCCGAGCAAGGCGCGCGTGCTAGAGCTTGGTGCATCTTGTGGCGGTAATATCATCCCACAAGCGATGTACTACCCTACAGCGACTTTCACAGGCATCGACCTATCCGGCGTACAGGTGGAGCACGGTAAAGAGATTATCGAATCTATCGGCCTTTCGAATGTGACGCTGCTCGAAAAAAACATTATGGACGTGGATAAGAATTTCGGCACCTTCGATTACATCATCGTTCATGGTATCTGGTCTTGGGTACCAGACATGGTGAAAGACAAAATTCTCGACATTTGCAGCGAGAATTTATCGAGCCGCGGCATCGCTTATGTATCGTACAATACATACCCTGGCTGGAAGCGGTTGGAGCAATTGCGCGACATTATGTTGTACGCGGATAAACGGGCGGAAGATAAGGGTTTATTAGAACGCACATTATATACGAAGAGTGTGTTAAAGCTTGTAGCGGAAACGATGAACAGCGACGATCGTTCTCGGGCCCAATCGAATTACAAAATTAACAACATCAACCGCGTGTTACAATCTAATGATTATTACGTAGCACACGAATACTTAGAAACCTACAATGATCCAGTGTATGTATCCGATTTCATTGAACGAGCTCGTCAACACGGCTGTGCCTATGTAGGTGACGAATCATTACAACGATCCTTCATTACCTGGCTTTCAGGAGACGTGGAAAAAAACATTTCCACCCTATCCAACGGCAATTATATTGACAAGGAACAGTTCTACGATTACGTGTACGACACGCAGTTCCGCATGAGTCTATTGACGAAACTGTCCAACGAGGACAAGATCAACCACGACGAAACGGTAACCCAAGACATCTTGAACAACCTGTACTTTATGGCGCCATCTAGAAATGTGAAGGGTGTTCCTGAGGACTGGACCAATACCGTTCACATCGCTATCAAGGTGTTGATGGATACATTCAAGGAATTCACTGTTCAGGATATCGTAAACTATATTAGTTCCCACTATCCGGGCTATGTCATCGATGGCGACGTGTTATATCAACGTCTGTTCCTACTCATCGTGACTGACAACCTCAACATTTACGGTTCTTCCTATCCTCGCACGCCGTTTGTTGAAAATGAAACCTACATCCCAGAGCGCTTTATTAAATACATCGAAACCATTGTGGAAAAAGGCGGCAGCCAATACCTCACACCGGGTAACATGTACAACCAAGTGGACGAGGACGTCGACAACGGCCTATTATATGTGATGAAACAATTGGCTAAACCAATCTCTCGGGCCGATTTAATCGCCAACCTCGACGAAAACCTAACTGTTAACCGTACCACTAAGGACGGCTATAACTACGTTGTACCGACCGAAGAATACATGGACGAAGTGTTGACACACATTGAAATGTTGGGGTATTTTGAGAAATAAGATTACTTCTTTTAGGATATGATTCATAAAATAAAAACATAGGCAAAAGGAGGTTTTAACATGTCATTTAAAGAATATGAAGTTATTGCTATTCCCAATTCTAATACACTTCTCATTAATTATGGTCTTAATAAGGGTGCTAAACGTGGACAAACCCTTAGAATTATAGAAAAAGGTCCTCGTATTCTTATAGATGAACATGATTACGGTACTTATGATGCTATAAAAGCAATAGTTGAAATACATGCACCGTATGAACAATTTTCTGAATGTAAATTATTTAATTATTCAACCATAAATGTACTCAGTCCTTTACAGTCCTTACTAAAACAAACCAAAAAAGAGGAAATGACTTTATCTGGTGTTACACCTACTCCTATGCCTATGCCACCCACAATAACTCCTATTAGTGTAGGCGACATCGCTCAATTAACGAATGAATAATATTATATATATTGACACTTAACTTTCTTTTATGCTATAAATTAGGTAGTAAAACGATATTGCCTTTGAGCATATCACCATGCCCGCTACTTAATTGTAGCGGGTTTCTTTTTATGCTGGAGTCTATATCTATATGGCCTACGATAAACCCTTTAAAACCTATGATGAACAAAATCAATTAAGAAGATCATTATTTTCTGATTATTGCAAACTTACGTCTTTACCAAGTAATATCCTTGATAGATTTAGCAAGTTTCAACAAACACTATCCTAAATATATAAACTGAAATAGTCATAGCACTCAAAATCAAAAACAGAGAGATAACTCAATGAGAGTGAATACGAGGAACTCATTCGCTTACTACTGTGTATACCCAGTAGTTACCAGTTACAATCTTAGTACTAAAAAACGGCTTATAGGACAAAAAGTGTGTGTAAAAACTTCAAAAGACTAAAAGCGGTCTATTGGTGGTGCTATATGCACTCACCAAGACCGCTTTCTATTTCAGATATATTAAATTGTATGCCTACAGATGAATCGATTGCTGCTATCTACAAACGGTTATCTGATTATTGCCAAATAGATCGTTCAATCCCTCAATGGGGTGATGCTCCTGTTTGGAATGAGCTACATATGTCTACAGATTTTCCAACTTATTGGGATTAGTCACACACACTTTTTGTCCTATAACCCTATAAAACATAATCCTAAGTTAGAATTACGCTCCAACGAATGCTTATCTTGTTTTATATAATCCCATGATTCTTTATAATCTGTACATTGAGAAAATGTAGACTCACTTATAAATTTAATAAACGCATTTATATCATCATAATACATTTCGGTAAAAGCCAATGAGTTAGCCTTTTTCTCTTCATCAGTAGCATTGGGCTTATCATGTAACACATGATCCAGGTTACAAGACATATAATATATTTTATAAGGAATATTATTCCACATTACAGAGGTCCTTGAACTTAAGGTATTCAAATTCTCACTCTTATGCTCATTTCGCTCGATAGCAACTTGTCGATTTGGGACTATAACAGACTCTAATGTATATAAAAATTTATCTTTTGTCTCATCCTCAATAATGACAGAGTCATCAACAAAAGCTCCATCCATATCAACTAAATGTATAATTTGCTGAACATCCGCAGCTTTAAAATGATTATTTTCAGCATATACCTTAATTTCATTACCTAATCGAGCCTTAATATTAGACTGATTTATTCCTCTTTTAGAGGTAATATCCCCGTACATAATTTTCATATGTACAGTATTACTATCAAAAAATTTAGAAAAATATAATTCTAATGAATCCGCATCAGAAGGTCCTTCAACAATAACAAGCACTATTTTTCGTCGTGCCATTTATATGCACCAGCTTTCCTAAAAGCATAAGAAATTTCAGCATTATTTGTCGATTTATATAATTCTTCGTTCTGTTCCCCAAGCATGATATCTCTATAGTAAAAGTCGCGTAAGTTATTGCTTGTCTTTACATTAACCATTCGCGTATATCGATTGCTAGGATTAGTTGTGGTAAAAGCAATACAGCCTTTATCAAGTGTTTCTAAAGGTCTTAGGTTATGAGATGTAAATATTAATTGGCCTTCACCTTTCTCTGAAATGATTCGTAAAATCTCACCAAGTAGATATTCAAAGATACCCGAGTCTAGCTCATCTATGGCAACAGTAATAGATTTTCTATTATAGACAGAAATTAATAGGCCTAAAACGGAAATAATTTTACGTATCCCTTCAGATTCATATTTTAATGGAATATATGTATTTGATTTATAGGATACTAACTCAAATCGCTCTCCGTCTTGATTATCCTGCAATTTTTCCTTACCTAGTGTTTCTACACCTATAGTTAATCCTGGTACAATTTGGGTTAATACCAAATTCATCATAGCTATACTATCTCTAATATCTTGTACAACGGCTATAGGAAATACATTAGGTTGATTTAAGGATAATCCAATCGTACCTACAATATGTCTCGTATCAGCCCGATAGTTAATCTCTAATGGTAGTGCATCGAGACTAATTAAGCCACTATGTTCCGTTGTTACTACAAATAAATCATGATTTCCATACTTCACTAAATCTGTCAAAATCGAATAGACTAATGCAAAATCTTGATTTGATTCCATCACTTCATTACGACTATGAAGCCGTTTCATAAACTCAGGAGAGAAAATAAAGGATCGCGATTCCACATTCGCTTGTTTTTTATTTACGATTAGATCTGTAATATCATCAATATCACGACCAACTAGTAAATCTAATTTTGATTTAGGTTTAAAGATTTGCTTAGCCGGTACATTCGTGTCAATTAAAACACTTTTTCTAATATTGGTTTCTATACTTTCAAGCTTATATTGTAAGCGCTCTTTTGTAATACAAATACGATGTTCTCCATCTCTGGTATCATCCGATATATTACTTTCACCAGTAATCGATGAAGTAATGCCTAATTCCACCTCATAATCTACTAAAATATGTTTATGATTATCCTCTATTAACAATTCAAAATTTAATTCACACGTATGAGAGGCAGAGGATATATTGATATAATCACAAATTGTAGAAGGCAATTTTTGGCCTGTAAGTAATAATTTTAAAATGCTGATCGCATCTATAAGTGCCGTTTTACCGGAACCATTTTGACCATAAATACCTAATAGACTCGATTTATAGTCCTTTCTTGTATTTATGAAATTGATACGACCATGTTCAATATTCTTTATATTATCTATCGTCATAGATGTTAAACGAATATATTTGGTAGTGTTCATATACTTACCTCCTAGTGTGCTAAGTGTAACACACCAACCATTTATATTCAATCAAATTGCAAAAACGATATTTTATATTACGATTTACTATTTTAATTTACGTTTTGTAATACTACAAATAAAAAACCGATACAAACTCTACTACTAATCGCTAGAGTTCGTATCGGTTTTCTCTCTATATATTATTTTTTATTCACTCTAACCCGTTCAATTGTCGGTTGTCCTTGGCTATTTTTTGCCACTGTATCAACGCGGAACAATGCCATTTCAGGACTGAATTCTGTTACCAGTTGTTCGTCTACTTGTACACCGTTTTGAAGAGCACGATATACGATTTCTGCAAATTCGTAGCAAGTTAACAAGCGATCACCACCAAATGTACCATCTGGGTATCCTTCTACTAAACCACGACGGGATAGGTCACTCACGGCTTCATATGCCCAATGGTTGCTAGCCACATCTGGGAATAATGTAGTACGATCTGCTTTCATATGCGTACCTGCCACATCGTTTAAGAGGGCTGTCAATTTTTGGATTTGTGCATTTTGAAGAGCTACGGTTTTCTTAAGTTCTAGCACTTCTTTACCGATGGCCACGCGAGAACGAGATACATTGCTATGAGCACCGACTTTCACAGAAAGACCTGCATTCACAACAGTTTCCCCATTACCTACAGTGGAACCTACACTCAATTGAACGTCCTCATTAGGACGATAGAACGCGCCTAGTGCAGCAGCATTGCCATTATGGTAATGACCATAGCCAGCCGCAAAGTCCCATTTTGCATCTGGATCAAAGTCGAGCGGATGAAGGGCCGCCAAGGCAGCAGAACCAGCTACAGCCTTGTTAACGCGTTTATCTAAGCGGGATACATCTTTTTTAAGATTCGTTACATCCCCTTGAACGTTGACAGTATTGTATGCATTCACGGATATCATGTCATGTAATCGTTTAAGTTGTGCCACGTTTACCGCATCAGTATCATTTGTACCAGCTGCAACGGATGTGATTTGGCGCGTTACGTCATTCGCTACATCACCAACGGATACAGCAGATGCTGTGGATTTCCAGGTAGCAGATGTATCGGTAGATGGCGCGTTAGTAAGGATATCATAACCAACTGCACCGGCGTCTACTGTCGCTTTAGAACCACTACCAAGAGCCACACCACCTTCGATGGATACGTCTGTGTTATGACCAAGAGCCACTGCATCGTGAACAGTTGTTGTCGTTCCACTGTCGCTAGAGCCAATAATAACGGTATTATTAGCACCTGTTACGGTACGGTTATCGCCAACGATAATCGTATTCTTAGCGTCAGATACGGTATTCTTCGATCCGATAACCGTCATATGTTGCACCTTAGTCCCAGTATTGCCAACACCGAGGGCTAAATTGTCCTTGCTTTGGTCACCACGTACGCCCGTAACGGTATTGTTTACACCAATCAGGGATGTACGTAATGTATAATCTGCCTTATTGCCGCCACCGAAGGCCATGGTAGCACCAGCACCATTAGAGGATGTAACAGCAGTTTTTAATTTGTCTGCAAAATCCTTCGCGGACGTAGCACCTTCACCAGGCGTGCGGAACGAAGCACTAGAATTAGTGATTTCATTACCCGCACCATATACAAGAGCACCATTGGAATTCGCTACACGGTTGGCAACACCAGTAATAGCCGTTGCTACACCTGCCGTGGAGCCACCACTTGTAGATTCAATACTATTGAAAGCACCATTTACGGTAGCCCCAAAGTTTTGAGTAGGTGTTGAGAAACGACCACCTGTGTAGGAGGAACTAATGACATTATATGTACCAGTAGTAGTGGTGAAAGCACCATTGCTAAAACTATTAGCACCGACTGTTGTTGCATAGACGTTTAAACTGGCACCACGAGTACCATTATTATCTGTATCTATCGTAGTATCACCAATAGCACCACGATAATTATGAGATCCAATCATGGTACTGCCCGTACGAGCAAATGTGTTATTACCAATCGCAACAGAACCCACTACCTTAGATGGATCTGCCGGTACACGAGCAGAGGACCAAAAGCTACCAGAATATGATGTTTGCCCCATGCCCACAGCTGCTTCTGCACCACCTGCCATATTTTCAACATGCGCATTGGCACCAATAGCTACGCTGCCATTTTGACCAACATAGTTTTCAACCTTTGCCTTGTTACCGACTGCAATATCTTGCGTATTGTTAGCACTACTGCTAGTCCCATAAGCAACACCATTACCAGCACCTGCCGTAACATCCGCTGCACTAGCCACACATAAACTGGATAACAACATACCATTAATCAATATCGCCAATAAGCGTTTCCGTTTGTTCATAATCATCCCTCTCCATTTACAAACAAATACATAATACGATCTCTCACTCATCATTTATTCATGATGTTTACATGAATTATATTATCATATTTTAAACATTTGTAAATAGTTTGTTTATAATTATCTTAAATTTATTAACAGTTTTATAAGATAATTAATATAATAAAAAACGGATAGCTAATCGCAATGGACTAACTATCCGCTTATATACTGAGGTTTTTATGAATGATCTGTTTATATTATACAGCTATCTGAGTATCTCAATATTATCTGTTATTCAATTTTTGTACGAGCATATCTACTGTTTCTTGTAACTTTTTATTTTGAGCCTCCAATGTATCAACCCGTTGTTCGAGAGCATTATAGGACGCAGGAGAGATTTTTTGTAGCGTTTTGTTTTCACCGAATTTATAGGATACACCAAGGTTGGCCATGATGTGGTCATTAACGGTAGCACCGGCTGTGAGGAGCAAGTTTTCCTTTGGATAATACCCCACACCGAGGGCTAGCGCATTAGCATCTTTGTAGTGGCCAATACCACCCATCACTTGTACTCGATTATCTGGATCAAATTGCATTGGATGTAATGCAGCTAGTGCCGCAGCACGAGCATCGCCTTTATTGGCCTCTTTTCCAATGTTGCTAATTTTGTTATATAGATTATCGATTTGTTGATTTGCACCATATAATTGGGAACCATTGATGGCATCTGTAGAATCAGCACTTACACGGCCTGCTGCTACATGAGTGATGGTCCGTTCTTGATCGGTAGCGCCTACGGATACGGTGGATACCGGTGCAGTGCCGGCAAAGTTAACGGTGCCACCTGCATAAGTGTAGCTTGGGGTGCTCACCACATCGCTACTTTCAGCAGTGGAATTATTACCTAATACAACTGCATTATCTAGGGATGTTTTTACATTATTACCCATTACGAATGTGTTATTGGCACCAATTTCGTTCTTGTTACCTACGCTATAGGAGTTATCCCCCTTAACGGTAGCCACATTATACGTACCTACACCAAAGGCGCCAGATTGGTTACCCTCAATTTTATTGTATGCACCTATAGCAGAGTTCTTGTTACCTTCAAAGATAACGCCATGGCCCATGCCATAGTTGAAATCACCATTCACGTTTGAGTTAGAGCCAATCAACACCGTATTGTTACCTTTGCTACCACTAGCTTGCGATCTACCGATCCACACGTTTTTATTACCCGTAGCATTGGCACCACTAAAGTAACCGATGGCAACAGTATCGGAAAGAGTAGCTTTATAACCCGCAGCAAAGGTGCCCATGAAATTGTAATCGCCCTTACCGTCAACAAAGGTTTTACCGCCTAATGCGACATTACCACCACCATTTGATCCATTCAACGCTAAGCGTCCAATGGCAACATTGTTACCTCTTGCATTTGGATCTCCAGTATGTGAATAGGGATTGCTATTAGTGGCCCCAGTTTGTCCACCTAAGGATACATTGTCTGAATTAGAAAAAGTAGATCCCTGCAATCCAATATTATAGGCTACACCACCAGTTGAAACGATAGGTGTATCAGCGGCTTGCACTAGGCCTATAGAAGATACACTAAATACACTAACCATTGAAACAATACATAATTTTGTTGCGTAATTCATATTACGTCCCTCCCACACTTTCAAAATGTGTTGCTATACTCCCGCTAATGTTCTCGATGCGCCATAGATTTCAGCCACCACATAAGGGTTACCGCAGGTACTCAATTTGGCGAGTATCCGTTTTGTATAATCTAAATGCTCTAACAAAGCATCTCGTAGTTTGCGTTGCACGTGGTCAGGGGAATGAAATACGAGTATAGGATCAAAGTCTCCTATGATGATATACGTTGTATGTGGTTCTGGTCCTGGCTCAATGTGGTATTGAAATGGAATGATAACATTGAATAAACCATACACCACATCGCGCGCAATTGGTTTCCGTGCTTTAAGACAAGCAAATGTCATGTTAGGACCTAACGTTCGTGGATCCGTATACATGGGCTTTGACCGTCTTGTTGATTGAATGCCGTTTGCTAGAACACCCTCGTGTCGTGCGATCTCTCGCAATACCGTTTTAATGGATTTGTGAATGATATCACGCCGACCATCTACATAATAACATGCGGTACAGTCACCACCATCTATGTAAACAGGAATTAAGCAACATATATGGTGAGCTACATCGCCATATATCGCATTTGGATTACAAGAAATTGATTCTTTATTACTTACCGTTTGATACGCTGTATTATGCATCATTATAACCTTTCTTAAGATTAATGAGTAATAAAACTAAGGAATTCCTCTTGTAAAATTGTATAAATAACACGTGTTATATAAATGTGCTTTAGCAGCACTTATGAGTTAATTGTATACCTATAATTACAAACTGTAAAT
>OLFS01002885.1_pt1 | contig 9818 bp, 10 predicted proteins | sample 1605491 | NCBI WGS metagenome assembly OLFS01 (sample SAMEA3888921, study PRJEB22519) | human gut metagenome | biome: human gut; feature: human-associated habitat; material: faeces | place: Denmark | collected 2011 | reverse complement strand
TAAAAGTGCGGTCGTTTTACCTGCTATTTTTTGAATTTTATTTTCTAGCCAAGCCAAATTAAATAATTCACGCCCCGTGCTTTTCGGTGGTGGAAGTTGAAAGAAATCTTCATCTAATAATGCCGCTAACAAATCTGGATTCACTTGACCTGAAGTCGCCCATTCACCATTTTTGTCGTAAGCTTTGCCTTGATGTTTTTCGATCCATTGGTCGAGCAAGGTATTACCGGTTCCCGTATCAAAGCCAATGACAGGCTGTTCGGGTATCAATAACGATATATTGCTAATACCGCCAATATTAAGCACCACCGTTGCCCAGTTAGGATCAAAAAATACCGCTTGATGAAAAGCGGGTACTAAAGGCGCCCCTTGTCCACCAAACGCCATATCTTTACGTCGCAAATCACCGACAACCGTAATACCAGTTTTAGCGGCTAATAAATTCATATCACCGATTTGCATGGTAAACGGAAATTGACCCTTTGGGGAATGCCACACCGTTTGGCCATGGCAACCAATAGCTTCGATCTGCTCTGGTTTTAACTGGTATTTATGTAAAAAGGCATTTACACAATCTGCATAGAGCAAACCAAATTGATGATCAAGCTCGCCCAATGCTTGTAGCATAGTTTCGCCTGATTGAATCAGTGCGGTCACTTTTTCGCGTAAATTTGCCGGCATCGGCGTAAAATCAGCCGCAATTAATTTGGTTTGATTAGATTGGATGTCAGTAAGGGCAATGTCCACCCCGTCAAGGCTGGTGCCGGACATAATGCCAAGATAATAAGTCATAGTATTCAATTCGTGAGTTTTTCAGAATTATAGCGGATTTTAAAAAAATAAAAAAAGAGAGAACATAGTGGTTCTCTCTTTTCTTCTTATAAGCTTATAAGCCATCAATGACTAAATCGTTTTTTAACTATTGATGGAATAAGGTAATGGTTCAATGTTCAAAACGGTTCCATCTTCAGGTAAACGGAAATGCGTCCCTTCTTCTAAATCGTTGTTCATCACCACTTGTAACCATAAAACACCGTCAAAATTGACCGCACTTACGATCGAGCCCGTTTTACGCCAAGCCGTATCTAACTGCATTTCAATTTCGCTGCCGATTTTCGGTGTAACCGCTGTTTCCCCCGAAAACACATACATCGCACGTTTATTGGCACCACGATATTTTGCTCGAGCAACAGTTTCCTGCCCGATATAACACCCTTTAGTAAAAGAAATCGCTTGTTCAATAGCTTGTAGATTTAATGCCTGCGGGATAAATTCATTTTGCGTTTCCGCACTCAAGCTTGGTAAGCCCGATTGAATATCCGCACAAAGCCATTGTTTTTCATCGCCATTAAAGGTGACATCTAACGGTGTAGGATTGATCAAAATTGTGCGATTTTCATCAATATCCAAGATGATTTGTGCTTGAATTCGACCGCACTTTTCACCAATCAAGCCAACAATTTGCCAATCTAACACTTGAAAAGTCACTTTTGAAAACACGGCGTATTTTTTTAAATGATCGAGTGGAGCAAATAAATTTTTCGGCATTAAAATCAAAAACTGCTCTGCTGAAAGCTTAATTAAGCGGAACAACGAATTCATTTTGCCTTTAGGATCACAATGTGCTGTAAGCGTTGAAGCACCAGCTGCTAAATGCACTACATCACAAGTTAATTGGCCTTGCAGATATTTCTCCGCATCCACGCCCGCCACTTCCACCAAATCATATTGGTTTAATGAAATAAATGTTGCCATGATTTTTCCTATTCAAGGTTTTGAATTTGCTCACGCATTTGTTCGATTAATACTTTTAATTCCACGGCAGAAGCGGTGATATCAGCATTAATGGATTTTGATGCCAACGTGTTAGATTCACGATTCAGTTCTTGCATCATAAAATCCAGTTTACGGCCCACTGCCCCGCCTTTTTTCAAGATATTATTGGTTTCTTTCACGTGCATTTGCAGACGATCTAATTCTTCCGCCACGTCCACACGTTGCGCCAATAAAATCATTTCTTGTTCGACACGTTGTGGATCTAGTTGAATCTTCGCTTCTTCAAAACGTTGCAATAAACGCTCACGTTGCCATTGTAAAACCGCCGGCATTTGTGACCGCACTTTTTCAGCTTCTACAGTAATACCATCAAGACGTTGTTGAATAATGGCTTGCAATTTTTCGCCTTCACGTCCACGCATTGCAATAAATTCCACCAACAATTCATCGAAAGCTGTCAACAAATCTTGACTGATGGCATCTAAATCTTGCTCAGTCGCTTCCACCACGCCGGGATAACGCAATACATCCGTTAAATTGATTTCGCCCTCACCTGCTTGCGCCTTAATCCATTGTAAAGATTGAATAACTTGATTCGCTAATTCTTTATTTAAATTGAGCTCAGCCGCCGCTTGTTTTTTGCTATCAATACGTAACGAACATTCAATTTTACCGCGAGTGAGATTTTGACGAAGTTTCTCACGCAAAGCATTTTCCAAGCCACGGAATTGCTCTGGCAAGCGGAAAAAGTTTTCCAAATAACGTTGGTTAACCGAACGAATTTCCCAAACTGCATCGCCCCAATCTTTCTTGATTTCAAGGCGTGCAAAGGCTGTCATACTATAAATCATAAGCGCTCTCCTACTATTGTCTCTCGTCTTAATTGATTTGGTGGCTATTTTATCGGGAAAGTGCTGTCATTTCTACCGTACATTTTGTAGAAGAATTTTGTTTCTTCTACTTTACACACTGTAAAGATTAAAATACAATCATCGTAAATTTATTATTACAATTAAAGGAAAGTAAAATGAACAAGACAGTGGGAAGTACCTTACTTGTTGCAGGAACCATGATTGGGGCGGGGATGTTGGCAATGCCACTCACCTCTGCAGGGATTGGCTTAACGGCGACGGTTTTCTTATTAATTGGCTTGTGGGCGGTGCTCACTTTCACCGCATTGTTATTCGTGGAACTGTATCAAACCGCTGACAGTGATGCAGGGATCGGCACACTTGCTGCACAATATTTTGGTAAAGCAGGGCGAATTATTTCCACTGCTGTTTTAATTGTCTTCTTATATGCCTTAATTGCTGCTTATGTGAGTGGTGGTGGTTCCTTATTAATGGATTTACTCCCAGCCATGGGCGATAAAGACACCATGAACAAAATCGCGGTGCTTGTATTCACCATTTTCTTCGGCAGTTTTATTGTCATCGGTACCCACAGCGTAGATAAAATCAATCGCGTTTTATTCTTTGTGATGATTGCCACTTTTATCTTAGTACTCGCATTAATGCTACCAAACATTAAATTTGATAACTTAATGGCGATGCCCATTGATAACGCCTTAATTATTTCTGCAAGCCCTGTATTTTTCACGGCATTTGGCTTCCACGGTTCGATTCCTAGCTTAAATAAATACTTAGACGGTAATGTGAAATCCTTACGCATTGCGATTTTAGTTGGTTCTGGCATCACGTTATTTGCTTACTTTTTATGGCAGCTTTCGACGCACGGCTTACTCAGCCAAAATGAGTTCTTACAAATTTTACGCGAAGACGCCACATTAAATGGCTTAGTGAAAGCAACCTTAGAAATCACCCAAAGCCCAATTATTGCAAATGCGGTAAAAATCTTCTCCACTTTGGCGTTAGTAACCTCATTCTTAGGCGTGGCATTAGGCTTATTAGAATGTATCGAAGACTTGCTCAAGCAATCTTTTAATATTCATGCAGGGCGTATTTCATTAGGTTTAATGACCTTTATTCCACCGGTGCTTTTCTCCCTTTTCTATCCAGAAGGTTTTATTCTCGCACTGGGTTATGCCGGTCAAATGTTCGCGTTCTACGCAGTGGTTTTACCGGTAGCATTAGTTTGGAAAGCACGCTCAATTCATCCTAACTTGCCATACAGAGTATGGGGCGGTAAAGCATTGTTAGTACTTGTATTGGTGCTTGGGGTGATTATTACTTCAATTCCTTTTGCCATCCGAGCGGGTTATTTACCTTTTGTTGTCGGTTAAAATGAGCGAAAAAAAGACCGCACTTTTAAGGTGCGGTCTCTTTTATTTGTTTTCATATACATGTGCCACTAACTGACCATTCAAGTATTCGCCAATATACACTTGCTCAACTTTGAGATTCTGTTTCTCTAACTCGGCTTTAACCCAGTCTTCATCACGATCAATAATTTCTAAAACATCATCATCTAATTGTCCATCAACAATTAATGGATAACGTAAGTTATCATCACCGTATTGAATAATCGAAAGTTGTCCATTTTGTTCAAATACCGCACGTTTAACCGTTTTGATTTCATAAATACCGGCAGCACGTAACTTAAACATGAGGTCATTAGCAGTAATACTGTGTTTCATACATTCAGCAGTTTTTACCTTGCCGTTTGAAATCACCCAAACAGGTTTACCATCAATCAACGATTTAACTAATTTGTTATGATTTTTGATAAAACGGAGGGTAAAAACCAATAATGTCCAAAGCACGAGCACGAGAGAGAACTGGAATACCCCAATACTATCGCTATAAATCACACCACCAATAATGCCACCTAGCACATAGTTTTGTACCTGATCCATCGCGGAAGTCGGTGCAAGGTTACCTTTTCCCATTAAGTTAATTTGGAGTACCAGTCCAATAATACCCATGGCCAATTTCAAGCCTAATAATGTGTAGCCATCCATTATTTATCCTCCTTATCAATCACAGTAACATTAGGGTTTACTAAGTTAATTGGGGATAAGGTATACGCTGAAAAATCATTATTAAAATGGACTTCGAAATACTGATCCCGAATATTTAAAATCATGCCGTTCGTTAATGTACGGCTATTGGTACGAATATCTTCTTTCTGTAAATTTTGACTATCTTTCACCGAATTTAAAAATGTCACCACGCTAGAGATATCAGCTGCATAGACTTCATTTTGCTCATATTGCTTATATTGCACACCGAGCAAGAAAATAATTAATAAAAGAAAGATAATACTGAGATCGCGATATTTGGTTTGTAACCGATGACGTAAATATAAGCTTGTCACCACAAACAATGCACCTAACGAGACAAAAATGGCGATATATTTAAAATAACCTTCAAAAGACATCGCATTTTCTAAAAAAGCAAAAGAGAAAAAAGACATTTGTCATTCCTAATTTTAAAGAGAAAAACAGGTTGCTACTGTAGCACAACGAAAACTGACTAGCTATTTTTATCACAGAAATTAAATTCGTTTTTCCGAAAAATCCCTTTTATAATGACCGCACTTTTGAAACAAAAAGAGAAAAATATGAAAGCAATTCAGCCCGAAGATCAGGGATATTGGCTATTCACCAAAGGATCGACGCTTTATTGGCAGGAAAATGATCTGCCTTTTGGCTCAGCGAAAGAACTCGGCCTCATAACGCAAAAAGCAATGTTGCTCGGGAAATGGAAATCACAATCTTTATGGCTTGTGGCAGAAAATGATCAAGATGAACGAGAATACCTTTCCTTACGGAGTTTGTTGTTCTTACCGACTGAAAATTTTCATTTGTTAAGCCGAGGCGTGGAAATCAATCATTTTTTGAAAACTCACCAATTCTGCGGAAAGTGCGGTCAAAAAGCGGAACAAACTCACGATGAACTTGCGGTTCAATGTACAAGTTGCGGCTATCGTACTTATCCAGTTATTTGCCCTTCGATTATTGTCGCCGTTCGCCGTGGCACAGAGATTTTATTAGCCAACCATAAACGCCATTACACGCCAAGCAAAGCGGGGATGTACACCACGTTAGCCGGTTTTGTAGAAGTGGGCGAAACCTTTGAAGATGCGGTTCGCCGCGAAGTCTTTGAAGAAACCGGTATTCGCATTAAAAATATTCGCTATTTCGGTAGCCAACCTTGGGCATTCCCTAATTCACAAATGGTGGGCTTTTTAGCTGATTACGACAGCGGAGAAATTCAACTGCAAGAAACAGAACTGCATGATGCACAATGGTTTTCTAGCGCTGCCCCCTTGCCAGAATTACCGCCAACAGGTACTATCGCACTCAAATTAATTAATGCTACGCTTGAGCTTTGCAAAGCGGAACAAAATAAATAAAGGAAAGCCCATGTCTGAATTAAAAAATGATCGTTATTTAAAAGCCTTATTACGCGAACCAGTGGATATGACCCCCGTATGGATGATGCGCCAAGCGGGACGCTATTTGCCTGAATATAAAGCAACACGCGCTGAAGCGGGCGATTTTATGTCTCTTTGCCGTAATGCGGATTTAGCTTGTGAAGTCACCTTACAGCCACTTCGTCGCTATGCTTTAGATGCGGCTATTTTGTTCTCAGATATTTTAACTATTCCTGATGCGATGGGATTAGGCTTAAGTTTTGGTGCTGGTGAAGGCCCGAAATTTGCCCGTCCAATTGAAAACAAAAGTGCGGTCGAAAATTTACCGATTCCTGACCCTGAAGGCGAACTTCAATATGTGATGAATGCTGTACGCACAATTCGTCGCGAATTAAAAGGCGAAGTACCACTGATTGGTTTCTCTGGTAGCCCGTGGACACTGGCGACTTATATGGTTGAAGGCGGTAGCAGCAAAACCTTCAATAAAATCAAAAAAATGATGTATGCCGAACCGCAAACCTTACATCTTTTATTAGATAAAGTAGCGGATTCCGTGATTTTATACTTAAACGCTCAAATCAAAGCAGGTGCACAAGCCGTCATGGTATTTGATACTTGGGGCGGTGTGTTAGGTCATCGTGAATATTTAGACTTCTCTCTGCAATATATGCATAAAATCGTTGATGGTTTAATTCGTGAACACGATGGTCGTAAAGCACCGGTAACCTTATTTACTAAAGGCGGCGGGTTATGGTTAGAAGCGATGGCAAATACAGGCTGTGATGCGCTAGGATTAGACTGGACAGTTAATTTGGCTGATGCGAAATCGCGTGTGGGTCATAAAGTGGCGCTACAAGGCAATATGGATCCAAGTGTGTTATATGCACCTGCAGAGCGTATTGAGCAAGAAGTGCGGTCAATTTTAGCTGATTTTGGTCAAGGCAGCGGACATGTATTTAATTTAGGTCATGGTATTCACCAAGATGTGCCGGAAAGTGCACCAAAAATCTTCGTGGATGCGATTCATGAGTTCTCTAAAGCCTATCATAAATAAGCGAGAAAAAAATGCGAAATCCGATTCACAAGCGTCTCGAAAATCTCGAAAGCTGGCAACATCTAACCTTTATGGCCTGCTTATGCGAACGCATGGCACCAAACTTTGCCCTATTTTGTCAGATGACCGAACAGGAGCAAGCAGAAAAGACCTATCACAACATTTTAAATTTAGTGTGGGAATTTCTAACGGTTAAAGGGGCGAAAATCAATTTCGAAAACCAATTAGAGAAGCTCGAAGAAATTATTCCTAATGTGAATGATTACGACTTCTTTGGTGTAGTGCCCGCTCTCGATGCTTGTGAAGCATTAGGTGAATTATTGCACGCAATTATCGCGGGCGAGACACTAGAAAAAGCAGTTCAAATTAGCCAAATTTCATTAAGCACCGTTTGTTCTTTGTTAGAAACACAAGAAGATCGTGATCTTTCTGAGACTGAGCTGAAAAGCCGTAAAGAAATTGAAGAAGAACTTGACCTTCAATGGCAAATCTATCGCTTACTTAAAGACTGTGAAAAACGCGATGTAGACTTGATTTTATCCCTTCGCAACGAGATAAAGCAGGAGGGAATATCCAATATTGGTATAAAAATTGAGCAATAACGTGAGATTTGTCACAATTTTTGCAAATCGGGCTTTTATTTCCCCCCAAGTTCGATTAGACTTGCCCAAGCCGTAGCAGTTAAAAGCTACGCTTATTTGAATAGAGTCAATTTTAATTTAACAGAAGGTACAAATTTATGAACAAAACAGATTTAATCGATGCAATTGCAAGTGCTGCTGAATTAAATAAAAAACAAGCTAAAGCTGCATTAGAAGCTACTTTAGCTGCTATCACTGGTAGCCTTAAAAAAGGTGAACCTGTTCAATTAATCGGTTTCGGTACATTCAAAGTAAACAAACGTGCTGCACGTACTGGCCGTAACCCACAAACTGGTGCAGAAATCAAAATCGCAGCATCTAAAGTTCCAGCATTCGTATCTGGTAAAGCATTAAAAGACGCAATCAAATAATTAGTCTTAAAACGAATTTTAATTGAACCCTGCTTTGTCAGGGTTTTTTGTTGCCTAAATTTTAGCTTTACAATCATCATTTTGCCGATATAATTCCGAACCGAAACTTATTACGGGATATAAATAATGAAACGAAACATTCAACACCGAAATACCCAACAACGCAGACATGCCATCATGCAACTTCTGCAGGAACAAGGTGAAGTCAGTGTAGAACAGCTAGTACAGTTATTTGACACCTCTGAAGTGACGATTCGAAAAGATCTCACTGCATTAGAAAGTAATGGTTTCCTTCTTCGTAAATACGGTGGTGCCATTTTAATGCCACAAGAAATCATCGAAGAAGAACAAGATGATGAACTTTCGCAACGAAAGCTAGTCTTAGCAAAGGCTGCCGCAGAACGTATTCGTGATCACAATCGCATTATTGTGGATAGTGGCAGCACAACCGCCGCCTTGATTAAACAACTTAATCGCAAGCAAGGCTTGGTTGTGATGACGAATTCGCTTTCGGTGGCCACCGCATTACGTTCACTCGAAAATGAACCGACGCTCTTAATGACGGGAGGCACTTGGGACACACGTTCCGAATCCTTCCAAGGCAATATTGCCGAGCAAGTTCTACGTTCTTATGATTTTGACCAATTATTTATTGGTGCCGATGGCATTGATTTAGAACGTGGTACAACGACATTTAATGAATTGGTTCGCTTAAGCCAAGTGATGGCTGAAGTGTCTCGTGAAGTGATTGTGATGGTGGAATCACAAAAAATTGGCAGAAAAATGCCAAATGTGGAATTAACCTGGCAGCAAATTGATGTGCTGATTACCGATAACAAATTATCTCAGGCTGACAAAGACGCCATAATGGCGCAAGGCGTAGAAGTAATTTGTGTAGACGTAGCATAAAGTGCGGTCAGAAAAACAAGACTTTTAATTTTAGTAAATAAGGAAAAACTATGTGTGGTATTGTTGGTGCGGTAGCACAACGTGATGTAGCAGAAATTTTAATTAATGGTTTACACCGCTTAGAGTATCGTGGTTACGACTCTGCTGGTGTGGCTGTTGTGGATCCAAACCATGAATTACACCGCGTGCGTTGCTTGGGTAAAGTAAAAGCCCTTGATGAAGCCGTTGCAGTAAAACCATTAATCGGTGGTACTGGGATTGCACATACTCGTTGGGCAACGCATGGTGAACCGTCTGAAGCCAATGCTCACCCGCATACTTCAGGCAACTTTGCTGTCGTCCATAACGGTATCATCGAAAACCACGAAGAATTACGTGAATTACTTAAATCACGTGGCTATGTATTTAATTCTCAAACTGATACCGAAGTAATTGCTCACCTTGTTAATTGGGAAATGCGTACAGCCTCAAATCTTCTTGAAGCAGTCCAAAAAACCGTAAAACAACTTACTGGTGCATACGGTATGGTTGTACTAGATCGTGAGCATCCAGAACATTTAGTGGCTGCGCGTTCAGGCAGCCCGTTAGTAATTGGTTTAGGAATTGGTGAAAACTTCCTTGCATCTGACCAACTTGCGCTCTTAAGCGTAACACGTCGTTTCATCTATTTAGAAGAAGGCGATATCGCAGAAATCACACGTCGTACCGTGGATATTTATGATGCAAATG
>OLFS01002876.1_pt1 | contig 9841 bp, 9 predicted proteins | sample 1605491 | NCBI WGS metagenome assembly OLFS01 (sample SAMEA3888921, study PRJEB22519) | human gut metagenome | biome: human gut; feature: human-associated habitat; material: faeces | place: Denmark | collected 2011 | reverse complement strand
TATTCTTGCGCAGCCGTCGCTCTATTCGTAATTATCAAAATAAACCAGTTCCTGCTGAATTGATTCGCAAGGTATTGAATGTGGCTCGTATGGCGCCAACTGCGACAAATACGCAAGGAATTTCATATATCGTAATTCGTGATAAACAAAAATTACGCCGCATTGCAGATCTCGTTCTTGAGTGGATGCATTTAGCGGCAAAAACTGTGCCCATTATGCGTCTTTATGCTCGTGCAGCACAAGCTGAAGTGGATAAGGGTAAGGAATACATCTTGCGCGATGCGCCTGCGTTAGTAGTGGCTATCGGTTCTAAAAAGGATATTCATCGTACTCACGATAGTGGTCATTCTTGCTTGTCTTATGCAGAGTTGTATGCACCAACATTAGGATTAGGTACTTGTTGGGCAGGCTTCTTTGAACATGCTGGGGAAGCAGAATATGAACCATTATTGGACCTATTAGGTGTACCTGAGGATAAAATCATTGCTGGTGGTATCTTAATGGGCTATCCAAAGGTTCGTTACCGCAATATTGTGGAACGCCAACCATTGGATGTTACATTCGATACTGAAGAATAAACGTGATTGATACTAAAGAATAAAATAAAAGCGATACTCTAAAAAAAGTTAGAGTATCGCTTTTTGTTAGTTTGCAGAGGTAATGCTACCTTTGAAAGTATCGTTGATGAATTGTTTGATTGCATCAGATTTGTAGATGTCTGCAATTTTTTTGTATGTTTCGTTATCTTTGTCTTGGCTACGTACAGCAAGTATCATAACAGCTAAAGGTTCATCCTTTGGCTCTAAGAAGAATCCTTGTTTTTCTACATTAAGGCCTGCGCTTTGAACATAGTTCATAGGAATTGCTGCCACAACAACATCATCTAAGCTGCGTGGCAATTGAGCTGCTTCAAGCTCTTGGATTTGAAGGTTTTTAGGATTAGATGTAATATCTGCTACTGTTGCTTTAAAGCCAACGCCATCTTTCAATGTAATGAGGCCCGCTTTAGCAAGTAATGCGAGACCGCGACCGCCGTTTGTTGGATCGTTAGGAATCGCTACGATAGCGCCATTTGGTACATCTTGTGCACTATGTACAGAGTTACTATACAATCCCATAGGCATTAAAATCGTTTTGCCAATAGCTACAAGGTCGGAACCATTTTGTTTGTTAAAGTTTTCCATAAATGGAACGTGTTGGTATGCGTTGAGTTGGATATCTCCATCAGCCAATGCTTTGTCTGGTGTTACATAATCGGAGAATTCCACAACCTTAAGGTCGATACCTTGCTTTTGAGCCTCTTTTGCAACTGCTTCAGCTACTTGAGCATGAGGGCCTGCAGTAGCACCGATTTTAATTTCCTTTGGTGTCTGACTAGATTGATTTGTATTTGTGCCACAGCCTGCGATGGCGAATGCTAAAACGCCAACGAGAAGAGGGGCAATAAATTTCTTTAATTTCATGTGAACATCCCTTTCTATATACATATAATGGATATATCCTATCATGTAAATGGGGTTTTGTATATAGATAAAAATATAGAGGTTGGATATAGATTAAAACTATGGCTCCTACGATGATTGTAAAGTAGAGTTATTAAGTAATTGAAAGTAGCGTTATCTAGACATATCTAAAAAAATCGAAATATGATATAATACAGATAAGTTTTATACAATTAAAGCGGTGGAATACAAACATAATACTTAGGAGGTCCCTATGTTTAACTTTGATTTTTATAACCCTACACATATCGTATTTGGTAAAGATCGTTTAGGTGAATTAGATACATTGGTTCCAAAGGATGCAAAGGTGCTTATTACCTATGGTGGTGGCTCTGCAGTGCGCAGTGGTCTGATTGACCGCATTGTAAAGGCACTTGGTAATCGTAAGGTAGAGCAATTCGGCGGTATTGAGCCAAACCCATCCCTTGAAACGTGTGAACGTGCGGTAGCTTTCATTAAAGAACATGGCGTAGATTTCGTTCTCGCTGTAGGCGGCGGTTCTGTAGTAGACGCTACAAAACTTATCGTTATGGGCGCTACTTATGATGGTCCTGTCGTTGAAGTTATGAAAGCTGGTGTACCAGAGGTTCCAGTGGAAATGGTGCCAAATCCATTACCATTTGGTACAGTTATGACTCTACCTGCCACAGGTTCTGAAATGAACAATGGTGCCGTTATTACTTATGGTGACGGAAAATTCCCTGTATTCAGTAGCTTAGTATTCCCTAAGTTTTCCATGCTCGATCCTACGTTGACTTTCACATTGCCTGAAAAACAAGTTAAGAACGGCGTCATCGATACTTTTGTACATACTACAGAGCAATATTTAACATACCCTGTGGAAGGCCGTATTCAAGATCGTTTCAGCGAAGGCATTTTGAAAACTATGATTGAAATCGGTAAAGAAACGGTAGAAAATCCAGAAAACTACGATATTCGTGCTAATCACGTGTGGGCTTCTACCTTGGCATTAAACGGCTTGATTGGTGCCGGTGTGCCACAAGACTGGGCCACACATCTTATCGGTCATGAATTGACTGCTGCCTACCATCTTGACCATGGGATTACATTAGCTATCGTATTGCCTGCATTGTTAGAAGTGAAAAAAGCAGACAAGCTTGAAAAATTGGCACAATATGCTACACGTGTATGGCATATCACAGAAGGTACAACAGAAGAAAAAGCAGATAAGGCTATCGCTAAAACGCGTGAATTCTTCGAGTCCCTTGGTGTATCTACGCATTTGAAAGATTATGGTCTAGGCGAAGACGCAGTTGATAAAATTGTGAAACAATTAGAAGGTCATGGTATGACACAACTTGGTGAAAACGGTGATATTACACCAGAAGTGGCTCGCGAAATTTTAACGCGTGCCTTATAATTAGTAGAATAGTGTATATATTAGAAAAGACACCTGGTAGGTGTCTTTTCTTTGTACATTGTATGAAGAATATAATGGCATTATATACATTTTATGAATATCATAATCTAGTGTAAATGAAAGAAGGCGATATATTAATGGAACAATCACATAAAGGGCGTCAAGCTTTTAGTTATGCTTTTCCTATTATGATTCCTATGGGCATAAGCTTCTTTTTCATAGGCTTAGGATTTGGTTTATATGCTACGAGCCAAGGGTTCCCTTGGTGGACACCACCTGTTTTGGCAGCAACCATTTTTGCAGGATCCATGGAGTTTGTAACGATAGGTATGTTGATGGCTGGATTTGATCCTATTAATGCCTTTGTTTTAACCATGTTCGTTAATGGTCGTCATTTTTTCTACGGTTTATCTGCGCTACAACGATATGTTCATATGGGTTGGAAGTGGTTTCCTACCGTTGCTTGGATGTGTGATGAAAGCTTTGCTATCAACATGTCTACAAGATTACCGGATGATGTGGATAAAAAATGGTTTTACTTCCACGTGTCTTGGCTTAACTATGTGTTCTGGGTATTTAGTACCTTTGTAGGTGGTCTATTTGGTAATCTATTGACTACTGTAGATTTACGAGGCATTGATTTCGTGTTACAAGGGCTATTTATTGTGGTATTTCTTGAAATGCTACTTAATGCAAAGAATAATAAGATTCGAGCCTTTGGTGTAGCTGGTGCAGCTATGGCGGTAGCCATGCTCTTATTGGTGGGGAAATCTCTCTTTATGCTTCTATCTATGAGCTGTATGCTGGTAGTTTGCTATCTTGCGTACAAATGGGGAGGTGTGCGCCTTGACTAATATAGAAATGGTTATGACCGTTGCTATCGTAGTAGCAGGTACATTATTGACTCGCTTTGGGGCGTTCCTCATATTCCCACCTGGGAAAAAGGCACCAGATTTTGTACTCTTTTTAGGAAAAGCATTACCCGCTGCCGTTATGGGGATGCTCGTCGTATATACCTTTAAGGAAACCGTCGTTTTAGCATACCCATATGGTATCCCTGAATTGATAGCATTACTGGTTACAGTAGGATTACATCTATGGAAACGGAACATGCTCGTATCCATTGCCGTAGGTACTATAGTATATATGCTTATCGTACAAAATATTTAATATTACTCCCGAATCAAAGAACGTTTTTGGAAAAGAGGATAGACTGATTACTGGATTTGAGCGGATTTTAATTTATAAAATTAGTTAGAGTAAACATGAATCCTCGTATTCTTATTATGCTGAGAGTATTATGTTAATGAAATATCCCCTTCGTCAAACAACTTTGGCCCTGCGAAGCCCGCAGGGCAAAGTCAGACCCGGCCGGTGGAGGCTTGACGAAGGGGATATTTCATTTATGTATGTTGCTAGAGATAAGAATGCGAGGATTCATAAACTATAACTATTTTAGTTGTAAAATCCGCTCAAGCCCCGCAGCAGTATGATGATTTTCCAAAAACGCTCTTTGATCAAGTAGCTCCATGAGATCCATATCTGTAATGGATAATTTGAAGTCAAAGACGTCAAAGTTAGACTTCATATGCTCTAAGCTTGTTGCTTTTGGCAATGGAATGATGCCTCGTTGGATGTGCCAACGCAAGATGATTTGATGCTTCGTTTTTCCATATTTTTTAGCCAAGCTCTTGATGATAGGGTGCTCGAATATAGGCTGGCGATTGCGTGTGAATGGGGACCACGCCATACCTACTACTTGATGCTTACGCATTAATTGTAATAAGGATTGACGTTGGTTGAATGGGTGGCACTCGATTTGGTTCACCACAGGTTTTACATTACAGTGGTATAGCAAGTCGATTAAACGGTCTTCGTAGAAGTTGGAAAGACCCAACCCGCGTAGCACGTTTTGGTCGTATAATTCCTCCATAGCGCGCCAAGAGCCGTAGTAATCACCTAGTGGTTGGTGAATAAGCATGATATCTATATAATTAGTATTTAACTTCTTTAGAGCACTTTCAACAGCGCGCATCGTAGCATCGTAACCGGCATTGGTATGCCAAATTTTAGTGGTTACAATGATGTCGGACCGATTAATACCAGATGCACTCATGCCCTTGCCGACGGCTTCTTCGTTATCATAATAAGCTGCCGTATCGAGTAAACGGTATCCAGCCTGTAAGGCATTCGTTACAGCTTGCTCCGTTTCCTCCGACGTTCCTGTTTTGTAGGTGCCAAATCCGATGGATGGCACAAAGCTACCATTATTTAAAATTCTAAAATCCATACGTTCTTCCATGAGAAACCTCCATATGTATACTTGTTTAGGAATATTATATCAGATATTATTTCTGACTAGTAATATCTAATCATATAGGGAATTAGCTTTCATACAATTCTTATTGATTTTGTGATATACTAAGGTATTGATAAAAATCAATACAATGGATAGAGATAAGGTGAAAGTATGAACAAATTTCGACTTGGTGCTGTAATGGCACTATTGGTCATTGTTGTATGTGCGATTACAGGTTGTGGTACATCTACGGTATCCGTTGCCGATGTTACTTATAAAGATATGCCGTTACAAATTCATAATGAAGCGAATGTAACAGCTCTTAATAAGTCCACTATTACGCCCGCTGTATCAGGTGCGGCTACGTATGCTGTGAAGGTAGGCGATAAGGTCACACAAGGTCAAGTGGTGGCGACGATTGATACGTCGGCATTGCAACAACAATTAGCATCGCTACAAGGGCAACTTAGTGCGGCCCAATCTTATACGCCGTCTGTTGAAACAACGACGACAACGACGGCACCTACGGTTAGTAGTGCTCAGCTTGAAAGTGCACGTCAAATGCGCGAGGCTGGTAATATTACCGAAAAGGAATATAATCGTATTCTAGAACGGTCTCGACCTCAAACTGTGACAACCACAACTGGTGGTGGCGGTAGTGGTGGCAACGGTGCTAGTGTTGCTGCTATTGAGGCACAAATTGCTCAGGTGTCCGCACAAATAGCTGCCGCTAATATTACGGCTCCGATAGCTGGTGTGGTGACTGCTATTTACAATGAAGATCGTCAAATGGCGATTGCAGATCGTCCATTTATGTTGATACAACAAGAGACGCCTATGGTAGCATCCTTGAGTATTCCTCGTGATGCGGCTATGAAATTAGCTAGCCCAGAGGCAAAATCAAGTATTAAAGTGTCTTTGCATGTCGGTGATTCAGATATTCCCGGTGAGTTGACCTATATAGATACAAACCAGCCTGAAAATGTACCAAGTGTACTAGTTAAGGCTACTTTCAACAACGAAAAAGGAGCTATTAAGGCTGGTGAATTTTATAGTTTGACCATCGAATCTAGTGCTCAAGCTAAGATGCTCGTTGTTCCTGCTGCGGCAGTACGTGAAAATCAAGATGGTAAATATGTATATGTATTAACCGCTGATAATACGGTAGACGTACGTGTCGTTGAAGTAGGGGATGAACAAGATGGATATGTGTCCATCATGACAGGCCTCAATGAAGGCGAACAAGTTATTACAACCAAGGGAACCTTTGAACTAGGTGAAAAGGTGAAGGTTCAATAAATATCTTATGGGTAGCTAGAAACTAGCAACCATGAATGTTGAAAAGGAGGAGATTATTATTTTAGAATTTAAACGTTTTGAATTAAGAGATAAACCATTAATCGATAAATATTTTGAACAACATCATTACGAAGCGTCGGATAATTGCTTTACTACATTGTATATGTGGCAAGAAGCTTATGGCATTCGTTGGGCTGAAGAAAATGGCGTATTGTACATCCAAGGTGGTGGTAAGCGCGATCCATTCCTATTACCTCCATTTGCTGGTAAGGATGCGAAGTTCCTCGATGGTTTATTGCGTGCAAAAGAATGGTTTGTAGAAAATAAATTACCATTCATTTTCAAAGGTGTTAGCAAGGTTGTGAAAGAACGGATGGAGGAACTATGCCCAGGCCGTTACGTATTCACACCTGACCGTGATAACTACGAATATATTTATAAGTCTGAAGATCTTATCAATTTGTCTGGTAAGAAATTCCGTCAAAAGAAAAATCACTTGAATCAATTCCGTATGCAATATTCCAACTATGAATATGTGCCAATTACAGAAGACATCATTCCATTGTGCCGTGAGACAGCAGCGTCTTGGGTGGAAACTCATCACGAAGAAGGTATTGAAGATGAATTAGTGGCTATTAATTTACTCTTTGATCATTGGGATGTCTTGGGCTTAAAAGGCGGCGCTATTAAGTTGTTTGGACGCGTAGAGGCTTTCAGTATCGGCGAATTAATGAATGATAGAATGGCTTTAATTCACATCGAAAAAGCCAATCCGGATATTCGCGGTTTGTATCAAGCAATTAATAATGAATTCATCCGCCATGAATTTAGCAATGTAGAGTTTATCAATCGTGAAGAAGATATGGGCTTGCCTGGTCTTCGTCAAGCGAAGGAATCTTATAATCCTGATCATTTTGCAGAAAAATATGATGCTGTATATGCTAATGAAGCAGATAATGCAACGGGCGGTAAATAATCAGGTCAATTTAATAACGAATGTGAGAGTGGTACTGTATGGTGCCACTCTTTTCCGTTATAATAAAGGGTAGAGTGTGTGAAATACATTCTACTACATGAAATATATAGCTCTAGAGCTATTTAGGATAGAAAGGAAATCGTATGGATTTTAGAATTGCTACATCACAAGATACCCCTCAAGTTGAAGCGCTATGGGCGTATTGCTTTGAACCAAAAGAAGATCCCTTCTTTCAATATTATTTTTCTAACTGTTATGAACCGGAGAATACTGTCGTAGGTATCCAAGAAGGTCAATTACTCTCCACTGTTCATTTGCGTCAATATAACATCAATGTGCGCGGCGCTATCTTGCCTACTAGTTATATGGTTGGTGTTGCTACTCATCCAGCTGCACGTCGTGGTGGCGTAGGTGGTGCATTATTGTTGCACTCCTTAGAAGAATTGCGCCGTCGTGGTCAAGGCATTACCATTTTAATGCCTTCTAAAGCGGGATTTTACCAACAATATGGCTGGGATTTGTACGCTCATCAATGGGTACAGACCATGCCATTAGAGAGTTTGCGTCCTTTGACGGATAAAACCTTATCCTTTGGATTGCTAAATGATGTAGAGCAATGGACATTGCTTGATCCTGTTTACAAAGCCTATACGAAGGATTTATGTGGCTATGCGGAACGGGGTGAGAAGGAATGGAAACGTCTATTAGGCAGTTTCTTTGCTGAAGGTGTGAACATTGCGGTCGTGAAAAACGATGAAGGTCAAATCGAAGGTTACGCCGTCTATCGTTTAGGGGCTCCTGAAATTCCTGTTACAGAATTTGTATATACAACGCGTCGTGCTCAACGTGGTTTGCTTAATTATTTTTATAACCATCGTTCTCAAGGTGAAAGCATTCGCTGGAATGAAGGGTTGCATGATACGGGTTATAGATTTGTTCCTGATGGAAAAACAGGTCATACAACGATGCCGTATATGATGGCGCGTATCGTAGACGTAGAAACAGCGTTGACTACGGTACCTGTTAATCCAGAAGCCGTTATGATGCCAATTACCTTAAACATTAAGGTTACCGATACATTATGCGATTGGAATAATGGCGTATTTGCCCTTACCCTAGGTGAAAGCACTTTACCTAACGTAAAACGCGTTTCTGCTGAATCTGTGGATGAAATCGACATCACTATAGACATTGGCGGTCTAACAGTCCTGTTGATGGGGGCTGTATCAGCTAAAGATCTTGTGTTTGAAGGTAAATTACAAGGCGAATCTCATTGGATTGATTATCTAGATATGGTATATCCTAAACAAAATACATATATCAACGAATGGTGGTAATATGAGCTGGAGAACATATACAGTAAAAGAAGAGGTAGATACAACAGTATCTGCTTATGTAAAAGAGCGATTTTCTTTATCCTCTCGAAATGTGCAGATGATATTCCGTAAGAAACGGGTGAAGGTCAATAGCCGCGTTGCTCATTCCAAGCGTATGCTAAGAAAAGGGGATGTTATTACTATTGAGTTACCACAAGATAAGGATTATGGTGTAGAGGTTGAAAAAGGACCTATAGAGGTTCTCTATGAGGATGAACACACACTTGTGGTGTATAAGTCTCCATTTATGCTAGTTCATCCAGCAGGTCAAACGAAATATCATACATTGAGTAATCTGGTGGCTGGCTATTATGCTAAACGCGGCGAAGTTCATAAAATTCGGCCTGTTCATCGCTTGGATCGAGATACAACAGGTGTTATTATGTTTGGCAAAACCCGTGAGGCAGAACAATATTACACTAAACAGCTACAAGAAGGTCGAATTCACCGTGTCTATCGCGGTCTCGTAGAAGGAAAGATTACATCTGATGGTGTGGTGAATGAACCTATCGGTGTGGATCCGGTATTTGATAATCGCCGCTGTGTTGATGAATTTGGTCAAGATGCTGTAACCGAATATCATGTGATTGAATATGATGATGTACAATCGTTGTTAGAGTTTACATTGCTAACCGGACGAACTCATCAAATTCGCGTTCATATGGCTCATATTGGTCACCCTATCATTGGCGATGCCATGTATGGTATGCGGAAAAAACCGTATACGAGACAGGCCTTACATGCCTATTCGTTGACATTTATACCATATGGACAATCTGAACTGGTGACTGTTATCGCACCTGTACCATCTGATTTAGGTCGTGAACTACAAAATAAAAAGCTGCCCTAGGGCAGCTTTTTGTATAAGTGTATAGGTTTGACAACGAAAAAAGGACTCCTGATGGAGTCCTTTTTCATGTAAGGGGAGTGTTAGTATTAACATCAAATGACCTATGTATTTAAACAAGTAGTAGGTTTGGGGTTAGTATTACTTGTCGGGAGATAAAT
>OLFS01002872.1_pt1 | contig 9850 bp, 7 predicted proteins | sample 1605491 | NCBI WGS metagenome assembly OLFS01 (sample SAMEA3888921, study PRJEB22519) | human gut metagenome | biome: human gut; feature: human-associated habitat; material: faeces | place: Denmark | collected 2011 | reverse complement strand
TGGTTCGACTCGCTACTGATTTGGTATATACCAAATCAGTAGCGAGTCGAACCATGACCCAGCCCTATCTGGACATTCAACATCTCAACAAGCAGTTCGGTGCTTTTCAGGCCCTTAAAGGGATCTCTCTGACCATTGAGCCGGGGGAGTTTATCTGCTTTCTCGGCCCCTCCGGCTGCGGCAAAACCACCCTGCTCAGAGCCATCGCCGGGCTGGATCTGCCAGACAGCGGCGAGATCTGGCAAGGGGGGCGCAATATCTCCCGCCTGCCACCCCAGGAGCGCGATTTTGGCATCGTGTTTCAGTCCTATGCCCTCTTCCCCAACCTGACGGTTGCCCAGAACATCGCCTTCGGCCTTGAGAATCAGGGGCTGGCGCGGGATCTCATCAAGGAGCGGGTGGACCACTGGCTGGGGCTGGTGGATCTCACTGCCCAGTCCCACAAATACCCGAGCCAGATCTCAGGCGGCCAGCAGCAGCGGGTGGCGCTGGCCCGGGCCTTGGCCCTCTCCCCCGGCCTGCTGTTGCTGGACGAACCGCTCAGCGCGCTGGATGCACTGGTGCGCACCCATCTTCGCAGCGAGATCCGCGCCCTGCAGCAGCGCCTTGGCATCACCACCATCATGGTGACCCACGATCAGGAAGAGGCGCTGACCATGGCCGATCGCATCGTGGTGATGGAGGGCGGCCGCATCGTGCAGGTGGGCACCCCGCAGGAGATCTACCACCAGCCTGCCAGCCGTTTCGTGGCAAGCTTTGTCGGTACCATGAACTTCCTCGAGACCCTGGTGCTGAGCCCCAATCAGGTGCGCCTCAACGAACAACCGCTGACACTTGCCAACCAGGCCGCTGCCGGCAGCAAATTGCAGGTGGCGATCCGCCCCGAGGCAATCACCCTGAGTGCGCCGAGCGAGCCGTATCTTGGCCAACATGGCGTTGAAGCAACCATCGATCAGGTGGAGTTTCTCGGCGCCGCCCAGCGCCTTATCTGCACCGCCGACACCTATCTGGGCCCGCAGCAAATTCTGGTGGAGCGCCCGACCCACGAGCTGCCCCGCCACGAACAGGGTGGCTGGCGCAGCGGCATGCGCTGCTCGCTGCACTGGCCCGCCGCGGCGATGCAGCTGTTTGAAGGAGAGCGCCCATGACTGCCCCCCTTGCGACCTCTTCCCTGTTGCCGCCAGCGACAGCCCGGCAAGACTCTCGTTGGCAGCGGATCTGTCGCGGCTGGAGCCGGGATCAGCTGCTGCAACTGATCCTGCTGGTGCTCGGCATCGCCCTGCTCACCGGCGGCTTGCTGCTGCCGCTGCTCACCATGCTGCAAAAGAGCCTGCAAGATGAGAACGGCCTCTGGGTGGGCCTTGCCAACTTCAGCGCCTACTTCGACTCACCTCATCTGGGGCGCACCATAGGCAACACCCTCTGGCTCGGGGTGCTGATCACCGCGCTGGTGGTGACCATCGCCTTTGGCTACGCCTACGCCCTCACCCGCACCTGCATGCCGGGCAAGCCCCTGTTTCGCCTCATCGGTTTGATCCCGCTGTTGATGCCCTCCCTGTTGCCCGCCATCAGTCTGGTCTACTGGTTTGGCAATCAGGGGATCGCCAAGGGGCTGCTCGGCGGCGAGAGCATCTACGGCCCCATCGGCATCGTCATTGGTCTGGGCTTCTGGTGCTTCCCCCACGCCCTGATGATCCTCATCACGGCGCTGGGTCAGAGCGATGCCCGCCTCTATGAAGCCTCCCGGGTGCTCGGCAGCAGCGGCTGGCGCACCTTTGTCACCGTCACCCTGCCTACCGCCCGTTATGGCCTGCTCAGCGCAGCCATCGCGGTCTTCACCCTCACCATCTGCGACTTCGGGGTTGCCAAGGTGATTGGCGGCCAGTACAGCGTGCTGGCCACCGACATCTACCGGCAGGTGATCGGGATGCAGAACTTCTCGCTGGGCGCCGTTGCCAGCGTCACCCTGCTGCTGCCGGCGCTCGTGAGCTTTGCCCTGGAGCACAGAGTGCGCAGCAAGATGCAGGAGCAGAGCAGCACCAAGGCGGTGCCCTATCAGCCCAAACCCCATCGGCTGCGTGACCTGCTGGCGCTCGGCTGGTGTACCCTCTGGGCCCTGCTGTTTCTGGCGCTGGTGGGGATGGCCGTTTACGGCTCCCTGGTGCAGTTCTGGCCCTACAACCTCGAGCTGACGCTGGATCACTACGCCTTTGACAGCAATAGCGTCTACGGCTGGCAGCCCTTTACCAACACCTTGCAGCTGGGCCTCTATACCGCGCTGATCGGCACCGCGCTGGTGATGGTGCTGGCCTGGGCGCAGGAGAAGGGACGCCACTTCGCGCCGCTGCGCCAATTGCTGCATCTGCTCGCCATGCTGTCGCTGGCGGTACCCGGCATGGTGCTGGGGCTGGGTTATATCTTCTTTTTCAACGGCAATCCGCTCTTTGGCGGCCTCTACGGCACTCTGCCACTGATGGTGCTCTCCTGCGTCATCCACTACTACACGGTGGGTCATATGACGGCGCTGACCAGCCTCAAGCAATTGCCCAAGGAGTTGGAGCTGGTGGCCATCTCATTGCGCATTCCGCTCTGGAAGGCGTTCTGGCGAGTCACCCTGCCCGCCTCCCTGCCCGCACTGCTGGAGATCTTTATCTATCTGTTCGTCAACGCCATGACCACCACCTCGGCGGTGATCTTCCTCTATTCGAGCGACAGCGTGCTCGCCTCCATCGCCGTGCTGAACATGGAGGATTCCGGCGATACCGCCGCGGCCGCCGCCATGGCCACCCTGATCCTGCTGGCCGCCGCTACCGTCAAGCTGCTCCAGCTCTTTTTGAGCCGCGCCCTGCTGGATCGCACCCAGCGCTGGCGCCACCAATAACCTTATCGAGGAGTCATCATGTCCACTCTCCCCTTCTGGCTGGCCGAAGCGCTCGCCGCCGAACAACCCGCACCGCCCACGCCCCTAGTCGGCAACCACGAGGCCGATGTCTGCATCGTCGGTGGCGGCTTTACCGGGCTGTGGAGCGCCATCGCCCTTAAACAGGCCGAGCCCCACCTGCACGTCATAGTGCTGGAAAAAGATCGCTGCGGCAGCGGCGCCTCCGGGCGCAACGGCGGCTGTTTGCTCACCTGGTCGGCGAAGTATTTGACGTTAAGGCGCCTGTTTGGAGAGCAGCAGGCCGCCTGGCTGGTACAAAGATCCGAGCAGGCGGTACACGAGATCGCCCACTTCTGCGAACAGCACAGCATAGAAGCGGAGCTGAGGGTCGAGGGCACCTGCTACACCGCCACCAGCGAGGCCCAGCGCGGCCTGATGGAGCCGGTATTGCAGGAACTCAAACGCGCAGACCTTAACCAGTGGCAAGTGATTGAAGAGGATAAACTGGCGAGCCAGAGCGGCTCCCACGTTCATCTGGAGGGGCTCTACAGCCCCCACGCGGGCTCGGTGCAACCGGCACTGCTGGTGCGCGGCCTGCTGCGGGTGGCGCGGGAACTGGGGATCGAGGTCTATGAGCACTCCCCCATGCAGCGCCTTGAGGCGGGCCAGCCAGCGCGGGTGCAAACACCGCAAGGTGAGGTACGAGCCCGCAAGGTGGTACTGGCCCTCAACAGCGCCATGGTGCAGCACTTTCGCGAGTTTCGCCGCAGCATAGTGCTGGTCTCCTCCGATATGGTGATAACCGACCCCGCGCCGGATGCACTGGCCGCCCAGCAGCTTGAGCACGGCCGCTCCGTGGTGGATGGCCGCACCTTTGTGCATTACTACCGCTCCACCCCGCAAGGGCGGCTGATGCTAGGCAAGGGGGGCAACACCTTCGCCTTTGCCAACCGCCATCTGGCCGAGTTCGATGCCCCCAGCCGTTATCTTGCCCCCCTTACCCGCACCCTGCGCCGCTTCTTTCCGGCGCTCAAAGAGGTGCCCATCGCCGCCAGCTGGTGCGGCGCCTCCGACCGCTCGGTAGATGGCCTCCCCTTCTTCGGGCACTGGCGAGGGCAGCCCAATATCGTCTATGGCCTCGGCTACTCCGGCAACGGGGTGGCGCAAAGCTGGATGGGCGGTCAAGTACTGGCGGCCCTGGTGAGAGACGAGATGCGAGAGGAGGACAAGCCGTGGCGCGAATGCGCCCTGGTCAGCGGCCCGCGTGGCTATTTTCCGCCCGAGCCATTTCGCTGGCTGGGGGCCATGGCGGTGCGCAACGCCATCAGGCGCAAAGAGCGGGCGGAAGATGAGAACCGCCCGGTGGCCTGGTATGACAAACAGCTGGCCAAACTTGCCGATGCGGCGGGCAAGGCGGATAAATAGCCCGGCGATAGAGGGCAACCATTTCCCATACTGTTTCGCCCCACACCCTATTTCTTGAAAGTGCCGACCCGAGGGTCGGCATTTTTACAGGTGAATTCTGAGGGGCATTATCACCAAGCGTGATCAGCTGATTGACCCCTGCGACGGCAGGATTGAGATAGCATGATTTGTAGGTTGGCGCAGAGCGTAGCGAAGCCCAACAGGCGAGCGTGATTGCGCCAGACAGAGCAGGATAAACAATGATGTGACCGAGCCGTAAACAGATTGACAAACATATTTCACGGTAAACGTTGGGCTTCACTTCGTTCAGCACCAACCTACCTTTTTAGCCCAACATACGAGATGCGATAGCTGGCATTGCTTGTCGACCACCCACTGAAACTAATACTAATCATTCTGGCCGGAGTAGCTTAATCACCTCACAAGAATCCCACCGCACAAGCGGTGGGTGCATCTCAGTAAGGTGTGTCTTATAAGCTAATTTATCGTAAACTGGTAATTTATTAGCCTCACACCTCATATAAAGCTAAAGATTTAACCTTCACCAAAAAACAGGGTGGCTAAATTGTCTCCTCAAGTCCTCAGTTATACCGATTTTCACCATATAACCTTCCAAACTCCACCACCCTGACATGATCCGCAGTGGTATAAGCCCTTCCAGTCAAGACGTCCCTCAAGCCTTTCGATACCTTTAGTTGCTTTATCAGCTTTATTGGCTGTCTGCCATGAGTTGTGACCACAGTCGGAAATCCTTACAAGCACATCGTAGGAAGGCTTGCTGTGTGTCTTCTTGTAGAAGCTAACTTCATTAATATAAACTTTTTCTGTGACGCCAACAGCGTCATCCAAACCATCCCCCTCAGCAGATTTCAAGACTTCAATTGCGTATTCTGCTGCATCAGCTCTGGCAGATTGTTTCGCGATCTCTTTCTTTGCTGACTCCAAATCATCTTTAAGAGTTTCATTCTCCTCTATATAAAGTCTTGCTAGTTCCAGCTCCTCCGAGTTTGCATCTGCTTTTGCCTCAAGCTGAGCCAAGCGAGCATGCGAATGTTCTCTTTTTATTTTTCTAATCTGAAGAGGTGCATCAACCGACAGGGCTGCAATACTCATGACTTGACGACGGAGTGATGTGGTGAATCTAGAAAGACCCTTTCCATCCGTATCATTAGAAAGTAAGCGCTCGGCAGTCCAGATCTTACTTCTCAATTCCAAAGGGTCCTGCGTATCAGCACGTAATGGCCAATAGATTCTGACTGCTCCTAAGTAGCAAGACTGAGGCTTACCAAGAAGATTACTTAATGCCCATGAAGCATCAGCGTCAATTCTTACAACCGAAGACAATCCAGCCAAGTCATGCGATAACTTTTCTGTTAACTGAGGCCAAATAGGCTCACCATCTAACTCAGATACAATGGTGACTGGTAATGACCTAGTATTACTAAGCAAATATTCTACAAGTTTTTCTGCCGACTCTTTACCGGCTGAAAGAATCTCTTTTGCAGGAGGAATATTATTTCCCCCAAAGTGCCAATCGCTTCTTAGTTTCAAAACATCCCGAATTAATGAAGGGCATCTTGGGTAAAATGATGTAGGTGCAACCATATCCCCTGCATTAGATGCAGACAATGTTAGATAGAATACAATGACTCCATCTAATTTAGTTAAGGCTAGATTTGTTCTGAAAGTATGGCCATCCATCGTAGGTTCGATTAAGGAAACTTCAATTAGACTTCCTGATTCGATGGATATGTTTGTTCTTTCGAATGTGCCTGTTGCGCCGGGCGTTTTTGACGTAAAGATGCCAGAATCTACAGCTAATTTCTCTACCCCCTTACCAGCAAGCCAAACGTCAATAGCATTCGTCAGTACCAACCATGATGATTCTAGTTCCTTCTCTGTCAGTTGCTGGGTCTCTAACCTATACGCGGCAAGTGTAAGCATTTTTGACTTCCTTGAATAAGTGTTTGGCATGAAGCATAGCATTTGTACAACAAATCTGAAATATTATCACTTCTCACCAGCAAAAGCAGGCATTAAAAATAACGACACCAAACTTTCGACAATAAAAATGCCGCCCCAAGGGGCGGCATTTTTTATTAGAGATAACGGGCTAAAAGGAATTACCAGCCGGTCACTTCGCGCAGGGCCTTGCCGATATCGGCCAGGGAGCGGACGGTTTTCACGCCAGCATCTTCCAGCGCGGCAAACTTCTCGGCGGCAGTACCCTTGCCACCGGAGATGATGGCGCCAGCGTGGCCCATCCGCTTGCCGGGAGGCGCGGTAACACCGGCGATATAAGAGACCACCGGCTTGGTGACGTGGGCCTTGATATAGGCGGCCGCGTCTTCTTCGGCGTTGCCGCCGATCTCGCCGATCATCACAATCGCTTCGGTCTGCGGGTCGTTCTGGAACATCTCCAGAATGTCGATAAAGTTGGAGCCCGGGATGGGGTCGCCACCGATACCGACACAAGTAGACTGGCCAAAGCCCTCGTCAGTGGTCTGCTTGACCGCTTCGTAGGTCAGGGTGCCGGAGCGGGAGACAATGCCCACCTTGCCCGGCTTGTGAATGTGGCCCGGCATGATGCCGATCTTGCACTCACCCGGGGTGATAACGCCCGGGCAGTTGGGGCCGATCATCCGCACGCCGGTCTCTTGCAGCTTCACTTTGACGTCCAGCATATCCAGCGTCGGGATGCCTTCGGTGATGGTGACGATGAGCTTGATGCCCGCGTCGATCGCTTCCAGGATGGCATCCTTGCAGAACGGCGCCGGCACATAGATGACGGAGGCGGTGGCGCCGGTCGCTTCGACCGCGTCACGGACGGTGTTGAACACCGGCAGGCCCAGATGGGTGGTGCCGCCCTTGCCCGGGGAGACGCCGCCCACCAGCTGGGTGCCGTAGGAGAGCGCCTGCTCGGAGTGGAAAGTACCCTGACCGCCGGTAAAGCCCTGGCAGATGACTCGGGTGTCCTTGTTGATCAGTACGCTCATCAGTTGGCCTCCGCTGCTTTGACGACTTGCTGCGCGGCATCGGTCAGACTCTTGGCCGCAATGATGTTGAGGCCGCTCTCGGCCAGCTTGATACCACCCAGCTCGGCGTTGTTGCCTTCCAGACGGACCACGACGGGCACCTTGACCCCCACTTCCTTGACCGCACCTATGATGCCTTCCGCGATCATGTCGCAGCGCACGATGCCGCCGAAGATGTTGACCAGCACCGCTTTGACGTTGCTGTCGGAGAGGATGATCTTGAACGCCTCGGTTACGCGCTCCTTGGTGGCGCCGCCGCCGACGTCAAGGAAGTTGGCCGGCTTGCCGCCGTGCAGGTTGACGATATCCATGGTGCCCATGGCCAGACCGGCGCCGTTGACCATGCAGCCGATGTTGCCATCGAGGGCCACATAGTTGAGCTCCCACTGGGCGGCGTGCGCTTCGCGGGGGTCATCTTGTGACGGGTCGTGCATCTCGCGCAGCTTGGGCTGACGATACAGGGCGTTGGCGTCGATGTTGATCTTGCCATCCAGGCAGTGCAGGTTGCCCTGCGCGGTGATCACCAGCGGGTTGATCTCCAGCAGCGCGAAATCGCAATCCAGGAACATCTGGCCCAGACCCATGAAGATCTTGGTGAACTGTTTGATCTGATCGCCGACCAGACCCAGTTTGAAGGCCAGTTCGCGGGCCTGATAAGCCTGCGGACCCACCAACGGATCGATAGCCGCCTTGTGGATCAGATGGGGGGTTTCGTGGGCGATCTTCTCGATATCCACGCCACCTTCAGTCGAGGCCATGAAGACCACGCGGCGAGAGCCACGGTCAACCACGGCGCCCAGGTAGAGCTCTTTGGCGATGTCGGTGCAAGATTCCACCAGGATCTTGGTGACCGGCTGGCCGTTGGCATCGGTCTGGTAGGTCACCAGATTTTTGCCAAGCCAGTTTTGGGCAAAAGCACGGATCTCATCCTTGCTCTTGGCCACTTTCACGCCGCCCGCTTTACCGCGGCCACCGGCGTGTACCTGGCATTTGACGACCCAGGTATTGCCGCCAATCTTGTCGGCCGCTTCGGCTGCTTCTTGTGGGGTAGCACAGGCATAACCTTCGGAGACCGGCAGGCCATACTCGGCAAACAGCTGTTTTGCCTGATATTCATGCAGATTCATAGATGCTCTATCCGTGTTGTAGGTATTTCCGTCCGGGGCTGGTGTTTCTCAATCCCCTGTGAATGGGGGCCTGGGCGGCCCCTCGTTATCTTTCAATCGCTCGGGTATTACTCAAACGTCCAGCAGCACATCCGGCTCGGGGCGCAAACCCCTTGCCCGGGTGCCACAGGCTTAGACGTCCAGCAACAGACGGGTCGGGTCTTCCAGCAGCTCCTTGACGGAGACCAGGAAGCCTACCGATTCGCGTCCGTCGATGAGACGGTGATCGTAGGAGAGCGCCAGATACATCATCGGCAGGATCTCGACTTTGCCGTCAACGGCCATCGGGCGATCCTGGATCTTGTGCATGCCCAGAATGGCGCTCTGGGGCGGGTTGATGATCGGGGTAGACATCAGGGAGCCGAACACGCCACCGTTGGTGATGGTGAAGTTGCCGCCAGTCAGTTCATCCACGGTCAGCTTGCCGTCACGGCCCTTGCCCGCCAGATCCTTGATGGCCTTCTCGATGTCCGCCAGGCTCATGTTGTCGCAGTCGCGCAGCACCGGCGTCACCAGACCACGGGGGGTGGAGACGGCGATGCTGACGTCGAAGTAGTTGTGGTAAACCACGTCATCACCATCGAGTGCCGCGTTCACTTCCGGATAGCGCTTTAGGGACTCCACTACCGCTTTCACGTAGAAGGACATAAAGCCGAGCTTGATGCCGTGCTTCTTCTCGAAGATCTCGCCGTACTGCTTGCGCAGATCCATGATGGGCTTCATGTTGACCTCGTTGAAGGTGGTCAGCATGGCGGTGGTGTTTTTCGCTTCCAGCAGACGCTCGGCAATGCGCTTGCGCAGACGGGTCATCGGTACCCGCTTGTCGGTGCGACCACCCAGCGGGGCAACCTTGGCTGCCGGGGCTGTAGTTGCGACCGGTGCGGCTGCCGCAGGCTGGCTCTTGGCCTTGATGAAGGCTTCCACATCATCCTTGGTGATGCGACCACCCTTGCCGGTACCGGTCAGCTTGGTCACGTCGATGTCGTGCTCACCAATCAGGCGGCGCACCGAGGGGCTCAAGCCATCGGCACCATCATCGGCCACCGCTTCAGCGGGTTTCTCTTTGGTCTCTTCACCGGCCACCGGGGCGGCGGTGAGGATGGCAATCAGTTGACGGGACAACACAGTCGCCCCTTCCCCTTGCAGAATATCCCCCAGCACACCGGCTTGCGGTGCCGGCACTTCCAGCACCACCTTGTCGGTCTCGATGTCGACCAGCACTTCGTCACGGGCGACCAGATCGCCCGGTTTTTTGTGCCAGGTGGCGACGGTCGCATCTGCTACGGACTCAGGCAGGTCGGGAACAAGAATATCTACGCTACTCATTATGTATCCTTTAATTA
>OLFS01002860.1_pt1 | contig 9910 bp, 7 predicted proteins | sample 1605491 | NCBI WGS metagenome assembly OLFS01 (sample SAMEA3888921, study PRJEB22519) | human gut metagenome | biome: human gut; feature: human-associated habitat; material: faeces | place: Denmark | collected 2011 | reverse complement strand
GAGGCGCAAAGATAGCGAAATATATCAATCTTTTTTATAACTTGCGGGCTGAAAAACATTATTAACTGAAATATGTTGACTAAAAAGTAATTTTAGAGAATAATTTTAAAAATAATATAGAAACGATATGGAAGGCGGACAAACAAATGAATTCAGACCTCTTATCTTAGTGGCCGAGGACGACGACAGCAACTTCAAATTGATCAAAGCAATCATCGGAAAGAAATGTGATATACAGTGGGCCAAGAATGGCGAAGAAATCGTGGCACTGTTCAAGGAATACGGCAACGAGGCCAAAGCGATCCTGATGGACATCAAAATGCCTGTGATGAACGGACTGGATGCTACGAAGATCATCCGCGGAGAAAACAAGGAAATCCCTATTATCATGCAGACCGCCTACGCTTTCAGCTCTGACAAGGAGAATGCGATGAACGCGGGAGCGAGCGAAGTGCTGGTGAAACCGATCACACTGTCGATTCTGCGCAATACGCTGACGAAGTATTTCCCCGAATTGGTCTGGTAGACTGATCTCTTTTTTTGTCCGGTAGACTGATCTTTTTTGTTTGTTAAACCGGTCTTTGTTCCGGCAGACATGATCTTTATCCGGTAAAACGGTATCGCTGAGTAGAAAAACGGTATAACAATTCGGGTGTTTTTTCCTGTTTTGTATTTGTGATATTAACAAATAGCTGGTGGCTGTAAAAATAAAATAGGCGGACCTCACGGTCGGCCTATTTCTGTTCGTTTCCGTTAATTTGTTAGAGTTCAGAAACGACTCTATGTAAAGTCTCTCCTTTGAGAGATTTTAAGAGCGATTTTTATCGGCTTCCACCTGCCCACCAAACGGGTTCGGAGTATACGTATTGTCCGTCACCAAAGGCTTCTTTGATGGCTACATTTGCCAATACATCGTCTGCTCCGTAACCGAAACGCAGCGGGAATTTGTTAGAGTTCAGCGGGTTTTTCAGTTCCACTAAGTTTTCGTTCGCACCTTTCATACGGCGGTAGTCGTTGTAAGCTTCCAAAGATTCGCCGGATGCACCAAAGAATGCGAGATATTTCTGTACCATTGTTTCTTTTAATGGGTTAGCGGCAAAAAGAGGAGCTACTTCATTATCAAAATAGGCTTCGGCGACGGCGTCACCCAAGAAATCGGCTTTCCCGCCCAGCCAGTTTCTGGCGGCATCGGCAACTGTATTCTCCAAATTGGCAAATGCAGCGATAACGGCATCTTTCAAAGCGGCTTTTGCTTCATCTACTCTGCCACCCAGACGACACAGGGCTTCTGCTTCGAGGAATTTTACTTCATGGTAACTGATCAGTTGTGTGGGAGCGGTCATAGCCCATGAGGCCATAGACATGCCATAATTATTCTGTAATTCCTGAGGGGTGCCGTTAGGAGCTACGTTGATGGCATCGATTGTTGTGGCTTGATTTGCACCGCCTCCATATACAACATTTCCGCTAGGATCAGGTTGGATAAATGAGCGTGGAGCTCGCGGGTCATTTCTTGTTGCAAATTTCTCGATGAGACTTTCGCTGGCTGCAAGGCTGTTACGGCTATAGCTGAAAGCCCAAAGGGGATTTAGTTGAGAATCACCGTCATAAATGTCCAGTTTACATTCTTCATTTGCATTGGTAAATGATTTACTTACATAGGTCAGAATGTTTTGGAGATCGGTAGTCTGATTGGCGCTTTTGTTAAGAAGACGCATTGTATAGCGTGCTTTCAGTGCATAAGCTGTTTTAAGCCACAGACCGGCTTGTGCATCTTGGTCTGATCCGTAGATGAGGTCTTTTGATCCCACTGCACCTGATAATCCTTCGTCTTCGGCTGTTCCATCCTTCAAAAGTGTGATAGCAGCATCCAGGTTCTGCATTACTTCTTTGTAGATAGACTCTTGTGAATCAATTTTAGGTTGCATATACTTCGGTGTGCCGTCCGGATTTAAAACTCCGGTTTCGCTGAACGGTGTGTCTCCGAACACATCGGCTACTACCGCACCATTGTAGGCAAGAAGGATTCTGGCTATTGCTTCAGTTACTACATTGCCTTTTTCCGATGGGTCTTCCTGACACTTGTTGATTACAATCTTTGCATTCTTTATATTGGCGTAAACGCTGATCCACGCATTGTTGTAGGTCGTGGCAGTGGTCGGTTCTCCGCTGCGGACTTCTGCCCGGTAGAGTTGGTTGCCGATACCTGTTTCGTGCTCCATGTAAACGGACGAATAGAGTGAAAAATCTCCTCCTACTGTGCTGAATGCAGTGCTGACTCCCAAGTCTGTTATCAAAAACTTCGCCGGAGCATCCTGCGGGTTATTGGGATTCTTGTTGACTTTGTCCATTGCATCTTCCGTACAAGCAGAAGCAATGACAGCAGTAAAGAAAGAAACTGCCAGCAATTTTCCTATTGATTTATATTTTTTCATTGTCTTGCAGATTAAAATTTAATATTAAAGCCGAAACCAAAGCTAGCTGTTTGCGGCATTGAATAGTCTTCGAAAGCTCCGGACATATTGTTGTTTCCTTGGCTGGCTTCCGGATCAAGGTCAGGCATCTGTGCCCAGACGAGGATATTTCTTGCGAAAGCATTCACCGAAAGTTCCATCCACTTTTTCTGGAGTACTTTGTAGCTTACTGCCACTTCGCGGAGTTTGATGAACGAGTTGTCGTATACAGAAGATTCGTCAATATCGTTCAGGCGGCTGTAGTACACTTGTTGCGCATTGGCTCCGGTGATGGCGATATCGTTTTTGGTTCCGTCCTGTTTGTAACCGTCAAAGATGATCGTGCCTTCCCGATTTTCTGTTCTTTTGCTGACGCCGTAGTAGTCGGACAAACCGGTAGTTCTGCTGTACATCTGGCCACCTTGTTTCCAGTCAAGTACAGCACTGATGGTACATTTCCACAGACGCAATGACGTATTGAAACCCATTACGAAATCCGGAGAAACTTTTCCGATCACCTGTGCCTCACCGGCAACAGGCAAACCGTTTTCGTCTACCAGACGATTGCCGTTAGCGTCTCTCTTGTATCCTACGCCATAGATTACAGGGAATTTTTCGCCTGCTGATGCACGAACCTGTGGAGTGACGTAACCACCCAGTGAAATGTTTTCCACACCCGGAGCCAGTTCGTCTACATAGTTGTCGATTTTGGTCCAGTTGAAACCGAAGTCCCAGTTGATATTCTTCGTGCGGATCGGGTTGAATCCCAATGTGATTTCGTGCGTGTCGGTATGAATCTTACCACCGTTTGTCAACAGTTTGCTGGCACCGGTAGAAGACGCCAAAGGCACTGAAAATATCTGGTCTTTGACGTTCTGACGCGAATAAGTATAATTCAACGTAATCAGGTTGTCGAAGAAGTTCACGTCGGCACCGATTTCGTACGAACGTGTATTCTGCGGTTTCAGATTCGGGTCGAATATTGTGTAGTACGGGGTATAGGCAGTAGTACCTTTGATGGGGTACATGATGGGAGTCAGCGAATAGAATCCTCCTCCGTACGTGGGAGTCGAGTAATAATTCTCAAGGAAATCACCAGCCTGTCCTACTTCCGCATAAGAAACTCTCAGTTTGGCGTAGTTGACTACATCATTTTTCAGTTCATCAAGTTCTGTCAGGATGAAACCTGCTGACACAGAGGGATAGAAGAACGAACGGTTGTTGCGCGGCATGTTGGACACATAGTCCTGACGTCCGGTCACAGTCAGATAAAGCATGTTTCTGTACGAAGCCGATACGTTGCCGAAGAAACCGACAGTACGGTTTTTCCATCTTTCTTCTTCTGTAAGCTGAGTGGTTGCATTGTTGATATGATTCCACCCTGCGAAGTTATAGTTTGTTCCGTATTCGTAGTATTTCTTTCTGTTGCTCTGGATAAATTCGTTACCTGCTACAGCGTTCAATCCCCAGTCGTCATTGATGCGCCAGTCGTAGTTGATGGTCAGCAATGAGTTGTAGGTAGCGTTTGTCCAACCGTAGTTTTCTATCTGGCCGCGACCGCCGCCGGTGTTACTTCCGTATCCGTAGCTGTCAGAGTAGTGAGTGGTATAAGCGTCTACACCTAACATATATTTCGCGTTCAGTTTATGGTTGGCCGTTCCGAAATCTGTTTGATAAGTGGCATATACATTTCCGAAGAAACGGTTGGTGTCTTCTGTGTATTTGTTGTTGTCAATAGCCCAATAGGCATTGTCAAAATTTCCACGGAAAGAGTTTTGCTTATAAATGTCGCCGTCTACATGGCTGGGGATACCTGCCAGATCGTAGCTTGCGGGCGAAGCGTAAACAGTTCTCAGCAGTCCGTTTCCGGACGTTACCGCCTTGTCAATCGAAGTCGTGATGTAGTTTCCTGCAAAACCGGTTGTGAAGTTATTCGTCAGTTTCGTTTCGGCGCTTACTTTCACGTTGTATCTGTCCATGCCAGTTTTGGGGATAATACCGTCTTGGTGCGTATTTCCAAGAGAAACGGAGTATGAACTTTTTTCCAGCGTTTGTGCCACGTTCAGCGAGTTGCTCCAAGTGATACCTGTTTCGAAGAATTCTTTTGTATTGTCGTAAGCCTGTGGAGTAGCCCAAGGGTCAAGACCTGCTGAAGCACGCTGCGGCACGTAATATTTGCCGGATTGCATGCCATACTTTTGAGTAAATTCGTTGTCGGTGTTGCCGCCATAATTGGGATCGTTGGACAGTTCAGAAATCTTAGGTCCCCAGGATAATCCTGAAGTTGGGCTGTATCTTCCGCCGGACCCCTGTGCATACGTCTTTTGGAATTCGGGCAGGCGACCGACTACGTCAAAACTGACATTGGATGAGAAACTGACTTGGGGTTTGCCTTTTTCCAGTCCCTTACCGCTTTTGGTGGTGATGATGATCACACCATTGGATGCGCGGATTCCGTAAAGTGCCGAAGCCGCCTGTCCTTTCAGAATGTTGATACTTTCAATGTCGTTCGGGTCGATATCTACCGCGCGGTTGGCAAAGTCCACGCCGCTTACACTACCGTTGTTCTGTATGTCCGTATCTACGTCAGGAGTACTGGTCACTGCCATTCCGTCGATTACGTAAAGCGGCGTGTTATCTCCGGAGAAAGAACGTGCGCCACGGATCGTGATCTGTGAAGATGCTCCGGGCATACCGCTCGAAGGTTTGATATCCAGACCGGAAACTTTTCCTTGCAACGCTCCTGCCAGGCTGGAGTTGGAAGCTTGGGTCAGTTGTTCGGACTTCACGTCCTGAACGGCGTAGCCCAGCGCTTTCTTTTCGCGGGAGATACCCATGGCCGTTACTACGACTTCGTCCAGGGCTTTGGCGTCACTTTTTAATACTACGTTGATAACGCCCTGTTTGATCGTTACTGTCTGCGGAACCATTCCTACATAGGAAACGCGCAAAGTTTTAGAAGAACTTGGTACGGCGGGGAGTTGCCCTTTCGGGAAGCGTTAAGTGTTTTTGGGGCTATTTAAGGCATAAAATGATAAAAAGATAGCATTTTGAATGATTCGCTGATGTTATTTTATGAAAATAACGATTTTAACACTATCTTTATGTCGTGTAATGTAATTTGAATATTATTAAAATCGTGCTCAAATCTTCTCATTTCATCAATATACTGATTAAATCCTTTCAATATGATACTTTATAGTTAAAAACGTAACACTTTTTTAATTTTGATATAAATAGTGTTATCTTTGCACCCTGTTAGAGACTAGAAGTCTATTTATAGGTTAAATTTAAGAGAGAATTTATGAAAAGAAAATTGATGTTCTTTATGACCTTCCTTTTTTTGGGTATAGGTCTGGTGACAGCGCAGACGTCCCGAGTTACCGGTGTGGTAACCGCCGAGGAAGATGGCCTGCCTGTTGTAGGTGCTTCGGTATTAGTGAATGGCACTACTCTTGGTACTATCACGGATATTGATGGTAAGTTTACAATCACGAATGTACCAAGTTCTTCTAAGACTTATTGATATTTTAAAGCCTCTCTTTTTCCTCCTTTTTTATTCTATCTTATTGTAAATCAGAATATAAGTGCTTCTTTCCGCAACTTGGCTTCCCGGCTCACTTACTATAATCGCAACCTTTTCCCTTTCTTTTTCGATCTCAGTCATCTTTTTCGGGCAGGTACTTGGCTTGTTTTCAGGGGGCGGATGCTTAGGTTCTACCTTTATTTGAGGCTTTCTATGAGCGATAGGGGCAGACCGGTCTTTTCGGCAATGAGTTGATTGTCAATTCCTTGCTTTTTCATGTCGATGGCTGTCTGAAAGATGTTCAAGGCTTCTTCGCGACCTTTCTTCAGGCCTTTCTTCAGGCCTTCCTCAAGTCCTTCTTCAAGTCCTTTCTTTAGCCCTTCTTTCATTCCTTCTTTCAGCCCTTCTTCCATCCCTTTCTTTATTCCTTCCTTTTCCGCTGCATCCATTGTCACCAAATAATCCCGGTACACTTTGACGCTATTGTCGTATAGCTCTCTCTCCTTTGGAGACATAGAAGCCACATCAGCGATCTCTTCGAGTTTTTCGAAGACGGCTTTTCGTGCCTTGAATGGCAGGCGTTTTAAAGTTTCCATATTATTTAATATATAAATCCAACGTTCAAAATTCGTTTCACATTCCTCTTCGCTTTTTTTGAAGAGGGGGAGGGCGATGAATATTTGCCGGAACTTCTCCGAGAAGAGTTCACCTGTCTCCTTGTCTGCAAGAATAACGTCTGTCCGGAGTTTTATGTTCTTGTCCATGATGAAATTCATCAGAAAGACTCCGTAAACAGCTTTTATTTCAAATTTCCAGTCGTGCCCCGTCCGGCCCTGGTTGACGATGGCACGGGAGAGATAGAAGATGGAGCGTTCTTTAAAATTGCTCTGCATGCGGTTTTGCATTTCGACAATTATCTTTTCGCCCGTGTCCGTGGTGCAGTAGACATCGTAGATGATGCCTCGTCCTTCCGGGTAGTCCGGCAGCTGTTCGTTGTTCAAAAACGTTAAGTCGGTTATCACTCGTTCACCTTCGAGAAGGTCGTTCAGAAATTCGATTAGTAAATTCTTGGAGACTTCTCTGCCGAATATTAGTTTGAATCCGTAGTCGGTGAACGGATTGATAAATTTGCTCATTGTTTTGGTTGTTTCTCTTTTATGTTGTAAAGAGATGTTTCTCTTCGCATGTATAGTGAAGAGGCTTTTCTTTATTCTACAAAGATAGGATAAATTATTGTTTTATGATGCGTTTGGCGGGAGAAATAAATGACGTGGGTGCTCAAAAATGTTCATCTTCCTCTTAAAAATGTTCATCTTCCCCTAACTCGCTTTTTGAGGATGCCGTTGTAGGTGTCTTCAAATTCTGCCGAGTGGTTGAGTGCCCAGAGGATGTAGTCGCCCGGCTCGTTCTTTTTGAGCAGGGTGGAGCGGTATTCGGAGCTGAGGACTTTCCATAAGGTGCCGCAGGGACCACCCAGCTTTCTGCGTCGGGCGAGGGCGAGGATGGCTTTCACGGTTGGTTCGTTCCGGATGCCGATGGCGTCCATGTTGAGGCGTAGCAGGGATTCGGAGAATCCTCCGGAAGCAGTGCTTTCGTTCGGGGCTTCTTCCTGCTGGTTTCTTTCGTATTGGGTTCCGTTGTGCTTGGCTTCTTCCTGCTGGTTTCTTTCGTATTGAGTTCCGTTGTGCTTGGCTTCTTCCTGCTGGTTTCTTTCGTACTGAGTTCCGTTGTGCTTGGCTTCTTCTAGCTGACTTCTTTCGTATTGGGTTCCGTTGTACTTGGCTTCTTCCTGCTGACTTCTTTCGTATTGGGTTCCGTTGTACTTGGCTTCTTCTAGCTGGTTTCTTTCGTACTGAATTCCGTTATATCTAGTTTCTCCCTTCTGATCTATTCCTTCATTTCTTCTTTCTTCCTTATTTTCCTCTCCTCTTTTTCCGGACGAGATTTCTAAAGACAAACCTTTGACAGCAACAGGCGCAGCCTGAAAAACGCCGTTTGACGGAACGGGCGGCTGCTCTCTATCCTTCTCCCATTCATTTTCGGTTTTGCTTTGTCTTTCCCTTTCTTTGTCTCTTTCTCTTTCTCTTTCCGGTTTGCTTTTAATCTCAGTATCTGTTTCCGATTTACTTTCGATTTCTGTATCCGTTTCCTGTTTTGTTTGTGGGATTGTTGCTGCAATTTCTCGGTTTTTTGCAGCATTAATTTTCATAGCTGCTTCGTCGGTCACTGTTTTTGTAGCATTGATTCCTGTGCCTGCTGCATGGATATTTGTGCCTGTCGTGTCGATTCCTGTCTTTGTTTTAGTAACTTCTGTAGCTGTGATATTGATTCCTGTTTTTATTGCGTTGACTTCTGCGCCTACTATATGGCTTTCCGCTTCATCCACTTCTGTACCTTTTGAATTTATATTATTTCTTATTTCTGCGGAATTATTTTCCGTTCCATCCTCTCCTTCCTTGATGAGCCAAAACTGTTCCAGCGGAAGTTTGTATTTCCTTCGGCTGTCGGTAATGATTTTGTGGTATTGCTCTTGGATGGCTTGCGAAGTCAGAATCCCGTACTCCTTATATATATAGGTGTCGAACAGTCCGACGGACAGGCAGTCGTCGATGATGGCCTGCATCTCCTCCTCCTCGCAACACACTTCCTGCGAAATGTCGAACAAGGTATCTTGATTCCATGCGACGTAAAATCCCTTTTCTTTGTAGATGAGGCAGAGCAGGGAAGTGAGTGCGGCAATTCCTGCTGCATGATGACGGTTGGAAATGCGGCGTACCTTCCTGTCTTGGAAGAAGTTGACATCGAGCGGGAAATAATCTAATCCGGGTTTGGAAATACGGGCCATCTTTTTGAATATTTAGAGTGATATTGAATGATAAATAATGAATGATAAATAATGAATAAGGCGAATCGGTAATTTTAATTTAGCTCATTTCAGTATGGTGATAAGCTACTTGATAGTCAGTTCTGTATCTCAACTGAGGGTGACTAGAAAGTCGATTCTATCTCTATTCTCCTCCTTCCCGAAGGAGGAGTGGTCGCAGACCGAGGTGGTAGGAGAAATAATGTTTATACCTATTTCTTTGTAAATGATAGGATTATGCATTCACCTACCACCTCTCCCTACGGGTAGCGTACAACTACTCGAGTTACTATTGCGTACAACTACTCCCTAGAACTCCTTTTTCACATCGAAGCAGGGACAGGCTTTCATGTATTCATTGGGTGAGATGATGCCGTCTCCGTTGAGGTCAGGGCTTGTGTCCCGGTGTCCGATGACCTGTTTCACGTTGGGGAAGGCCAGTTGCAGAGATTTCACCAGTCGGATGAGGGCAGTGCGTTGTGCATCTGTCCGTGTGTCGGCGGGGCGGCCTTCCTTGTCCAGTCCGCCGACGTAGCAGATGCCGATGGAACGCTGGTTCCAGCCCATACAATGCGCCCCGTCGAGGGTGACGTCTCGTCCCGGTTCGATGGTGCCGTCGAGGCGGATGACGTAATGATAGCCGATGGACCAGAAGCCACGGGCACGGTGCCAGCAGTCGATATCGGCAGCGGTGATGTCCTGTCCCGCACGGGTGGCGGAACAGTGGATGATGATGGTGTCTTTCATTGCAGAAACTCCTTTCTTTGTCCTCTTTCTTTGGGCAATATATAAGTGTTGAAACCAAAAATGGCGGATTCTTCGGGAGACAGGCGGCGGTAATAGTGTTGCGTCACTGAATGGTGTGCGGGAACAAAGAGAGAAATAAGAGGAAGAGGCGATGAAACAAGGGGAGAAGAAACTGACTGCACACATACATTGCCTGCTTCGGACTCTCCGACTGAATTGCTCGATCTGCCTGTTCCGAGCAGATTGCCTGCTTCGGACTCTCCGATTGAATTGCTCGATCTGCCTGTTCCGAGCAGATTGCCTGCTTCGGACTCTCCGATT
>OLFS01002844.1_pt1 | contig 9958 bp, 9 predicted proteins | sample 1605491 | NCBI WGS metagenome assembly OLFS01 (sample SAMEA3888921, study PRJEB22519) | human gut metagenome | biome: human gut; feature: human-associated habitat; material: faeces | place: Denmark | collected 2011 | reverse complement strand
TGTCCGGTGAAATGGCGAAAAAACAGATGCTCAGATCCTTGACTGCGCAACTGTGGCCTCCTTATGTGCCGCAAAGCAGGCAAACAGAACCCGGCGCGGCCGGGTTCTGTGTGTGTCCAAATAAAATGAAAATCCTTTTTATCTGAAACACATATGGGGCTCAATCATTATCTGCCAAGAGTATGAGCGAGTATGCAAAAATGACTGTAATTGCCTGTTTTTCATGCAAAAATCAGTACAAAGAAGCAGCAGGCCACACCCACCACAGGCTGAGCCCGGTTCCCGCCGCTGCGAGCAAGATCAGCCCACCCCAACGCACTGGCCAGGGTTTGGCACGCAACGCCCACTCCAGCAGCGGCAGCAACCAGACCGGCAGCAATACCACCAGCGGCACCTCCACATATTGCCAGGCCAGCATCTGGATGAAGGCGAGGGCCAGCGCCAGACCGGCGGGTGCTACCTTGATGCCAACAAAGGTGGCAAGCAGGGCGCGAAAACCGGCGAAAGCAGCCAGCGCACCGGCCAGCTGGGCAATCAGCAGGCTGCCATCGATGCCGATCACCAGCGCCAGCCAGATAAAGCCGAGGGCAAACCCGAGCCCTTCGCGGCTGTCACCGCGCAAGGTGCTCCAGCCAAACCAGAGGATGGCGGGCAGCAGCGCCAGCCAGATCCTGGGTTCGCTCGCCAGTACCGATGCCAATCCCTGCCACCACACCAGCGCACTGATCACGGCAAAGAGCAGCAGCGAGCCGCGCAGATCGTTCACCTGAGCCGCGATGACGGGGACCAACAGGGTTAGCGGCAGCCACTGCCACGCCTTTTCCGGTATGCCATAGAGGCCACCGAGCAAGTAGCCCACCAGCCAGAGCGCAAGCGCGCCCCACAGATAACCCAGTCGCGGCCAGCGCCACGATAGCAAAGCGGCTCCCAGAGGAGCCGCCAGGGTTTGCAGCAGAAGTTCCGCGCCCATTACTTGCGCACGCCTTCGACAAACAGGTTGATGTTCATCTCGTCCGGGATGCCGGGCAGCATGTAGTTCACGCCAAAGTCACTGCGCTTGATGGTGGTGGAGGCGTTGAAGCCGCTGCGGTAGCCGCCCCAGGGATCCTTGCCCTCACCGATCTTGACCAGATCGAAGGCCACTTCCTTGGAGACGCCGTGCAGAGTCAGAGTCCCTTTCAGCACGCCTTTATCCTTGGTGCCCTCGTAAGCGGAGCTGACGAAGGTCATCTTGGGATACTGCTTCACGTCGAGGAAGTCCGGACTGCGCAGGTGCTTGTCGCGGGCCTCGTGATTGGAGTCGACGCTGGCGGCATCCACTTCAAAGCTCGCCTTGGCGGCCGCCGGGTTGGCGTCATCCATGCTGAAGGTGCCGCTGAAGGTGTTGAAGCGACCCACCAGCTCGGAGAAGCCCAGGTGACCCACCTTGAACTGCACCGTGGTGTGCGCCGCATCCACGTCGTAATCCGCCGCCATCAGAGGGGTAGCCATAAACAGGCAGGAGGCCAGCAGAGCCTTGGTCATTTTCATCCGTTCGTTCCTTCATCTTGGGGTTCACATCAGTGGTTAAAATGCTAACCTCGTTCTGAAGATGAATAATCAGTGATTTATTAAATTCATTATTTACTGAGGATGGAAAATGGACCAGATCGCCGCCATGCGCACCTTTATCAAGGTGGTGGAGTGCCAGAGCTTTACCAAGGCCGCCAACCAGCTCGGCATCTCGGTCGCCATGGCCTCCAAACTGATGCAGCAGCTGGAGGAGTCCCTCGCCACCCGGCTGCTGTCGCGTACTACCCGTCAGGTCAATCCCACCGAAGCGGGCCAGTTCTACTACCAGCGCTCCCTCGCCCTGCTGGCAGAGCTGGAAGAGACCCACAGCCAGCTGACCCACCACAACCAGCAGCCCAACGGCACCCTCAAGCTCTCGGTGCCGATGGACTTTGGCTATCTGCACCTCTCCCCCGCCCTGCCGCTGTTTCGCCAGCGCTTTCCCGACCTCAAGCTCGATATCGAGTACAGCGACCGGCGGGTAGCGCTGGTGGAAGAGGGGTTCGATCTGGCGCTGCGGATCGGCCACCTCAGCGACTCCTCGCTGGTGGCGCGCCAGCTTGCCACCATTCGGGTCGAGCTTTGCGCCAGCCCCGCCTATCTTGCGCGCAAGGGCAGACCGGAAAATCCCGAGGATCTCAAGCAGCACGACTGTCTGATCTACACCCTGACCCAGCCGGAGTGGCACTTCAAACGGGGAAGCGAGCAGCAGAGCATCCGGCCACAGGGGCCGCTGCGGGCCAACAACGGGGTGGCGCTGACCCGCGCCGCTTGTGATGATCAGGGCATCATATTGCAGCCCACCTTTATCGTGGGGGAGGCCCTGCGGTCAGGACAGCTGGTCAGCCTGCTGCCAGAGTGGGACAAGGGAGATGTGGGACTTTATGCGGTCTATCCGCACCGCCGCTTCGTCTCGGCCAAGGTGCGCTGCTTTATCGAGTTCGTGCAGGAGCGCTATCTCGCCCCGCAGCAGTGGGATGCGCCGACCTGATTGCCAGAGCAGAGGGTACGGCCTGCTGGTCCGGCTTGTAACCTAACGCTGGTCGGGTGCGGTGGTGGATGCGGCAACAGGGGTGAGCTTGGCTAGCAGACGCTCCTGCTCGAGGCTTAACTGCCAGCGTGGCAAACGGGTGCGGACAACCAACAACTGCGGCTCACTGAGGGCATAGGGGAGCGCCACTTCAATCTCGGGGCAGTCAAACATGGCGGCCAGCTGCAGGATCAAAATGAGGTTTGCCTCGTCGGTCTTGTGCTTGTTGACCCGTTTGCGGATCTCGTGGCGCAGCTGGGTTTCGGGGTCCTGGGTCATCGCCTGCCAGCCGAAACCGAACAACGGCACCAGCGCGCTGACAATCCCCAGCGCCGTCATCGGCTGCTTCGGGGGATGATAGAGTGCGTTGAGATCCAGCCGAACAGGATTCTGACGAACCTCACTCTCACCAAATAAAATCGTTTTCGTCATTGGATTACCCGTTATATTCCACTAGACTGCGCCGCATATTTTACCCCGATATGCCAACGAGGTGCTGATGCTAAGCGATATCGAGATCTCCCGCCAGTCCCCCCGTCTCTCAATCCACGCGCTGGCCGAACACCTCGCCATCCCCCAGCACCTGCTCAGCCCCCATGGCCACTACAAAGGCAAGCTCAGCCTCGACCTGCTCACGTCTCAACCCACACAGCGCGGCAAGCTGGTACTGGTGAGCGCCATCACCCCGACCCCGCTCGGTGAAGGGAAGACGGTGACTACCCTTGGCCTCTCCATGGGGCTCAACCATATCGGCCAGCCCAGCATCGCCACTATCCGCCAGCCGAGTCTCGGTCCGGTATTCGGGGTCAAGGGGGGGGCTGCAGGTGGCGGCCACGCCCAGGTGGTGCCGATGGAGGAGATGAACCTCCACCTCACCGGCGATTTTCACGCTCTGACAGCGGCCCACAATCTGGCGGCGGCAGCCCTCGATGCCCGCCTGTTCCATGAGCGTAAACTCGGCGACCAGTTCAGCGCCAAAACCGGCCTGCCGCGGCTCGATATCGATGCTGACAACATTCTCTGGCCACGCACCCTCGACATGAATGACCGCGCCCTGCGCCACCTCACGATTGGACAGGGGGGCGCTGCCGATGGTGTGGAGCGCAGCGATCGCTTCGTCATCACCGCCGCCTCCGAGCTGATGGCCATTCTGGCGCTGGCGAGCGATCTGAAAGACCTGCGCCAGCGCATCGGCCGCATCCAGCTGGCCCGCGATATCCACGGCAAGCCCATTACAGCCGAACAGTTGGAAGTAGCGGGCGCCATGACGGTGCTGCTCAAGGACGCGCTGCAACCGACCCTGATGCAGACCACCGAGCAGACGCCGGTGCTGGTGCACGCCGGCCCCTTTGCCAATATCGCCCACGGCAACTCCTCGGTGATCGCCGATCGCATCGCCCTTGGCCTGACCGACTATGTGGTGACCGAGGCGGGTTTTGGCTCCGACATGGGGCTGGAGAAGTTCTTCAACATCAAGAGCCGCCAATCCGGTATTACCCCCGCCTGCGTGGTGCTGGTGGCCACGGTGCGCGGCCTCAAGGCCAACAGCGGCCTGCTCGATATCCGCCCGGGCCAGCCGCTGCCAGCCAGCCTGCAGGGGGAAGATCTGCCAACCCTCAAGCAGGGCTGCGCCAACCTCGCCTGGCATATCCGGAACGCCCGTCGCTACGGGGTGCCGGTGGTGGTCGCCATCAACCGCTTCCCCACCGACAGCGAGGCCGAACTGGCGCTGCTGGCCCATGAAGCGCAGCAAGCCGGTGCCTGTGGCGCAGCCATCTCCAACGCCTTCACCCAGGGTGGTGCCGGTGCCAGCGAGCTGGCCCGCGCCGTGGTCGCCGCCTGCGAGCAACCCGGCAAGGTGAAACTGCTCTACCCCGACGAGGCGAGCCTCGACGCCAAACTGGCGACCCTGGTGGAGTGCGGCTACGGCGGCCGCGGAGTGCAGCTCTCCGACAGAGCGCGCCAGCAGCTGGCCCAGCTCTCCGCCGAAGGGTGGGATCACTTGCCCATCTGCGTAGCCAAGACGCCGCTCTCCATCAGCCACGACCCAGCCCTCAAGGGGGTACCGACCGATTTCGATGTGCCCATCGACGAGGTGAAGCTCTGCGCCGGTGCAGGCTTCGTCTATGCGCTGGCGGGCCCCATCATGACCATGCCGGGGCTGGGTAGTCTGCCTGCTTATCGCCATATCGATATCGATGAGAACGGCGAGATAGTCGGCCTGAGCTGAGCCCTTCCACAACGCCAGAAACAACAAGGCCCCGCCAATTGGCGGGGCCTTCAGTTATCCATGCATCAACCCTTAGAGGGTGAAGCGCTGGGTCATATGGTGCAGGGTGTTGGCCAGCTTGCTCAGTTCGACGCAAGCCTGGGCGATCTGATGAGCGCCCTGGGCATTCTCGTCAGCGGCATTGTGAATGTTGACGATGCTGCGGTTGAGCTCTTCGGTCACCGCGTTCTGCTCTTCGGTGGCGGTGGCGATCAGGGTATTCATGTCGGTGATGCGCACCACGGCACCATTGATGGTCTCGATACTGGTACCGGCATCCCGTGCCAGACCGACGCTCTCCTGCATCTGGTGACGACTCAGCTGCATGGCGTTGCCCGCCTCGGCGGCGCGGCTCTGCAGCAGCTCGATCATCTTGCTGATCTCGGCGGTGGAGTCCTGGGTACGCTGGGCCAATGAACGCACTTCATCCGCAACGACCGCAAAACCACGACCCTGCTCACCGGCACGGGCCGCTTCGATGGCGGCGTTAAGGGCCAGCAGGTTGGTCTGACCGGCGATATCGCGGATCACATCCAGCACCACGCTGATGTTGGCGCTGTCGGCCTCCAGCTGCTGCACCACTGTGCCTGCCTGTTCAATCTTGACCGACACCTCTTCGATGCTGGCAATGGAGCTGCGTACCACTTCGCTGCCGGCAGCGGAGGTGCGGGAGGCATCCTTGGCGGCGCTCATGGCATCCGTGGTGTTGCGGGCCACTTCATTAACGGTGGACTGCATCTCGTTCATGGCGGTCGCCACCTGGGAGACTTCGTTCTGCTGGATGGCCATGCCGCTGGCGGACTGGCTGGAGATGGCGCTCACCTCCTCCACCGCACTGCTGAGCTGGTTCACGGAACCGGCGATCTCGCTCACCAGATCGGAGAGGGAGCCCTGCATCCGGTTGATGGCGGCGCCCAACTGACCCAGTTCATCGCGGTTGAAGCGGCTGTCACGGATCCACTGCTGCAGTTCGCCCTGCCCCAGCTCGCCATTGGCAATTCGTTGGGCCTGACGGGCCAGCATGATCAGCGGGTCGCGAATTTGGCGGGTCAGTACCACGGAGAGCACCACCACAAGGATCAGACCGAGCACCAGTGCGATGGTGACGCTCAGGTTGGCGGATTGGTAAGAGGCGACAATGTCACTGCGGGATTCAGACGCATAACCATGGTTAATCTGGATCAGGGAGGCCACTGACTTGCTCAGCGCGGTATAAAGGGGAACCCCCTCCTCAAGGAAGATACGTTGGGCTTCGGCAAGCTGATCGCTGTCTTGCAGCTGTTTGACTCGCTGGTGCAGGGCGACGTAACGATCCCAGTCAAATTTCACCGTATCGAAGGTACGGCGCTCCGCCACATCCTCAGGCCAGATAGTCTTGTCATGGGCAATCAGCTGCTGCGCGATCGCGTTAAGCTGTTGACTGGCAATATTCCGATATTCAGCCCTTTTCAGCGGCTCGGCGGCCACCACGAAATAACCCAGCTCATAACGACGCAACTCACCGAGAGAATCCCCGATCGCACTTGTGCGATTGACCGCAGGCAGGATGCTGTCGGTAAACCGGATGGCAACATCATTCATGTTGCCAAACTGGACAAGGGAAAAACCGCCGATAAAGGCGACCATCAAACCGAGCACGGCAAAGCCGGCGGTGAGTTTTTTGCCTATGGTCATGGTACTGGTATTCATGGGATATCCTGGTGGTCGTTAAATTCGTAGCACTCGTCCGGTTCACGCCCTCTTGGCATGAACTATCTGGCCACCTGTTCAGTGGCGCACCATCCAACCTTGATGAATATCTCTGAATTCCATGAGCGGCAGCGAGAGCCGTGAGGGGGCGCTAGAGTAACCGGATTGTGATGGTTCGGAAAGAGTCTGTCCGGTTACTTTTTGTAAGGTGAATACGAGGGATTTATCGTGCTCGATTAAATATACCGCTCAGATGAATAAATCGAAAAAATGCATAACGTTTGCATAAGGCAAGCCGCACGGGTCAAGCCGTTGCAGGCCGCCACTCTCATCCGGGACCAATGAAAAACGCCAGCAATGGCTGCTGGCGTCTCGGTTATTCAGCGTGGCGGTTACAAAACAACCGCTATCTTATCCGCGCAGGCCGCCCAGAAATTCGGCCCGGGTATCGGGCTGGGTCTTGAACACCCCGCCGAGGGAGGTGGTGGTGGTATAGGAAGTCGAATCCATCACCCCGCGCGCCTTGACGCAGTAGTGGGTCGCCTTGATGCTGATGGCCACATCCTTGGTACCGAGCAGGGTCTGCAGCGCCAGCAGGATCTGCTGGGTCAGCCGCTCCTGCACCTGGGGACGGCGAGCGAAAAACTGCACGATGCGGTTGATCTTCGACAGGCCAATCACCTTGCCACGAGGGATATAGGCCACATGGGCCATGCCGTCGATGGTGACGAAGTGGTGTTCGCAGGTGCTGGTGAGGCTGATGTCCCGCACCATGATCATCTCGTCCACCTGCATCTTGTTCTCGATCACCGTCACCTTGGGGAAGGTGGAATAGTCGAGGCCTGAGAAGATCTCGTTGACGTACATCTTGGCGATGCGATGCGGCGTCTCGGCCAGACTGTCATCGGTCAGATCCAGCCCCAGCGTCTCCATGATGGAGCGCATATGGCCTTCGATCTTCTCCCGCTTCTGCTGGCTGTTCAGCTCGTTGGTGACCAGGGGGGTTTCCAGTCCCTGGGCTTCGAGGGCAGCCCTGACCAGCAAGGCTTCCGGACTTAAGGTTGTCATTATCTTCTCTCCCACGCTCAGGGACTGTGAGGGCAGCTCAAGGGGCAACCCCTTATGTTATGGCTGCGTACAGGGCCGACGGTATCGCTGTAATGGTCGCCACACAGGATGTGACAGCCATCTGTTATGGCGGCATAGTAAACGGCCATTGCCGCCAAGATTCAAGTCAACTTGTGCGTCACCTCATACTTTATGGCCATCAACCCCCGTTTCAGCGCCGATTACCCCGAGATTCCCTTGAGATAACCTGCCCATCCCCGGGGATTTTTGTGATAATCCCGCCTTCAATCATAGAAAGAGGTCATGACGATGGGATTTGATACCAGCGGACTACTCCCCTTACGCGATGCCCTGCAAGGGATGCTGGAACAACTCGCCTGCTGCTGCGACAGCGAGCAGCAGCCCCTGCCAGAGGCCCTTGGCCGGGTTCTTGCCAGCGACATCGCCTCTCCCCTCGCCGTGCCCCCCTTCGACAACTCCGCTATGGACGGTTACGCCGTGCGCCTTGCGGATCTCACTGCTGGCACCCCGCTCATCATGGCGGGAAAAGCGTTTGCCGGTCAGCCCTATCAGGGCGAGTGGCCCACCGGCCACTGCGTGCGGATCATGACCGGCGCCCCGGTTCCCGCAGGCACAGATGCGGTGGTGATGCAGGAAGAAACGCAGACCGACGGCGATCGGATCACTTTTCTGGCACAACCCGAACCGGGCCAGAATATCCGCCGCGCCGGCAGCGATATCGGCAAGGGCGCCTGCGTGCTGCCAGCCGGTACTCGCCTCACCCCGCGCGAAATGCCACTGCTGGCCTCCCTCGGCGTGGCTACCGTCACGGTGCGTCGCCCGCTGAAAGTGGCCATCTTCAGCACCGGCGATGAGCTCAAACCGGTTGGTACCCCGCTCGCCCACGGCGATATCTATGACTCCAACCGCTATGGCGTACGGGCCATGCTGGCGCGCATGGGCTGCGACTGCCTCGACCTTGGCATCATCCCCGACGATCCCGCCCAGCTACGCGCCGCCTTTATCCGCGCCGACGAAGAGGCCGATGTACTCATCACCACCGGCGGCGTCTCGGTGGGGGAAGCGGACTTCACCAAACAGCTGCTCGACGAGCTCGGCGAGATTGGCTTCTGGAAGCTCGCCATCAAGCCAGGCAAGCCATTCGCCTTCGGCCGCCTGCCCAACGCCTGGTTCTTCGGCCTGCCGGGCAACCCTGTCTCCGCCATGGTCACCTTCGATCAACTGGTGCAACCTGCGCTGGCCAAGCTGGCGGGCCAGCACTTCGAGCGGCCACTCCAGCTGCAAGCCATTGCGGCCGAGCCACTCAAAAAGAGCCCCGGCCGACTCGACTTCCAGCGCGGCATCATGAGCCAAGGGCCAAACGGCCTCGAGGTGCGCAGCACTGGCTCGCAGGACTCCGCCGTGTTCAGCTCCCTGTCGCAAGCCAACTGCTACATCGTTCTTGAACGGGAACGGGGCCGCGTCGCCGCGGGCGAGACAGTGACCGTGGAGCCATTCGGGGGATTGCTGCTGTGAGCGAGATCCTGAGCGACGCCGAACTGCTGCGCTACAACCGCCAGATCATCCTCAAATCCTTCGATTTCGAGGGGCAGGAGGCGCTCAAACAGGCCCGTGTGCTGGTGATCGGTGCCGGTGGCCTTGGCTGCACCGCCAGCCAGTATCTGGCGGTGGCCGGGGTTGGCCAACTCACCCTGGTCGATTTCGACAAGGTGGAGCTCTCCAACCTGCAGCGTCAGGTGCTACACAACGATGAGCGCATCGGTCACTACAAGGTGGACTCAGCAGCGCAGTCGCTGCGGGCCCTCAATCCCTGGCTCAACGTGGAGACCCACGCTGCCGTTGCCGACGAGGCGCTGCTCGATACCCAGCTGCCCCTGCACCAGCTGGTGCTCGACTGCACCGACAACCTGGCCATTCGCAACCTGCTCAACCAAAAGGCACGCCAGCATGGCGTGCCACTGGTCAGCGGCGCCGCCATCCGGCTGGAGGGGCAGCTCTGCAGCTTCACCTGGCAGGAAGGTGAACCCTGCTACGCCTGCCTAAGCGCCCTGTTTGGCGAGCAGGCACTCACCTGCGTCGAGGCGGGCGTGCTCGCCCCCGTGGTGGGATTGGTGGGCAGCCTGCAAGCGCTGGAGGCTATCAAGCTCTTGGCAGGCATGGGCAAAAGCTACAGCGGCCGCCTGCTGATGATTGACGGCCTGAGCGGCACCTTCCGCGAGATGAAGCTACCCAAGCGCCCCGACTGCCCGGTCTGCTCCCATCCTTGACGCAAACGTGTCGAGTCCTGAAATAGGTTTACACATTTTTAACTAGCATTTCTCTACTCAGAA
>OLFS01002838.1_pt1 | contig 9983 bp, 9 predicted proteins | sample 1605491 | NCBI WGS metagenome assembly OLFS01 (sample SAMEA3888921, study PRJEB22519) | human gut metagenome | biome: human gut; feature: human-associated habitat; material: faeces | place: Denmark | collected 2011 | reverse complement strand
TTTGATATATCAATTATAGGCTTTAAAGTGGGGCAATCAACTATCTGGCGGTATAAATGTTTTTACCCCTCACAAGGTTTTATCGATTCAGACGAATATAAGATTCACGATGGTTTGATAAGGGCTTTAAACTTAAAAGAACCCAGGGAAAAAAGTGAATAATATACGCTACTAAGTTAAATATTTTTTACTTACATTGAAATGCAACTTAAATCTGTCCATTACTCTAGTGGTTTGGACAGATTTTGATTAATTCTCCGCCCGACCATTTTCTTTCATTTCTAGTTACTCCATTTCTCTCAAATATTCAGTACTTGACGCACCTTTGAGTATCATTCAAACTGATTGTAAGATTTAACCTTACAATCGTGAGGCTTGTATATCGCCAGAACAATAGCAGTGGTTCTCGGACACAAACTCCGTGAAATCATAGAATCTCTCATTGAATAAGGTTATTATCGTACGCAGAGTGAGGTGTTCCGCGAGTCACTTCGTCTCCTGCGCGAGAAACAGGCAGAATCACGTCTCAAGACCCTGCGGGATTTACTGGCAGAAGGTCCGAGCAGCGACGAGCCTGTGTTGTGGGAAAAGGACGCGTTTCTGAAAAAAGTTAAAGCTGGCACAAGGTCTGCCGGTGGAAAATGTTAAACTCACACCCAAATCCATTCAGGATCTTGAGGATATCTGGTATTACGGGTACCATCATTTCAGTGAGTAACGGGCCGAAAGATATATTAATCAGTTCTCCGGCAGTTTTTTTTGTTTTTGAATAATCATAATATCGGTACTCCCCCGTCATGAACTGGGAGAATGCATATTTGCACTACCCGTTTAATGACATATACTATATATTCTGCAGACTGAAACTGTAATCTTTATTATCCGTATATTAAGTCAGCATCAGGATGCAGGCCGTCATCTTAACTGACACCAGTCAGTAACCACATTGCGCTGCGTGAAAACTGACAGGGTTACAGGGGTGTACCAGGTCAGAATTCACGTAGCGCATCCTCCCCCTTCTCTGCTACCTTCCCTTTTTGGTTCGATCCTGTTTTCCTGGCATTACCCCAATTCTCCCAAAAACCGTAAAACAGCCTTCAGCCCGCGTCATGACTGGCTTCATGGAGGATCTGAGCAGAAAAAGGATCCTTTACGCATTTGGTTTTTCCCGCAATAATGCGGGATAAGACAACAAAAGGATCCGCGCGCTGCGATTTATTGTCATGGCAGGATCGGCCCGTCAGGTGCAAAATACCTGTATCCATAAACAGTGCGTGCGCTACGTGAAAAATAACTCATGAACAGCATCATTCCCCTGCAGAATTCAGCAGAACGCGTCTCCCTGCTGCCTATCGCCCCGGGCGTTGATTTTGCGACCGCGGTGGCACTCCGGCGGATGGCCACCTCAACAGGTGCCACGCCAGCTTACCTCCTGGCGCCGGAAGTGAGCGCCCTCCTCTGGTACATGCCGGACCAGCGTCACCATATGCTGTTCGCCACCATGTGGAATACCGGGATCCGTATCGGCGAATCCCGGACGCTCACCCCGGAATCGTTCGACCTGGATGGTCTGCGCCCTTTTGTTCGGGTGCTGTCGGAAAAAGTGCGGGCACGTCGTGGCCGGCCGCCAAAAGATGAAGTGCGTCTGGTACCGCTGACGGATGCCAGTTTTGTGCGTCAGATGGAAAGCTGGATGGTCACCACCCGCCCCCGCCGGCGGGAGCCGTTATGGCCGGTCACGGATGAGACAATGCGCAACTGGCTGAAACAGGCGGTGAAGCGGGCTGAAGCTGACGGCGTGCATTTTTCGATCCCCGTGACTCCACATACTTTCCGGCACAGCTATATCATGCACATGCTTTATCACCGGCAGCCCAGGAAGGTCATCCAGGCACTGGCCGGGCATAAGGATCCGCGCTCGATGGAAGTCTATACCCGGGTATTTGCGCTGGACATGGCAGCCACCCTGGCCGTTCCCTTTACCGGTGACGGTCGAGATGCCGCGGAGATCCTTCGCTCCCTGCCCCCTGCCGGCTGAAATTGACGGGCCTGGCATGACGTCCTGTATTCCGCTAATACGGAATACAGGAGCAGAGAGCATTCAGCCCCCTCCCTGCTCCAGCACACCAGGCCATCATGCTGATGACTGAACCGCCATGGTCTTACCCGGTGACCTGCAAACCTGCAGGCATCAACATACCGCAGTCAAGACAGGGCACAATGCAGGCATACTGGCCGTGCATCCCACTGTGCGTTTTTCCTGGAAGCTCAGCAAATCATCCCGTTAACCGCGAAAGTCATTCACCATCTGTGGCCAACACCTTTCTGCCATCCGGCTCCCGTTTCCTGATCGCATTTACCAGTGTGAAGCTGGCGCCGGGTTATACAGACAGCTGCAGTCTCATCCTGCTGGGCTAAACCTGCAGTACACAGGGGAACGGATACCGTCAGGTAACATGACCGTCTTAGCACCCGATTGAGATTTTCGTAAGGGGTTTAGAGCGTTACTGAAAAATTGACTGTGGCATGTTATCACCCATGGAATGGTGAACAGACCAGGGATTACCCCCATTTAACCCGCATGCCGTAGTCAATATCTGCGTATCACGACCCGAAATCACATATTACAGTCAATATTGTTCGATCCGGGCAGAGATAATAGAGAATAAATATTGACTGCGGTATGCGTGATGCATATCACTGTCAATGGAATGTCCTTAGCGGCATACGGCAGTCATGATATGCATATCGCAGTCAATTTTCTGGCTTCATCGCTGAGAGGGCTTCAGCCAGTTTAAGAGGATCGATGCCAGCAGCCTTCAGCGCCTTAATGACTTCGTCATAATTTTGCTCTGGCGCCTTCTCTTCTTCCTCTTTGCGCGGAACCTTCACAGGACCACTGATGAGTTTGGGGTTGCGATAATGCACGCTGAAATAGGTGGCTCGGCCACGTTTAAACTCGGTGTAATCCAGATAACCAATATCCCGCAGCTGCTCCATCGCCTTACGCACCGTGTGGTTCTGCGTATAGACATTTGAGGTGAGATTTAGCCGGTCACGCATCCGTTTCATGGAAATAGGTGCAGGATTCTGGGGAAGACTTTCGATGTAGGTATAAAGCGCCTGGGCTGATTCCTTGCGCTGCAGGGCGTCAATGGCTTTCAGCCGCAGCAGTACCCTTCTGTCCATGTGGTAAAGCTCAAACAGCTTGGGTTCAGCCTTTATCTCAACGATATCCTCGGTGATGTCATAATAGGCTGACTGCACCAGATGGGTGGTCCATCCTTTGGTCTCGCTCTGGAACTTCAGCGTAACCGAGGCGAGTTTAAACAGGGAATTACTGATGCGATCGCGCATTTTTTTGTTTGAACGACGGGAGTCAAATCCGCACATCTTAACGAATTCGACGAACGACAGTTCCAGGGTGTCACTTTTTACCCCATACTCCGACATGGAGCGAATTATCCCCAGCCAGACTTTAAAATCCGTGTCCATATCAAGACGCGAACCGGTGATCTTAACGTCAGTGTACCCTTCGCTTTTGGCAATAGACAGCTGTACAAGCTCCTCAGTCGCGTCTGTAACGTTTTTCCGGTTCGCCTTGCTCTTCCCTGTTGATTTCAGAGTTGGGACGAAGAGACCGAGTCTCATGAGCGCTACTGGCTGCACGGTACTGGTGCTGTTGACATCTAGCTTAACAACTTCGCCGGTTGTCTTATCAACTTCCTGAAGGTTCAGAAGTAAGCTGTTATTTTCGCTCGTCATCTTGATCCTCAACGGTTATCCACAAAAGGATGTAGTAATACGTATCGCAGTCAACGGATATACATACCTCAGTAAATACCGTTGCATATCACAGTATTAGATTATGCATATAACAGTCAACATTTTACATTCCGCAGTCGATCCAGACAGACGTTAAGGCCAGTTACAGCGTATGCTGGAGCGATCCGGGGATCTCTTTTGGATCTCACTATGATCTCCTTGGGATCAATCATTGGATCGAGACCATGAATAACTCAGATACAAGGCCGGAAGCGCCACACCAGGTATCCAGAACCCTGGCCTGATTTTCCTGAATACGCTCTGGAAGATTGAGATCTACAGGTACAACAATGAAACATTGACTGCGGTATGCAGAGTCGTCTTTCCTCTTTATCGACACAGATACAGTAAGCATCATGCCACAGTCAATATACTACATATCGCAGTCAATTTCATTATAACTGGCTGATCCCGAGCCATCTTAAGCAACCCGACGTACGTGCAATCTGTGAATTCTGTGATTTTCCGCTTCCTCGCCGCTTTCTCACTCCGTGAGATCGCTTACTGCGGCGAGCGGCAGTGATTAATATTGACTGCGGTATGTACTCTTTTGTATTCCCCTGCGTTCTTTGCATCACCCAATGCGGTTCACTTTGCACTTTTTCGTGCACTTTGCGTTTTTATTGTTGCTTTGCAATAAATTCCAAGATTTAATAAAATAATGCAAAGTGATGATTAAAGGATGTTCAGTATGGGACTCATGGATACACTCAACCAGTGCATAAGTGCTGGTCATGAAATGACGAAAGCAATCGCCATTGCGCAGTTTAATGATGACAGTCCGGAAGCCCGGAAAATAACCCGGCGCTGGAGGATTGGTGAAGCAGCTGATTTAGTTGGCGTGTCATCTCAGGCTATCAGGGATGCCGAGAAAGCTGGCCGGCTGCCTCACCCTGATATGGAAACCCGTGGAAGAGTTGAGCAACGCGTTGGTTATACCATCGAGCAAATCAATCACATGCGGGATGTATTTGGTACACGACTGCGCCGTGCTGAAGATGCGTTTCCGCCGGTGATTGGTGTTGCTGCTCACAAAGGTGGTGTTTACAAAACCTCAGTATCCGTTCACCTGGCTCAGGATCTTGCTCTGAAAGGACTCCGTGTTCTGCTTGTTGAAGGCAATGACCCACAGGGAACTGCTTCTATGTATCACGGATGGGTGCCCGATCTTCATATTCATGCTGAGGACACTCTCCTGCCCTTTTATCTTGGGGAAAAGGATGACGCCAGCTACGCTATAAAGCCCACCTGCTGGCCTGGCCTTGATATCATCCCGTCCTGTCTGGCACTGCACCGCATTGAAACCGAGCTGATGGGGAAATTTGACGAAGGCAAATTACCTGCTGACCCGCACCTGATGCTCCGTCTGGCCATTGAAACTGTCGCTCATGATTATGACGTGATAGTTATCGACAGCGCACCCAACCTTGGTATCGGTACGATAAATGTTGTATGTGCTGCTGATGTACTGATTGTCCCTACTCCGGCAGAGCTGTTCGACTACACCTCCGCACTGCAGTTTTTCGATATGCTTCGCGACCTGCTCAAGAACGTGGATCTTAAAGGCTTCGAGCCAGATGTCCGTATTCTGCTTACTAAATACAGTAATAATAACGGCTCTCAGTCCCCGTGGATGGAAGAACAAATTCGGGATGCCTGGGGAAGTATGGTTCTGAAAAATGTTGTACGTGAAACCGATGAAGTCGGTAAAGGTCAGATCCGTATGAGAACCGTTTTTGAACAGGCTATTGATCAACGTTCTTCAACCGGCGCCTGGCGTAACGCCCTCTCTATCTGGGAACCTGTTTGCAATGAGATTTTTGATCGTCTGATTAAACCACGCTGGGAGATTAGATAATGAAGCGTGCTCCTGTCATTCCAAGACATACCACACATACTCAATCGACTGAAGATACTTCATCACCGGCGCCGGCCGCACCGATGGTGGATTCATTAATTGCGCGCGTGGGTGCCATGGCTCGCGGTAATGCCATCTCTCTTCCGGTATGTGGCCGTGAAGTAAAATTTACCCTTGAAGTGCTCCGGGGAGACACTGTTGAGAGCGCTTCACGCGTATGGTCAGGCAATGAGCGCGATCAGGAACTGCTTACCGAAGATGCTCTGGATGATCTTATCCCATCTTTTTTACTGACCGGTCAGCAGACTCCAGCATTTGGCCGCCGGGTTTCTGATGTCATAGAAATTGCAGACGGCAGCCGTCGCCGTAAAGCCGCAATTCTGACGGAAAGTGATTATCGCATTTTGGTTGGTGAACTGGACGATGAGCAGATGGCTGCATTGTCCCGACTGGGTAACGATTATCGGCCGACGAGTGCTTATGAACGTGGTTTGCGTTATACAAGCCGGCTGCAGAATGAGTTTGCTGGAAATATTTCTGCTCTTGCCGATGCGGAAAACATCTCTCGCAAGATCATTACCCGCTGTATTAATACGGCCAAACTGCCTAAATCCGTTGTTGCCCTGTTTGCCCATCCTGGAGAACTATCTGCCCGGTCAGGTGAAGCCCTTCAGAAGGCTTTTGCAGATAAAGAAGAATTACTGAAGCAGCAGGCTGAGACTCTCCACGATCAGAAGAAAGCGGGACTAATCTTTGAAGCTGAAGAGGTCATTAGTCTTTTAACATCCGTACTGAAACAATCCTCCCCATCAAGAGCTAATCTGAGCTCACGTCATCAGTTTGCTCCAGGGGCAACAGCATTGTACAAGGGCGATAAAATGGTGCTTAACCTGGATAGGTCCCGCATTCCTGCGGAGTGTATAGAGAAAATAGAAGCCATTCTTAAGGAGCTTGAGAAACCAGGAGTCTGATGCGGACACGCTTTAGTCTACGGTTATCTCCCTTTACTTCATTTCCTTTCTCACAGGCCAGAAAACATAACTGGCCTGAATATTCTCTCTGGGACCTCGGTCCCATCTGTATCGTCGGTCAGCTTATCTGCCTGGGACCACGGTCCCACCTCCGTCGCCGGTCAGGTTATCTGCTGGGACCACGGTCCCACCTGCATCGCCGGTCAGGTTATCTGCCTGGGACCACGGTCCCACTTCCGTCGTTGGTCAGGTTATCTGCTGGGACCACGGTCCCACCTCCGTCGTCGGTCAGGTTATCTGCCTGGGACCATGGTCCCACCTCCGTCGTCGGTCAGGTTATCTGCCTGGGACCACGGTCCCACCTGCATCGTCGGCACATTATTAGTTTGGGACAACGGTTCAATCAATGCCTGTCACGAACAGGTATTGACTTGTCGCCATCAACCCGTTGAGCGGAGTAATCACGCAGCAGGGCGGCTATTACAGGCGATGGTGAAAGCTCTGTTGGGATCTGAACGAAGCATGTTGAGTGAAATTTGCAAAATTTAGTAGAGTATGCGGCTTAATCTTTAAATTTCCGCCGGCATTTTTAAAGCCAGCTGCCGTCGCTGCGCGTTGGCCGGCCCTTCGTCCGACGGGTAACCAGTCCCGGCCAATCTTACGACCCTTGATGAACATTATCCCGTCAGCAGCGTCTCTACTGTGATGTCATTTTTCACACTGTCCGATCACAAAAAAGAACGGGGAAGGACTACATATGGTAGGAAAAGCAGCTGCCAGAGACACAATATATTGATTATCCACAGTAACAGGGGATAACCGTGTGGGTAACATATTGAAAGTCCAACACGTTATCATATTAATTGACTTTGTATACACCACTGGACCATGAAAAGAATCCGGGGGAATCATCACAGCGCATAAACATACCGTTTTGTTTTTTGGTGACGGCAAGGAGGCCTCTATTATCACCACATACTTTGTCAAAGGTTTCCATTTCTATCCTTATCAGGCTCTTTTCGTTATTTTCGGGGGAGATCCGGAGATGTTTTGTCAGCCAGACAGGATAGGTATCAGCGTTACACCAGTACTGCAATTCAATCACTGAAGCCATTCCCTAGACAGCGAAGAATAAGAAAACCAAACCAGCGATTTTGCTACCCATATTGTTCCTTACATTGGTTTAATACATCCCTGCTCCTCGCACCGGAGCACATCACAGATACTGATTGAGGTCCACTTCACACTGCGGCTGGTTTTGACGTTCTGTTATCAATTGTACCAGGTCTTTTTCGTCCAGCGCATCGAGCATTTGTTCATACAGAGCCGCGGGCACACAATAAAAAAACAAGCCGGTTGCGGTCAATAATAGCGACCGGGTAGCCGCCGCCGGCACTGGCGGCGGCCACCGGATCGTTTTTAAGTTCGCTGACACTGGCAGTAACATCACACAGAATGATATTTTTCATGGTTCCCCCCTGAAACAAGTCATCTGCATGATCGGTAACGTATGCTCTGGCGGCAAGTCCCGTCTGTCATTTCGCCGGTCAGAAACGGGCAACCGGCAGCTCCTTCCAGCGGGTGGTATAGGCCGGTGACAGCATTTCCCGTTTCATCTGCCAGTCCGGCGCAATCCCCCGTCCGGCAAACCAGACTTTCCCGAGTCCGGAATGATTAATGCCGTCGAGCACCTTCATCAGCGCATCGCTGTGCGGCCGTGGTTGGACGTCATCGAACAGATTCAGCTGCGCAACGCCGTTCGGACTGAAATCATTGAGCATTATCCCCGCTTTTGCGTAGCGGTGGCCATCGAGCCAGATCCTGTCCAGAGACCTGACCGCTGCCGCGATAATGTCCCGGGTGTCACGGGTAGGGGTGTTCAGTTTTTCCGTGGCCACGTTACCGTAATACGGCTCATTAACCGCAAAAGGGGATGTCTTGATGAAGGTGCAGATATGCCGGCAGTACTGTCGCTCAGCGCGCAACTTTTCCGCCGCGCGCTCGGCATACTGGCAGACGGCCTGGCGCATTTCTTCGTAGGTGGTGATCCGCTGCCCGAAGCTGCGACTGCAGACAATCTGCTGTTTCGGCGGCGGCGCTTCCTCCAGTGAAATGCAACTCTCGCCGTTCAGTTCACGTACCGTGCGCTCCAGCACTACGTTGAAGTTTTTCCGGATAAATGTGGGGTTCGTCAGCGACAGCTGCAGGGCGGTGGTGATCCCCATAACGTGCAGCTTTTTCGCTATCCGGTTCCCCACGCCCCAGATTTCTTCCACCGGCTGCAGGCTGAGTAATTTTGCCGTTCTGCGTGGATTTTCGGGCGACAGCGCCAGCACCCCCCTGAATTGTGGCCATTCCTTTGACGCCCACTGCGCTGATTTGGCCAGTGTTTTTGTGGCGCCGAAGCCGACACCGATCGTCAGTCCGGTTCCACTGAGAACATGCCCACGCAGCTGCCTGCCAAAATCCTCCAGATCCATACAGTGGCCAATTTCCCGGGCATCCAGGAAACATTCGTCAATTGAGTATTGCTCGACGCGGGGCGACTGCTCTTCCAGCAGGGCGACCACACGGTTACTCAGGCTCGCGTAGAGCTCGTAGTTGCTGGAAAAAACGTACAATTTTTCAGGAAACTGCGCCTCTTTGAGCTGGAACCAGGGGGTTCCCATCTTTATACCCAGCCGTTTGGCTTCAGCACTCCGGGCAATGACGCAGCCATCGTTGTTACTGAGAACGACGACAGGTTTGCCGCGCAAATCCGGCCTGAAAACCTTCTCGCAACTGGCGTAGAAGGAGTTGACGTCTGCCAGGGCGAACATCAGTCTGCCCTCCGGGTTTTATGAATGAAGGCCGTCACCACGCCGAAAATTTGCAGCGTTTCCGGATCCGGGTACAGGGAAGGGAAGTCCGGGTTCATCGCCTGCAGGGCTGGCCGCGGCGTCAGAAGCAGGCGTTTTACGGTGAATTCACCCTCAATTTCCGCGATAACAATATCCCCGTGCCGCGGCTGTTCTGCTTTATCCACGACCATCAGATCGCCGGAATAGAGGCCAATATCAGTCATTGAGTTGCCAATCGCCCTGACAAAATAGGTGGAGTGGCGCCGGTGAATGCAGTACTCATTCAGATCCAGTTCAGACTCAGTGTAGTCCGCAGCCGGTGACGGAAAACCCGCAGGGCATCGCTCTGTGAACAAAGGAATTTTTACTATGCTGGCTTCTGATACTGCAGGAATGAACTTCATCGTTTTTCCCCTCGCTTAAAACTGTATATATATACAGTGTGCGCCGGGAGACCGGTAAAGATCAAGGGGTGAAAGTCCCCGACCA
>OLFS01002833.1_pt1 | contig 10007 bp, 10 predicted proteins | sample 1605491 | NCBI WGS metagenome assembly OLFS01 (sample SAMEA3888921, study PRJEB22519) | human gut metagenome | biome: human gut; feature: human-associated habitat; material: faeces | place: Denmark | collected 2011 | reverse complement strand
CCGTCTTACCGCTCCCCGCTTTCAGGAATAACAGTTTCCCCGCTTTTACCGAAACTGACGCCCCGTTCCGTTCAGCCAGGCGGGAAAGAAACACCGCGTCGGATTCCTGCGACTGGTCAATGTGAGGCACGGCGATCGCTTTCAGCGTATCGGCCACGCTGGCCGTCAGCTTATTGCGTGCCGCAATCGTCTCGACAATTTGCCCGAGCGTGGTGTCATGCCATGACTGTTCCCGGCGCGAGTTCAGCGACCCGCGAAAATCGGCGCTGCGCCCCCGGATGGTCAGCGTATCTGGCGCACCACGGTGCTCGATTTCGTCGACCGTGAACGTCCCTTTTTTTATCAGCGCGGATCCCTGCCAGCCTAACCACAGCGTCAACGTTGCGCCGCGCGGTGGCAAAGCTATCTGGCCGTCAGTGTCATCGAGCTCGATATCGAGCTGGTCGGCCTCGAATCCGCGATTATCGGTCATGGTCAGGCTGATAAGGCGGTCGCTAAAATCCTGCGTGATATCCTCGTTATCCAGCTTGAGCTTAAACGCCGGGGCAATCTTCGCCCCGGCATGAATATCCATTCCCGTAATCATCCTGCCAGCCCTCCCAGCCAGTTACCGGCAGACGTGACCAGATTATCGGCCTGCGTTTTCAGGTCGCCATAAATGGCCGCCAGCGATTTATCGACCCGCTTAAGGGACAGGCTAAACTCGATTTTTCTCGCCGCTCCGTCGCTGAATAACTCGGTGTGCGTATGCGTCACTTTGTCGATGACATACATGCCGTGGATCATGCCCGTTCCGTCAATCAGCGGCCACGCGCGCCCCTCGTCTGCCATCAGCTCGATGGCGGTCAGTGACAAACGTCCGCCGGTAATTTCGGGATAGAGCACGCCCGACAGCGTGCGCGTGGTTTCCCCTTCCCCGAGATACTGGTAAGCCGGTGGCTTGCCGATACGGTCGTTTGACGCCCAGCGGTAATCTTTCGAATACTGCATGGACTGATAGGGCAGCGTACGGCGCTCAAACACAAACAAACCTAAAACCATTAACATGCTTTATCCCCCTCAGTCATGGCGCATACTTGAGCGCTGACGCGCACGGTTTTCACGGTCGAATTTATCGACGGCCTCGCGGAGCTGCCGGTCAAGGTCGCTGCCCGGCGCGATGCCACCATTCAGATTAATGTTGTATTCAGGCTTGCTCTGGTCGACGTAAGTCTTACCCGTGGGTGCCGTTACCGGCTGATATGCCTGATAACCGCCATATGCTGAGGTTGCCGGAATATAAGACCCCTTTTGCGAGCCGGTGGCGGCACTGGCTTTAGCGGCCTTCTGGTCAAGGTCGCTCGATTCTTTATTGATAGCCCCGAGCTTTTCCAGCAGCCAGTTAACGCCGGTGCGCAATGTATTAAAGCTTTTGAGCGGTAACATCAGCGCTTCAGCCAGCATCTTACCGAACATCACACCCGCATTTTTGCAGCTATCGAGCGTCTCCTGCGTCGACTTAACCGGTGCTATCAGGTCTTTAAACCACTGCCACGCCGCTTTAAGTTTGTCACCCAGCCAGTCAAAAACCGGCTTTAACGGTTCGAATAGTTCCACTACAGGGGCAAAAGCCTGCTTTAACCCCTCCATTACGCCTGAGAAAAACGCACTTATTGGCTCCCAGTATTTGCGGATAAGCAGCGCACCGGCGACGATCGCAACGCCAATAGCCACTATCGGCCAGGTAAGCGCCCCGAGCACGGTCATAATGGCACCGCCCACCACAGAGAAAACCGTCCCGAGCAGTGATGCACCGGCAATCAAAATATTAATGCCGGTAATAACCGGCCAGGCGACCAGACCAATTGCCCCGAGGATGCCAATAATTGCGATTGCGCCGCCCGCGATGATGCCGATGGTTTGCGCCAGCCCCTGATTTTTCTGGATCCAGCCGTCGAGCTTTAACACATATTTCGTGGCAGTTTGGGTGAGCTTACGCAGTGATCCCTCCTGCTGGTCAAACAGGTCAGTACCGACGGCCTCATAGGCTGACTGGAATTCTTTGAAGTCGCCGCCGAGGTTGTCCTGCATGATCTTAACCAGCTCAGCGGTTTTCCCATCCGAGGCTTTAAACGCCGCCGTGAGCTGGTCGAGTTTGCCGCTTGAGGCAGCGGTCATGAGTACCGCCGCCGCCGAGCTGGCCTCCTCACCAAAGATGGTTTTCATGTACTCGCCGCGCTGGCTTGTTCCGAGATTGTTTTTCTCAAAACTGCGCTGCATTTCTTTCAGAATGGCGAATATCGGGCGCGTGTTGCCCTTGCTGTCAGACGTTTTAACGCCGAGCTCATTGATAGCCTCGTATGCCTTACCGGTCGGAGCCTGCAGGCGACTCAGGACGGCACGGCTGCCCGTCCCCGCCATCGAGCCGGTGATTTTGGCGTCATGGAGTGCGCCGACCATTGCGGCCGTCTGCTCGATACTGACCCCGGCATTTTTTGCCACCGGCGCAGCATAGGTCAGCGCGTCGCTCAGCCCGTCAAAGTCAGCGGCCGTTTTGTTCATGGTCATCGACAGCACGTCGCCGATGTGTGCGATCTGGTCGTTTGACATCTGAAACGCGGATTTCATCCCCGTCAGCAGCGCGGCGTTTTCTTCCATCGAGCGACGGTTAGACAGCGCCATATTCAGCGTGACCGGCGTCGCCGCCTTAATCGCTGCGGCGTCCCCGCCGCTTTTCGCAATGATAATCTGCGCGCTCGCCGCATCATCTGCAGACGCAGCGGTATTGTCCCCGAGCTGGCGCGCCTGTTTGCGCAGCGCCTCCATTTCGGGTGACTGTTTATCGACGCCGAGCACGGCCTGCAGCTCAGAGTTTTTCTGTGCAAACTCATAACCGGGCGTGAGTAATTTCACTCCGGCCATCGTTCCAGCCGTGGCAATACCGACGCCCGCCGCGCCTGCCGCAGCAGCGCCTCCGGCAAGGGATTTACCGGCCTGATAACGCTCTTTAACGCGACTCAGTCGCGCCTGCTGTTGACTGACCCGCGCCAGTGCCTCGCGCTGCCGGTTTAGCTGCGCTGTCGTCTCACTGATGCTGGTTTTCAGGCGGCGCTCATCCGCCGACAGGGTGCGGGTATTAATACCGGCCTGCGCGAGCTCGGAACGCTGGCGCTGTACCGACTGTCTGAGGCTGTTGTATTTGAGCTGCAGGTCAGCGGCGGATTTTTTTGCCGCCTCCATCGCGCGCGCCTGCGCGGTTGTAGGGTTCTGCGTATTTTTAAACTGAACGGCCAGCGCGGCGGCTTCCTGTTTGGCCTTGTTAAGCGCCTGGCCGGTCACGGCAAGCTGTGCGCTCGCTTTCCTGAATCCGTCAATTCGGCCAGCCTGCGCATTCAGATCGCGCAGGCTATTTTGTGAAGTGCGGATATCGCCGGCAAGGGTCTTGCTGGCAGTCTGGATAGCTTTGAGCGGTCGGCTTGCCCGGTCTACTGCGTTCAGCAGTACCTCAAGTCTGACGTTATTGCTCATGGTGGTGTCCGCTTCGCTGCAGCGCCTTTTCGCGCCATGTGATGAGCTCGGTCACGCTCAGGGAATTCAGCTCTGATGGCGGCCAGTGAAATATCACCGCGATATCCGCCATCAGGTCATCGACCGAAAAGTTATCCGGGAAGGTCAGCGAGCCGAAGATGGCGACAAAAAACCGACCACCTTACCGGCGAACAAAATCAGGTCTGACGCTTCCAGACGCATGACCTCATGCTCGGTCAGCGCCGGGTACGTCATGCGCGGCAGCACCTTAATCAGCGCATCGACGTCCGAGTTTGCCAGCGAGGCCAGACTCACACCGCGCAGGGTTCCTGCGTTGGGTTTAGTCACGGTCACCTGTTCGATTTTCTGCTCACCGCGCATGACGGGATTATCGAGGATCACAATGTTCGGATTTTCGTTTTCGGCGGTGGCGGTTTCGTTGATGTTTTCCATGATGTTGCTCTCTTTGAAAGTGAATAAGTGACCGGCCAGCCTGGCTGACCGGTAAACGGGTTACAGGCCAATCGCCCGGCGGTGCTCAGCGAGTCGGTCGACGCCGTCGACTTTCATCACCATGTTGACGACGTCAATCTCGATGACCTCTTTGCCGTCGATCGTGAGCTGGTAGTACGAGCATTCGGTCGCGATTTTGGTCGTGCCGCTTTCGCCCTGCTTGTTCTCGCCGCCGTCGTACTCCTTGTGACGGCCACGCATGACCACCTCAACGGCGGAAATTTCGCCGGTGTCATCGCGCTGGAATGAGCCGGTGAAGCGCAGCGGCACGCTGTCGGCACCCGGTGACGCGTACTGAGCCCAAAGCTCGACGTCAGGCAGGCCGCCCAGCGTCCACTCAAGCGACAGCGCGTCGTCGTCGAGACCGAGGTCAACCGACACCGAGCCCGGCATCCCGCCGCCGCGGTATTTCTCAAGCTTGCGGGTCAGCTTTGGCAGGGTGACGGATTCAACGACGCCCATGTAGCTGAGACCGTCGTTAAACATGTTCAGGTATTTCAGTTTGCGTGGTAACGCCATGCTCTGAGCTCCTTAGCTGTTGACCGAGTCTGACAGGTCTGCCAGATAGGTATCGGTGATGCGCTGGCGCAGGGTCAGGTTTTCCAGCGGCGGGACGGGGGTGTAGTCGTAATCGATATACAGCTTCCCGGCTTTCAGGGTTTCCACGCTGTTTGACTCCGGGTCGTACCAGCAGGAGCCGTCAACGATATAGCCGTTGTTTTTCAGCTCGCGGAATTTGGCATTGATACCGGCGACGATGTCGCGGATAAGCGTTGCGGAAACGGGCTTATCCATCGCCCACGCGTGCGCCTCCGCCATCGTGTCGGCCAGCACCTGCGCCGTGCGGGTGTAGTTTTCAAACACGAATAACGGATCGTCAGAGCAGGTGCGGTTGCCCCAGAATTTAAAGCCGTCGTTGCGGATGAGCGTTGTCACCCCGGCCTGATTCAGCAGGTTGGCGTCGGTGGCCTGCTCCTGCAAATCCCATGAGACCGAGGCACTGACGCCGGTGACGCCATTCACGCCGACGTTGGACAGCGTTTTGTGCCAGCCGGTCTCCTGGTCGATTCTGGCGCGCAGGCCGAGCGCGCGGGCGGTCGCCCAGGCAATATCGGTTTCGTTCGCCGTGGTGTCCCACGCAAGAAAGTCAGGGTGAATCACCATGAGCTCACGCTGGCTGAAGTTCTCACGGTATTTGATGGCGTCGGAAATGGTCTTGCAGCCCCACGCGCTCACATAGCCGAACGCGCGCAGGCTCTGGCAGGTCGACGCAAGCGCGGTCGCCACTTCCTGAGAATCCAGCCCCGGCACGCCGAGAATGCGCGGCTTAACGCCGGTGACGGTTTTCGCCGTTAACAGCGCTTTTAGCCCGGTGTATTTGCCGTTTTCGTCGGTCGTGCCGATGATGTTGGAAATGGTTTCTTTCTGCGCCGCTTCCGGGTCTGACGGGTCGTCGGTACCTTCGGGAACGCGCACCACCACAATGACCGGCTTGCACTGGTCTGCGATGGCCTGCAGGGATTTTGACAGCGTGCCTTTTTTCCCGGCTTTACCGATAGCCGTTTGCACGCTGGTAATCAGTACCGGCTCGTTTAAGGGGAATGTCTTTGCGTCAGCATCGCTGGCCGTGCAGACCATGCCGATGATGGCCGTCGAGACGGTGGAAATGGTGCGCGTGCCATCATTAATCTCGATGACCTCGACGCCGTGATGATAGTCGCCCATCTGTTTAACTCCGTGGTTAAGGGGTGCGACTATTTTCTGTTGTGTGTCGCGCAGGCGCGATGCAATGCCGTTGGTGGAGGTATAACACAACAGACAAAAAAGCCCTCCGGGTGGAGGGCTTCGTTTATTCTGGTCTTTCCGGCCACTCAATATCCGTTGCCGCAGAGGTGTCGACCGCGTTCAGCGCCTGAATGTATTTCATCCACGCAATCAGGCTGGCCTTGTCATCGTCGCTGATAATGCCGAGCTGCAGCTCGGTTTGCCACAGGCTGATAGTGCTTTGTGCCTTATTCAGCAGCGCGGATTTTTTCTGTTCTGCCTCCTTAACCTGACCGTTTTTCTGGGCGTCCTTATCCGTGACCCATTCGCTACCGTTCCAGCGGTCATAGGGGGTCGACGGTGCAATCGCAGTTACGCCGACGGCATAGTCACCGGGCGCGGTAATGTTGACCGGATGACCGGTTTCCGTGTCATAAACCGTCTCACCGCGATGGTCTGCGACATACTCCCACCCGTCAAGACTGGCCGCGCGGCACACCGCGAAACCTTCTTTTTCTTCGACCGGTGCATCGATGCAGGAATTAGCAGGAATCCCCACGCCCAGCGCCAGAAACTCGACAGAGGACGTCAGATATTCGCGGGTTTCACCGTCATAGTTATAAACGGTCATGTCACCGGCTTTTGTGGCAATGCCGTTTTTGTTCAGTGTTGCTTTCGCCATTATGCCGCCCTCACGATGTAGTTAAATGCGATACTGCGCGGTCGTGTTTCAGCGCCGCCGGTATTACCAACTCGGCCTTTTGTATGCAACGTCGGTGAAGCAATCAAAGTTCCGGGCGTTGCCGCGTCAATCCCTCGCCCCTGCACATAGGTCGATTTAGTAATCACCCCAATATCCCATTCAACCGTATCGTCATAACTTTCATTCGAAACAATGGTGTGTCGGTGTTTTTCCAGCATTCCCGCCTGCGCACTCAGTAGCGCACGCCCCGAATCAACCCCGCGTCCGTCATCCCATCCGCGAATAAACTCACCACGTAAATCAGGCAAATAACCCGAAGGAAACACTGCAGCCAGCCCCGGATATTTCGCCTTATCAAATGCCGCACCGTTGCATTTCAGCCAGCCTGTCGGCGGCGTTACTGACGGGAAAGGAAGTGGCACACCTACTGGCGTATATTTCGCAATATCTGCAATTAGCAGGTACTGCGGGTGCGGGTTAGCAGCGGCGAGGTGTACTGCCAGCAGACTATCGGCATAGGCTTTCACCTCGATAACTTTGTCGTCGACATACTGCCGCGTTGCCAGCACCACCGACGGGTCAATTTTCAGGGTGATGGCCGACGTGCTCGACACAATCAGAATCATGCGAATGGTCTGCGTGCGGCCGCTCCCCTCCTGCAGTTGCGGTTTGTAGGTCTCCGGGCAGTTTGCCACGGCAATCAGAATCCCCTCATCATCATAGAGGCCAATCTCGCGGATCCAGAAACCGCCCTCATTCTCGGGAATAATCTGTTCCGCGATAATCTGGCTGGTATTGCCCGGGTCAACGGTCAGCTGGTTCAGCGGTGCGATGCGCTTCTGGTTAATGAGCTTTGTCTGCGCCGGGTCAGGGGTCGGCAGCGTACCATTCGCATCACCGACGGCCATCTGCGTCAGGTTGAGTCTGGTACCGAGTGCCGCCGCGTTCGCCAGCCGCGCCGCGCCCTGATTGGTCAGAATGGCTAAATATTTTGCGGTCATGCGTTCACTCTCAGGTTATCAATCAAATGGATGGCCGAGGCCGGGTAATATTCACCGCCGACGACAATTTCCTCGGGGGTGTAGGGGTAAACGGTGAGCGCGTCGCCGTCGTAGCATCCCGCGCCGATATACAGCTCACCGGTTGCACTCAGGCTGATAGCCAGCCCGGTGAGGTGGCGGCTTGCCGGTTTGGCGTCTTCAATCAGGCGCTCGAGCTCCTGATACATTTCGTCAGTGATGCCGCTGTCGAGCACGCCGACAACGAGGCGGAAAGTGCCTGGCGCCTCGTTGAGCTGCCACCATTCGCGCACCTCAATCAGAAAGCCGAGCGGCTCAACCACCCGACGCAATGCGCTGATGGTGCCTTTGTGCTGATGGACAAAAAACGACGACGCGCAGACGCTGCGTTTTGTTGTCTCCGGCCACTTCTCATCCCACCTGTCGACCGACAGCGCCCACGCCAGATACGGCAGCAGGTTTACCGGGCAGGTGCGCCAGTTCCACAGAGTGCGCAGCGGTACCGGCACGTGCTGAATGTCAGCGAGCGCGGCAGCGGCGGCGACCTCCAGCGGCGACGAGCCAACGGGTAACAGCCGGTCACTCATCCGAGCCCCCGATAGTTATCTGGTACTCGGTACAGTTCGACGCCTGCGACTTACTCAGCACTATGTCGGCCTGCGGTGATGCCAGCTCGACACGCTGCACCCCCTCAACATGCAGCACCGCATAAATGGCTGACAGGCGGATATCACGCCCGAGGCGGTGCTGCGCGCTGATATAGCTCTTAAGCCTCTGCTCTGATGCCTGCCTGATGGGCTCAGACTCGGGACCGGGGTAAACGTAGAGCGTCGCGTCAATCTGGTACGGCACAATCTCCGCTGACTGGACGGTCACCCGGTCTGCCACCGGGCGCACATCTTCGGCGTTCAGTGCTTTTTCAACAATTGCCAGTAACTCATGGCTCGCGGTGCCGTCACCCTCACGGGATAACACGGATATCGTCACGCAGGCGGGGGACGGGCTTTCGACCGAGACGTCAGCGACCCGCCCGTCGGCGCTGCGGCCGTGATACTCGTATGCACCGACCGGACCCGCCACGCTTAATCCTTCAAAAGCTTGTTGCGTACGCAGACGCAGGTCGGTGTCGGACTCCATAACGGCAGGCGTCGGCGGGATGGTGGTGTCATCCGCCGGGGTGATGGTCAGTCGCGCGGTATTGTTGTTCCCGGCCAGGACGTCAAGGTCGTTACCGGCGGAATAGGCCAGCGTTACCGCCTGCGCGGCTTCGTTCACACGCTGACGCCAGATAACTTCACGGTAGGCGTTTTCCTGCAGCAGCTTCACAATCGGCTCTGACTCAAGCGTCAGCGTCCGGGCGATAGCCTCCTGCTGATTTTCGGGATAAAGCGAAATTAGCGTCGCAATGCGTTCGGCAAGAATGGTTTCAAAGTCCAGTTCTTCCACCACATCGGGAACGGGTAACTGATTCAGGTCAACGGTTGCCATAGTGATTAGCTCAGTGGAATGGTGATGGAAAATGGCTGGCCGCCGGTCGAGCGAGTGCCGGTGATGTCGACATACAGCCCGCCGTCGGTCTCCGACCGTTCAAAGGTAATGGTCGAGAGGTCTACGCGTGGTTCCCACTTTTGGATCGCGGAACAGCACGCGGCCATAATCTGCAGGCGCAGCGCCGGTGTCTGCGGCTGGTCAATCATCTGCGACAGGAGCGAGCCGTATTCACGTCGCATAACGCGCGAGCCAACCGGCGTGACCAGAATGTCGCGCACGCTTTGCCGGATATGCTCAACCTCAGAGATACTGAGGCCGGTCCGGCTGTTCATTCCCAGATAACGCACCGTCATTGCGTCCCCTTTGTCCAGCTTCCGCCGCTCTGAACGTTGCCGTGCGTGTGGTTGTCCACCTGCACGCCGTTTGATTTAAGCGTCCCGCCGGTGTGCTCGATGTTCCCGGACATTGTCCCGCCTTTCTTCACTTCGAGCGTGCCGGTCGTCAGTTTGTTGGTGCAAACCACCTCCGGCGTATCGAGCGTGATACTGGTCGAGGCTTTCACCAGCACCACCGGCACGCTGGCCGTGATGGAGTCCGACGCAGTGACGTCGGCGGTTTTGATGCCTGATACGGTGAGCGCGCCGTTTTCGGGCTCGTACTCAATAACCGCCCCGTCAGGAAAGGAAACATGAAGCGCATCAGGGGAGGCAGACGGCGCGGGATTATCGTCAGAGAAAATGCCGGGCAGCACAAACGCCGTATCGAGCTCGCCGCCGATCGCCAGTAAAAGCACCTGCTCGCCAACGGATGGAGCCCACCATACGCGCGAGCGACCGGCGCGGCAGGTCAACCAGTTAAGCCAGGTGGTTTGCATTCCGCCGGTCTGGACACGACACAGGCCCTCGTCGTGGTCGACGTCGGTCACGATGCCGGTGCGGATAAGGTTGCGGATCGCGCGTGCGATTTCCTGCAGAGAATTTAGATTATTCATGGGGAAAGGATGCCGCCGG
>OLFS01002827.1_pt1 | contig 10030 bp, 10 predicted proteins | sample 1605491 | NCBI WGS metagenome assembly OLFS01 (sample SAMEA3888921, study PRJEB22519) | human gut metagenome | biome: human gut; feature: human-associated habitat; material: faeces | place: Denmark | collected 2011 | reverse complement strand
GGCTCTTTTCCTCGATTCCCTTTGCCACATTGGTTATCACCTGGCCCTGCTTTATGTAGGGCCTCATCCTTTGTGATGTCTGCCTCACAAAAACCGAGGGAACAGCAAGTACCAGAAGGTCCTTGTCCCTCATAGCCTCCTCAAGGTCATCCGTAAGCCCGATTGCTTCCGGGATCCTTACCTCAGGAAGGTTGCGGTGGATACGCGTATCCTTTAGTTCCGCTATCTCCTGCGGGATGGCGGACCATATCTGTACCGTATGTCCGTTGCCGTTAAGTAAAACTGACAGGGCCGTGCCCCAAGTTCCTGATCCGATTACACCGATTGATGCCATAACCTCACCGTCCATTAATTGTCTTTTGCTGTCCTTTGTATACTACTCTGTCTTTTTCTTAGCGCCTACCTTGTTCTCCCTGCCCTGTGCCAGCCTGACGATATTCGCCCTGTGCCTCCAGAAAGCCATGGCCGCTATCACCGCGGAAACAGCGTAGAACTGGGGTCTGGCCTCGGGTACGAGCCCGTAAGCCCCCAAATGGCCGAAATAGATGTTCCAGCACAGGAAAATAGCGGACACCACCAGGGAGCCCAGGGACACATACCTGGTCACTGCCACGATGAGCACAAAGACCAGCAGACAGACAGCCGTCAGCCGCCAGTCCAGTGAAAACATGATCCCTGCTGTTGCCGCAATTCCCTTACCGCCCTTAAACTTAAGATAAAAAGGAAAATTATGGCCCAATATGACGCCAAAGCCCGCACAGAGTATCAGCACATAGATATACCCCGGCTGGGACCGGAAAAGAATCCTTACCAGGAAGCAGGGTATCACCGTTTTCAGGAAATCACCCATGAATACAATGAGACCTGCCTTTACTCCCATGACGCGCAGCGCGTTGGTACTCCCCGAATTGCCGCTGCCGTGCTGGCGTATATCAATTCCCTTGGACTTGCCGTAAATGAAACCGGTCTGGAATAAACCAAAAACATATCCCATGACCAAACATATAATCTGTTCCACTCCTTAATCCCCCTTTTCTTACACTTATTGCTCTTTTCCTTTTCGTTCCCTGACAAGAAATTTTAAGGATGTGCCCTTAAAGCCGAAGGCATTTCTGATTTGGTTCTCCAGATACCTGGTATAAGAAAAATGCATCAGCTCCTTGTCATTGACAAAGACCACAAAGGTAGGAGGCTTCACAGCCACCTGGGTCATATAGTAAATCTTGAGCCGTTTTCCCTTGTCGGAAGGCGGCTGCTGCATGGCCACTGCCTCTGTCATGATTTCATTGAGCACGCCCGTAGCCACCCTCAGGTTCTGGTTCTGGCGCACCACGTCAATTATCTCAAAAAGCTTGTTAAGACGCTGTCCTGTTTCCGCGGATATAAAGATATATTCCGCATAAGGAATGAAGGACAGTACCTCCTTGATTTTCCTGCTGTATTCGTATATGGTCTTGTCCGTCTTCTCGATGGCATCCCATTTATTCACGGCCACGATAATTCCCTTGCCCCTTTCATGGGCAATTCCGGCAATCTTGGCATCCTGCTCCGTGACGCCTTCTATTGCGTCTATGACCACAACCACCACATCGGCCCGTTCCACAGCGGACACAGTGCGGATAATGCTGTAGCGCTCCAGCTCCTCCTTTATCCTGCTCTTGCGGCGCAGGCCTGCTGTATCAATGAATACATAGGGCGTACCCTCATGGACCACCTCCGTGTCCACTGCGTCCCTGGTGGTGCCTGCTATATCCGACACAATGACGCGGTTCTCCCCCAGAAGCTTATTTATAATGGAAGATTTTCCCACATTGGGCTTGCCCACCACGGCAATCCTTGGGCGCTCATCCTCCTCTTCCTCCACCTGCTCCGAGTCAAAATGCTTCACAACCTCGTCCAGCAAATCCCCGATTCCCAGCCTTGAAGCAGCCGACACGGCAATGGGCTCTCCGATTCCCAGGTTGTAGAACTCATAGACGTCATTGCCGTACTTGGCAACGCTGTCCACCTTGTTCACAGCCAGCACCACCGGCTTGTGGGACTTGCGCAGTATGTCGGCCACCTTGGAATCCGAATCCACCAGACCCTGGCGCACATCCACGATAAAAATAATCACGTCCGCGGTGGAAATGGCAATCTCCGCCTGCTCCCTCATCTGGGACAGAATGATGTCCTTGGAATCCGGTTCAATGCCGCCGGTGTCAATCAGCGTAAAATTCATATTCAGCCAGTCGCAGTCCGCGTAAATACGGTCCCTGGTCACGCCCGGCGTGTCCTTTACGATGGAAATGGTATCTCCCGCTATGACATTAAACAACGTAGACTTGCCCACATTGGGCCTGCCTACGATTGCAACTATTGGTTTACTCATATTTTCATAACCTCCTCATTATAAAGCACCTGAAAGGATACGGCATCTGATATGGATGCAGCATCTGATACGACTGTATGTCACATCTGCCTGCGCACAATCCGGTACTCATCATCCGGCTGGTAATAAGGGCATTCGCTTACGGTACCTCTTAAAAAACGTCCCATCTCGTCCTCGTCCAGATTCACTTCACAGATGTAGTAATCATTTTCCTCATCATATACGTAATTGCCACAGCACTCGCAGCTGGTCTTATGGTTCTTTCCCGGTTTCATCTGATACATATCCTTTAGCACATACGCTTTTTCACAAATTCTTCGCATCCGCTTGATTTTACTATACCGGACCAAACTTGTAAAGCATTTTCTTATTAACCTCTATCATAGCAATATAACTTATTTTTGTAAATGCAAAGTTCATTTTCCGAAAATGTTTCTGGAAATGTCTTGTTTTTTTTGACGAAATCATATCAACCCCTTGACCCGGTCAGATGGAAATGGTATAAATCATATGTGATATTCCCAAACAAATGATGATACCAAAGGAGCAAAGCTATCATGGCTAACAATTTTGTATTCAAAGATTCCCTTCCTGTAGCGCCTTTAAAAATCGCTGCACTGGAAAGCTGTAAGAATCTTGCAGCCAAGGTGAACGACCATATTGTACAATTCAGACGCAATGACATAGAGGAACTGATGCGCCGCAAGGAGGACCTCCACTACCGCGGCTACGACGTGGATTCCTATCTGCTTCGCTGCAGCTGTCCCAGATTCGGAACAGGTGAGGGCAAGGCTGTCATCAATGAATCCGTAAGGGGCACCGATGTTTTCGTCATGGTGGATGTGATGAATTACAGCATTCCCTATACGGTCAGCGGTTATACCAACCATATGTCGCCGGACGACCATTTCCAGGATTTGAAGCGTATTATCGGGGCCTGCTCCGCCACTGCCCACAGGGTCAATGTGGTCATGCCCTTCCTATATGAAAGCCGCCAGCACAAGCGCAGCAAACGCGAGTCCCTGGACTGCGCCATGGCTTTAGAGGAGCTGGCAGCCTTGGGTGTGGAAAACATCATCACCTTTGACGCCCACGACCCGCGGGTACAGAACGCCATCCCGCTGATTGGCTTTGACAATTTCATGCCCACGTATCAGTTTGTAAAGGCCCTCTTTTCCCATGATTCCAACATCCGTATTGACAAAGAACACTTAATGGTCATCAGCCCGGACGAGGGCGCCATGAACCGCGCCGTATACCTTGCCAACAACCTGGGTGTGGACATGGGTATGTTCTATAAGCGCAGGGATTATTCCCAGGTAATCGGCGGACGCAACCCAATCGTGGCCCATGAATTCCTGGGTTCTTCCGTGGAAGGCAAGACCGTACTTATCATTGACGACATGATATCCTCCGGCGAAAGCATGCTGGATACCTGTAAGGAACTGAAAGAACGCAAGGCGGACAAGGTCATTGTCTGCTGTACCTTCGGCCTCTTCACCAACGGCCTTGAAAAATTTGATGAGTACTACAACCAGGGCTATCTGGATTATGTCATCACCACCAACCTGAATTACCGCACGCCTGAACTGCTTAACAGGGAGTGGTATCTGGAAGCCGATATGAGCAAATACCTGGCAGCTGTCATCAACTCACTGAACCATGACCGTTCCATCGGCGCCTCCCTCTCTCCCACGGAGAAGATTCAGAAGCTGGTCCAGAAGCACCAGAACGGCGGATACGAGTATTTCCAGAAGCTTGTGTAACAGCCCCGCAGCAGTGTACAAAAATCAACGCACAAAAATGCACAGTCCATGGCAGAAACGGACTGTGCATTTTCTGTTTTCCCTGAACGTTCCCTGTTGTCCGGCTGATATCACACCAGGCTCCAGTCAGCCGGGTCCATCCCCATCTCCCTTTCTCCTTTGCATACCACAGGCTATTTAAGGCAGAGGAATGCCGCCAGATTTCCCCGTTCCTCTCCCGCCTTCCGGTGTGAAAAGAGGTAATCGCTGTTGCACATGGTGCAGATGTTGGTGATATGGATATTCTCCGGCCGGATACCTGCCTCCCGGAAGATGATTTCATTGGCCTTCCACAAATCCAGCTGGTATTTTCCAGGTCTTTTCCCCCTGCAATACAGTTCTTCCCAGTGTTCCTTACCAAAGGCCTCCTTAAATTCCTCCGCCACTTCGCCGCCCACTTCAAAGCAGTCCCGGCAGATGCTGGGGCCCACGCAGGCAATCAAATCCTCGGGTTTCGTGCCAAAGGCTTCCTTCATGGCATCCACCGTCACCTGGCCCATACGTTTAACCGTCCCTCTCCATCCTGAGTGGCTGAGCCCGATGGCCCTGTTCACCGGGTCCAGCAGATAAAGCGGCACGCAGTCCGCGTAAAAGGTTACCAGGGTAAGTCCCGGCACATTGGTAATCAAGCCGTCAATGTCCCTGTAATCCCTGTCTCTTATAACGCCCTTTCCCGCATCCTCCTGCGTTACCCGCCGCAGGTTGATTGTATGGGTCTGGTGGGACACCACCATGCGGTCGCGCTCCACTCCCAGGGCAGCTGCCATGCGTGTAAAGTTTTCCAGCACATCTTCCGCCGCATCTCCTCTGCTGTAGGAAAAATTCATGGTTGAGAATTTTCCCTTGCTGGCTCCGCCCATGCGGGTGGAAAAACCATTGACCGCCAGACCGGTATCATCCAGTGCTTTGAACGAGAGGTAGGGAACGCCCGTACTGTCTTTTGTGTCAAACACATGGCCTGCATTCTTATAACTCCACTTTATATTCATAACTGCCTTTCCTCCCAGGGCTTGTTTGAACGTTCATCCCCGCCATCTGCCCTGGTCATTATAAGTAATAAAATATGATGCTTTTTCATTGTCATTTATCAAAACGCATTCTGTATCAGCTCAATGCTGCCGCCCAGTATTCCCACCACGTCAAACCGGCAGGGAACATCCTCCCCGATTCCGTGGCTGTACAGATAAAAGGCTGCTGCCCGGCGTATCCGCTCCTGCTTCCTTGCGTCAACCGCCTCGGCCGGGCTTCCCTTGGCCAGCCCGGAGCGGTATTTCACCTCTGCAAAAACAAGATACCTGCCATGGCGGCAAATCAAATCAATTTCTCCCTGGCGGCAACGGAAATTCCGTTCCAGCACGCGGTAACCCTTACTTGTTAAAAAAGCAGCCGCTGTTTCCTCATAACGGCTGCCTGTCTGTCTCTTATTCATATGTATCCGCCTGGACAATATTGCGTATAAAGCTTCTTCGGTGAATCGGGCAGGGCCCCAGCTCCCTGATGGCAGCTATGTGGGCCGCTGTTCCGTATCCCTTGTGTTTGGCGAATCCATATCCGGGAAACAGTTCCTCATATTCAGCCATCATATGGTCCCTGGTAACCTTTGCCAGGACACTGGCTGCTGCTATGGACAGGCTCTTTGCATCTCCCTTTATGATGGGCACCTGCACTCCATCCAGGCCCGGAATAGTGACAGCGTCATTGAGAAATACCTCCGGCTTCACGGCAAGGCCCTTTACAGCCTCCCGCATGGCCTCATAGGTGGCCTGGAGGATATTGATTTCATCAATCCTGGCAGGGGTGGCCAGGCCCACATTCCACGCCACTGCCTTTTCCTTTATCTCCAGAAACAGCTCCTCACGGCGCTTTTCCGACAGCTTCTTGGAATCGTTGAGATACAGGATGCGGCAGCCCCTGGGAAGCACCACGGCGCCCGCTGCCACCGGCCCTGCCAAAGGCCCGCGGCCCGCCTCGTCTATGCCGCAGATATAAGTGTATGCATCATACTCCTTCTCATATTCCGCCATGGCCTCCAGACGGGCCATCTCCTGCTCCAGCTTTTCTCCTTTTAGTACTCTTGCAGCCATTGTCATTCCACCTTATCTGTTTGATTCTCCGGCTCTTCCAGCGTAATCCGCCCCAGCTTGCCTGCCCTGAAATCATCCAGAAGCAGGGCCGCTGCCCTGGACACATCCAGCTCCCCGCCTTTTAACAGGCAGGCACGCGCCCTGGCAATGTCCTCCAGGACAGACGCTGCTTCCTTTCCCTCTGTCTCCAGGCCAAACCGTTCCGGCAGTACCTGGGGATACCGCTTTTCCAGCAAACGTATCAGCTGGCAGGCCAGCTCGTCCTTATTGAGAATCTGGTCATTGATGGAGCCGATAAGGGCCAGCTTAAGACCCACCTGCTGGTCCTCAAACCTGGGCCACAGAATGCCGGGGGTGTCCAAAAGCTCCAGGGTCTTGTTAAGGCGTATCCACTGATTACCCTTGGTGACTCCGGGCTTGTTTCCTGTCTTGGCGCAGGCCTTTCCGGCAAAAGAATTGATAAAAGTGGACTTGCCCACATTGGGAATCCCCACCACCATGGTACGGATGGGGCGGTTTAAGATGCCCCTGCGCCGGTCCCTCTCTATCTTTTCCTTACACGCCTCCTGGATAACGGACTGCACCTGCTTAAGCGTTCCCTTATTTCTGGCATCAATCTTTACCACATGGATGCCCTTGGCCTCAAACCAGGCCGCCCAGCGGGCATTCTGCCGTTCGTCCGCCAGGTCAGACTTGTTGAGGAGCACCATCCTGGCCTTGCCCGCGCCCAGGTCGTCAATGTCCGGATTCCGGCTGGAAAGGGGAACCCTGGCATCTACCAGCTCGATTACCAGGTCAATAAGCTTCATATCTTCCTTCATGGCCCGTTTTGCCTTGGTCATATGACCAGGATACCACTGAATATTCATATTTGTAAACTCCTGTTCTGTCTTGCTTCAATTCCCGCCTCTTGGCGGGACCCTTTATTTTGTTGAACGGATGAAATCCAGCTTCAGGAGAGGAAACATCCTGAACCAGACCTTACCCTGTATCTGTTCTCTCTTTACATTTCCGATATTGGGAAAGCGGCTGTCCTCACTGCTGTCCCGGTTGTCGCCCAGAAGGAAGTATTCATCGTCCTCCAGTTTGATGGGGGTGTCGGCCCTGCCTGCCAGCGACACCTGCTCCAGGTCGTCCTCTGCATTTAAAAGCTGGCCGTCAATGAATATATAGCCGCCCTTTATCTGTACAGTCTCTCCGGGAAGTCCGATAACCCTCTTCACGTTCTTCTTGTGGTCCTCGCGTTCAAATACAACGATGTCAAACCGTTCCGGCTTTCCCACATCATAAACCAGGCGGTTGGCCAGGACCACGTCGTCCGCATCCAGCACCGGCTGCATGGAACCGCCCGACACAGGCACCTGGGTACAGAAACTGTAGACCAGGAACCAGGCACAGGCCAGGACCAACACCACATTGACCGCCCAGCGGACCGCTTTTCTCAGCCACGCCGTATCCTCATTCACATAAAAATCCATGTACCCACACCTATCTCTTAAGGCACTTCCCGGACTGCTTCCGGGTATGCCGCCTGCTTAACAAAATAGAGTTTGCATCTGCAAACTCTATTCTCACTTCCACTACCTGATTATTTAACTAATTCTTTAACCTTGGCAGCCTTACCAACCCTGTCTCTTAAGTAGTTCAGCTTCGCTCTTCTTACTTTACCCTTACGTACAACCTCTACGTTGTCAACGCTTGGGGAATGTAATGGCCAGGTCTTCTCAACGCCGATACCATTGGAGTTTTTCCTTACGGTAAAGGTCTCTCTGGCTCCGCCGTTCTGTCTCTTAATGACAGTTCCCTCGAAAATCTGGATTCTCTCGCGGTTACCCTCTTTAATCTTGTTGTATACCTTAACGGTATCGCCAACATTAAAGCTGGGTACGCTTTCCTTCAACTGGGCTGCTTCAATGTTCTTAATAATGTCGTTCATTGTGTGAACCTCCTTCATCTATTGGATGTTCTTAATACGCCGGCAGTAAATCAGATTCACCACTCACAGTAACAGAGGACCATCTATTTCTTGTCACAACGACTGATTTTATCATATATTGTCCCAAAATGCAAGCACTTTATGAGTCATGCCGCCGTGTTTTTACCTCTTTTTACAACGCTGCTTTCCTGATTCTACTCTTTATCCTCTTCCGCCTCAGGAAGGATGTACAGATGGACCTTGTCAATCCGGTTCTTTTCCACCTGTTCCACCACCAGACGCACATTGCCGCACACCACCTCTTCGCCCTGGGAAGGAAGATGTTCCAGACGGTCAATGACAAGGCCGCCCACAGAATCATAGTCCTCAGAGGACAGCTTCAAATCCAGGATGTCATTGAGGTCATCCAGTTTCATGGAGCCTTCCGCCAGATACTGGCCTTCTCCCAAATCCACCAGCTCCTCCTCCTCGTCCTCGTCATACTCATCGCGGATATCACCCACGATTTCTTCCAGGATATCCTCCAGCGTAATCAGCCCTGCCGTGGCGCCATACTCATCCAGGACAATAATTATATTGTTGGGGGACTTCTTAATCTCCATCATCAGCTCGGAAAGCTTCTTGGATTCAAAGGTATAAAAGGGCTGGCGCAGGTAATCCGACACACAGAAGGACGCCTTGTCCTCCACCAGCAGCAGATCCTTAATATTGATGATGCCCACCACATTATCCGTTGTCTCCTTATAGACCGGAAGCCTGGTATAATGCTCCTCCTTAAATATCTGAATCAGGTCGTCATAATCAGCCTCAATGTCAACAAACACCATATCGATTCTGGGAACCATGACATCCTTTGCCACGGAGTCTCCCAGGTCAAACACATTGTTAATCATCTCACGTTCTTCCGACTCGATGACGCCCTTTTCATGGCCCACCTCCACTATGGTGCGCAGCTCGTCCTCCGTCATGTCATCCCCCCGCTTGCTGGGATCCACGTTCAGGGCTTTCAGGACGCCAAAGGACATCCAGTTCACAGCCACGATGACAGGGGTCATGAGGACCATCAGCACATAAATGATATGCCCGAACCTGAGGGCGTTCTTCTCCGCCTCCAGGGTGGCGATGGTCTTGGGGGTGATCTCACCAAAGATCAGGATCAAAAGGGTCAGGATTCCTGTGGCCGCACCGGCCGCCCTGCTTCCGAACACTTCGGTTGCAAGGACCGTAAGCATGGACGAGGCGGACAGGTTGACCACATTGTTGCCAATGAGTATGGCGCTGAGCATCCTGCCCTGGTCCTCACCCAGCTTCATGACCCACACGGCAGATTGATTGCCTGCCTCGGCCAGGGTCCTGATGCGGATCTTGTTTACAGTGGTAAGGGCTGTCTCCGATGATGAAAAAAAGGCGGAAAGCCCCAGTAAAATAATGATAACAACTAAACGTATGGCGATCGAGTCACCAGATGGTTCCAAAATCATCAACTCCTATTTTTGCGTATTTTCATGAGATTGTACAATATTATGCTGATTCTGTCAACGCCGCACAGCCATTGTACGGGATTTAGTAATCCTTTTTAAGCAGCTTTAACCGTGCTTTGCATACTTTATAATAACTTTTTACATCGTTCAGGGTACAGTCGCCCCCGGCCAGCAGCTTCTTCACCTCAGACATGGCCCTGCGCCTGATCCTTGGCGCCGGTTCCCCCAGTCCGGGAAGGGGGCTGCCCAGGCCGGAACATTTTAAGTCCTCCTGGGCGGGCTGCCGTTCTTCCCTGACGTCAGTCCGGTCCTCCTCAGAGCTGATCCGGTCCCTTTTGCAGAACAGCCGCTCC
>OLFS01002824.1_pt1 | contig 10036 bp, 8 predicted proteins | sample 1605491 | NCBI WGS metagenome assembly OLFS01 (sample SAMEA3888921, study PRJEB22519) | human gut metagenome | biome: human gut; feature: human-associated habitat; material: faeces | place: Denmark | collected 2011 | reverse complement strand
TCATGGCATCATTGATTGCCCACTCACTACATGAAGGCACTTCCATATACCAAAACTCTTTCACAGGCTTTACACTTGGCTGACGCTGGAATAAACGAATAGCCTCCTGACAAGCCATCGATGTCTGAAGATGATCATTGTTTGTGTCTGCAGGATGATGAGTGATAATAATATCAGGTTCACTTTCTCTAATTGCGCTTTCTATGAACTGTACTAGTTTCAAATGTGGCACAGTATTCATCTCAATATTCGGGAACGCTTCCTCATACTTTTTCTTTGCACCAAGAAAAAATACAGCAGCATCTATATCACCTTCCAATTCCTTGTCAGAAGGACGGAATGCACGAGCCTTTGCTTCTGTACACATTATTGCCACGTCAACCTCGTCACCTTCATGTGTCCATTTCCACATGGATGCACCTGCTCCGAGGACCTCGTCATCGGGGTGTGCTACTACCAATAAGTATTTCATAATTATCTTATTTTTATATTAAAGCTAGATTTCGCTTACACTACTCAAGAATTATTTCCTCTAGTAATTTTAACAGATTAAAATTTTCATAACCTAAAAGCCTGTAACTTACCAGTACCAATAGACCACCCTTCTTGAAGGGATAAAATTCCGAATATTGGAATATGCATATGAAGAACGAATATTACACAGAGAACAGTTCCCTTCATTTATCTATTATTCAACTATTTAACTATACAATTTTCTAAAAACAAAACCCTATTTTTCCAGTCAATACGATAGGCTGTCCATCCACTAAAACTTCGACAATACGTTCGCCTATGTCCTTGCAGCATTTAGAGAAAATATTATAAAATCACTCTGTTTCATTACAAAAGGCTAAATGGACTCATCAATTGGCTTTGCTTTCATCTGGTCTTGAAATCAATATTTTTACTACTATAAATAAAAAAATGGGTTCGCTGCGAAAATAAACCTTTTAATTATAGAGTCCTAATTTGAGTGCTTACGAACTATCTAACTAATTCTATCAATTCTTCCACCAATCTATCAACATGCTTTTCTAAAGTAAAGTTCTCAAGATAATACTCACGTGCATTAGCTCCACACTCCACATAGTTGCCTCTATTATTGACAAACTCAAGAATCGCGGCAGCCAACGCTTTTGGATCATCTGGTTTAGCATATATGCCACATTTTGATTCATTTATTACTCTAGGAGCATCCCCCCCAATAGATGCAATCACAGGTTTACCGGCGGCCATATAATTTTGAAGTTTGCCAGGGATTGTCAAACCGATTTTTGAAACATTTGCTAAAGTCAATAGACAAGCATCTGCCTTCTTATAAAAATCTGGCATTTCACTATATGGTTTTCTTCCGTAAAAAACAATCTTCTCTGTAAGTCCTTCTTTCTGCACCCTCTCAACGGAATGATTATACATTGATCCCTCTCCCACGATATGTATCTTATAACCACTAATATCTTTGATTAATGAAACGGCATCAATTACCATATCCATATTCTGAGACTCTCCAACATTCCCCATAAAGAAAAGGTCAAAACAATCATTATCCTCTGTTGTAAAATCATCATTTCCTTTCACATCATCTGAATGCTGTGGAAGATAATGCACAGTAATATCTTTTATTCCGAGATCATCACGGAAGTAATCAATAAAAGATTGAGATGTCACACCAATCAAATTCGCTTTCTTGTAAATTGAGACAGACCATTTTTTTACTAACTTATAAAACAAAGATTTATCACTTGGAAAGACATCAAGTATTGACTCCGGCCATATATCCAAACAATACACATACAAGGGCACGTTGTGTTTTTTAGCATACTTATATGCTGGTATTATCTGTATCACAGGCGACAACTGATATGAATATACCACATCAAACTCTTCTTCAAACCTTTTGATGAAACGACTTGCTTTGATATAGAAGTCAATAAAACTAAGACCGAGATTAATGGAGCCTGTTTTACGAGGACGACTGCTTATCCTAATAACATCAACACCATTTATCACCTCCCTCTTAGTTTCTTTATTCACATATCCGTCATATATTTTTCCTTCCGGATAATTAGGATATGTTGTTAGAACTGTCACCCTATAGTCTCGTCGCACCAATTCTTGAGTAATTTCATGTATGCGAAATGGCTCAGGATAATAGTATTGGCAAATAACAAGTATTTTCATCTTACTTAAAGTTCTCCCAATTCTTAATCACTTCATCCCAAGGACCACGGTCTTCCTTGTCGTATATATACACACACTTGGCATCCTTGAAATCACGAAGCCACTCTGCGAGAGAGCACATACCACCCTCAACACGCTTTGCATAATCAATCACCTCACTCATTGAAGTAAAAGGCTCAAACTCCTTGCGGTCGGCAGTATTGATGCAGCCGTTCTCCATACCCTTAATCCAAAGATATGGGAGAGGCATACCGGCAAACTTACAAGTAGGATTCCAAGCAGAAGCACGGAAGTTGGTCTCCATAAAGTAGAAAGTACCATCCTTGCCGATCAGGAACTCAACCTCAAACACACCCTCAAAGCCAATCTCCTCGAACATAGCCTGAAGCTTCTTCTCCATCTCCTTATCCTCGAACATTTTCACATCGTGATAAGGGCTGTAATATCCTTGAATGAGGTACTTCCACTTCATCTCAGTGATAATCTGCATCTCCGTACCCTTATTGATGGTATAGCCCTCAAGAGCCATCTCGTTCTGCTTGTCCACAAAGTGCTGAACCATTACGAGTGGAGAGGTAATCTTCTCCATTGCATCCTTCAGTTCCTGCTCATTCTGACAAACGAATACATCAAACTTCCAGCTGCCTGAGTTTGGTGAAATATCTTTAGTGATGATAGGATACCAAAGATCTGCTGGAACAGAATCACCCTTCTTGATTACATAAGAGTCCAGCACATTGAATCCATGACGCTTTGCACACTGCTGAATCTCATACTTATCCATAAACTTATTGATGCGACCGTTGCGACCTGCATTGTAAGCAATGAACTTATCCTTCCACTCATCGTAGTGGAAGTCGAAATAACCTATAGACTTATCGTCAGAGAATAGGATGTAAGGCTTCTTGCCAGTCTCTTCTGCTTGATGCCCATACAGTTCCGTCAGCAACTTAAAACCCTCCTCCACAGAGTCCACACGATGTAGCTCGGAAATATACTTACTCTTCGTTGCCACTTCGTAGCGACGCTTTACAGAGATATAGACAGGATTGATACCATTCTCACCGAGAGCGCGAATCATATTCAGAGGGTTATAATGCTCTAATGCAAACACGATACACAAATGACCATTGTATTGATTGTTCATTACTGTAATATTTATCGAATTACTATTTACCATCTTTGTACACATTCTTTCCGAAGAAAACAGTTGATATAACGCCGAAGAATGTCTCCACATCAAGTTGCAACGACATCTTGTCCACATACTCTGCATCCATCTCAAACTGTGTCTCACGATCTGCAGTAGCTCTCAAGTTAAGATCCACCGTACAGAACATTCCAGGAAGTACATCATAGCGTTTGCAAAAACGAGCATTGTTCTTGTATGGCTCAAACTCAAAACCAAGGATAGGACGAGGACCGATGATTGCCATTGTTCCATTCAGTATGTTGAATATCTGAGGAAGTTCATCGAGAGAAGTCCTTCGGAGGAACGCTCCCACTTTGGTTATACGCGTATCCTTCTCAGAAGTTACCACTCCACCCTTTTCAAAAGCATTCTGGCACATAGTGCGGAACTTGTACACAGTGAATGGCTTCTGGTTCTTGCCAAGACGCTTCTGCTTGAAAAGAGCAGGTCCCTTACTATCGCACTTGATGACGACTGCAATGACAATCATTGGAATAGCACATACGGTTAGGCCGCAAAGCGTCAAGATGATTGAAATCAGTCTTTTAAAAAAAGATCCGTACATATTAGTTAAATATATTTATTAAATAAAGAATTCTGCTACTAATGCATCATGATCACTAAGCCCGTCAGCATTAATCTTCTTTATACTCTTTAGCTTAAGTCCTTTATACATCACATGATCAATCCTATAAGGCAACGGATGATGAATAGTAGCGCCATATCCAATACCGCCTTTCCACCAAGCATCGAAGAAGCCTGCTTTCGAGAGTTTGCGTAATGGTTCAGAACCGGCAACATCATTGAAATCACCCATCACGATAAGATTCTCAAATACGTTCTGCTCCATATCAGCTAGTATAGCATCCACTTCCTGAACTCTAAGCATTGATGCAGTTTTGATATTACGCAGATACATCATAGCGTCGAGAGAGTTTATGACACTATCAATATGGAAATCCTGCTGGTCTACTGTATAATTATTGCTTGCGAGGTGGCACCCATAGATGACCATAGTCACACTATCCACAATAATGCGGCAATGCACACGGAGAGGAAGAGCATAATCTTCCATCTCAACTATGCGCACATCTACTAAAGGATATTTACTATAGAACACATGTCCATTATCATTCTCTGGAAAGGTAGAATACGGATATTTAGTCTTTACAATTTGATCCAACCGAGCTGCTGTCAGATTAAAATCTTCAGCCAAATACACTGCATCCGGATTCTGTTCATTTATAACATCCACTATAGTCCTAACCTTCAGCGAATCATACTCTGAACCATCTATGTTCCATGTCATCACCTTTATCGAAAGTCTTGCATCTGTGTTCGTTACACACGAGAAAAAATGCAAAGCAACGCACTCGCACCAGCAGTTTAACAATAGTGCAAACACCACAATAATTCCACTAACAACAAACCGTTTCTTTAGTAGTGTAATCAAAACAATTGCAATCAATAAAGCAAGTACCCAAGGGAAAGCTAAAGCAATCATGATTGATACGCTAATTGTCTAGTGATAACTTTTCTGAAACAATATTTTTGATGTTGTCCAAATCGAAATGACCATAGTACAGTACTTTTATTCCAATACTTGCATATTCGTATGCCAACGTACTGTCGTAACTGATAAGCATATCAACTGCGGGCAAAGAAGTGTCTAATCCTGAAATAAAATTGAACCTATATTTCGATTTCATATCATTGTACAAACTATTGGAATGAGAGGGATGATTTTTAAGATAAATTTCAATATCAAGATCTTGCAACTGCTTTATAATATATTCTTCCCTTCGAGCAAAGATATAATAGTTTGATACTATTAGAACAGATTTCTTCTCTGGTTTAAATGCGGGTACGAAACCATAACCTATATGGATAAACTTTGACTTATTGGCTATTACCGAATTAGAAAGAGCCCATTCATCAATCTCTGTATAGCAATATACCGTCGAAGGTGAACTTTTGTAGAGAGAATTCCAAATATAAAAGCCTCTCTCGGTGTGGAACTCTAAATATGGAATCTCTACTGTCTTATTACCAAAATGCATCGTTCCATGCTGTATTAATGTCTTTTGCTGATGTGGCAACTTATCTATCATGATAGCAAACCTATCGCAGATATAGCTGTATACCAACTCTACATTTTCAGGGATATTTCGCAAAGCATAGTCTGTTATACACCACTCAAAAGCTTTATATGATAAGAAATATATATTATATCCAAATATTCGCATAGCATTGATGTGAATGATGACAGATTGGATAGCACTTTTTATTATCTCAGAAGGAGTAACAAAATCAAGTACATCGGCCTTTTGCTTATCATTTGGAATGGCATAAGTATCGCTCATGAGTCTAAGCCACATATCATCATTCTTAGGAAGACCAATTCGTTCGGTTATCGTGTATAGTCTTCTGTCGTGACCGACAAACATGCGTTTGAAAGTCTGTTTATTCTTTCTGCGAAAAAAGCAGGCAAGAAGATATTTTATTGGCAAAATAATATCAAAGCATAACATTATCAAAGGAAGTAACAAGTTAAATCCAATCCTAACAATGAGATAATTCCAGTATTTCTTAAACGCCTTCTTACCTGCTGCTATCTGATCCCATTTCACGATTTTACCATTGGGATAAGCATTCAATATCATATCATTTGACAACGTCTCTATAAATGAATCACGTTGCATCTTCATTGTATAATGCACCATATTATATATTTGTTAACACGCGTTCGTAACCACAAGCCATGCTATCAAGAGAGAATGTCTGTAAAAAACGCTTTCTTGAATTCATCTTTTGTTTTTTTGAAATAACAGAGCCATTAATAACATTGATTATTTCCCTCTTTACATCTTTTGGTTCCCTGGTACAGATAGCGCCACAACCTTCAGCACATAATTCAACGTTACCTCCAGTGTCTGTCAATATTAGATATAGCCCTGCTCTCATAGCCTCTATCGCACTCATTGGCAAACCTTCAACAAGACTCGGCATAATAAAGACATCCATACCATTAAGAATATCTGCTACATCGTTTCTACGGCCTGTAAATGTTACGTAATCATCCAAGTTATATTGTGTAACCAAAGATTTCATTTTTTCTAACTCCGGGCCATCGCCCACCATTGTTACATGAAGCCTTTTCAAAATAGAATCAGACATCATTTTCAGAGCTTGAATAATCTTGTCTTGACCCTTTCTACCAACAAACGATCCTACACAAACAAATTGGATTACATCATTTTGTTTGTTTACAAAGGTATATTTCACATCTGGTGACCCATTATATACGAAACTACGTTTGGAAACGGGTAAAATACTATTATTATAAGCCTTCTGTGAAATGTATATTACCTTATCAATATTCGAATAGACAAAATCTCTTCTTTTATTGAAACGTCGTTGCATATCTTTACGACCGAACCCGTTAAATGTATTCATCAACATACTACCACTATCATCTTCAGTATGTATTACAAGAACTGTTTTTGGCCTATTCCCCTTACTAAATTTCTTAAAAAGTTTAAAGTAATAATATGCACAACCAACTTCCTGAAAAATAATATAATCCACCAAGTGATTATCATCAAAATAATTACTCACTGATCGATATGAATTATGATAAAAATTCAGTTCGTAACGGAACAATGCGAATAGATAAAATTTGTCTGTAAGCAGCTTTCTTAAAAAAGTACGCACTCCACGAATAGCATATTCTTTTATCGCAATATCAGCTCCTATAGGCATCTTATCCCCCTTATCTATATAAAGAACCTGAAGGGAAGAATATACTCTATCGACTATTACATTATTGAATAGTTTATTGCATTCAAGGAATGACTTGATGAAATAGTTTACCCCTTGAACCTGTCTTAATTCACTTCCAGTGATTATGCTAATGCGTTTCATTTCTCCATGTATTTCTTTTTTATGAATTTTGACTCATCAAGACCTAACAAAAAGTATTTCTTTTCTTCATGAGTTAAGCCCTTTGAACCAACGTTATTTTGTATATTCCTTGCAAGATACTCCTCCATTGTACAAATGATTCTAGCAGGATTGCCGGCAACAACAACTCCTGCCGGCACACTCTTTGTTACAACCGACCCTGATGCGACCAAAACATTATTATCTATTGTTACCCCTGGCATTATCAGTGAGTTATTCCCAATATATACCCAGTCACCAATAGTTATCTTGCCAAAGATATCAAAATCTGGTATTTGGCATCTTACAACGTTCCCCCCCCATGAGTAAATAGCCGTACACCAGAGGTGATTTGACAATGATTCCCAACTGTTATTAAATAAGGCTCTGATGACCAACAATCCTTGTCTGGCACAAAACAGCCTTTTCCAATATTCACTCCAATGCATTTTGCATACACGTACGGCGAAGTAAACTTCTTTCTTATAATTGCCTTGAAGAAAGAAAAGATGCCAAATATTTTTTGTTTCATACTAAATATTTAAATTAGGTGCGGTTTATTGAAAATCTTGTATAACACAACCAATATAATAAAACAATACATAATTCTGGATATAGGGAAATCCCATTGTTGTCTAACAAAATATACAGCATTCGAAACGATATATAGATATATCAAAACGTACAACAAGCTATATCGACGTTCTACTAAAAATCTGATGTGCATTCTCGAGATTGCATAGCCAAATAGAGACATAAATACGATGACAAAGGGAAGCTTTGCGTTGTAGTATAGATCACCAACAAGAGAGGTTCCCAATCCAGTTCCCTCCCAAGCTGCAAGACCTTCTGTTGTAATGTAAGTTGATTGTGAAGTAAGATCTAATCCCAATGCATTAAAAATTACAGGCCCAAGATAAGGGATACCTCCAAGTAAAGAGGCGGGAAGGGTTGAAAACAAATGAAGATGACCATCATCTGTGTACTTCACGAGATAGTCACAATTAATCTGTACAAGACTGAAATCTCTGGTAATAGAGTATAGATCGATATCGCTCATTGATATGGTATCACCTTGTCTAGTCAGTCCTGAATATACCATAACGACTAATCCAAGAGCTAATCCTAAAAGAATATACTTATTAGGAATCTGCTTCACGAATATTGAATATGCCACAACAACAGGCAAGCAAATAAGTAGCATTTCATTACGATTTCCTGAAAGAATAAGTAATAATGATACAATAATAATCTCTAGAAGATACAATCTGTTGACCTTAGAAAGGAACTGGCGAGCCGAAGCTACCCCAAGACTTGCAAGTCTAGTAAATTCAACAACTGTAGACAAAAGACATAAAGAATCAATATGACCCAAGCCTTGATTTCTTTCATTATCCGCCACCCCAGATCCATAAGAAAACCAAGTCGAAAAGTTTCCATTCAAATAGTTCTTTAGAACCTCTGCCAACAATAGAATGACTAATATCTTAATGATAGCGCCATAATTAACACGTAAATATTCATTTGGAAGTATCCATGTACTACTCGCTTCTCTTTCTTGTTTGTGGCCAATAATACACCCTAACATAAAAACAAACAAGGTTATCATCTGTACAAGTCGAGATTTGTTTACAATCGTAGTATCTATAATCGCATTTCTGAAAGCGCCACCTACACCATCTATACTAAAGTTTAAAGTAGAGAGAACAATGTCCGAATAAAAAGAACCTATGATAAAAATCGGAAGGAACATTAACTCAAAACATAGTAACTTATCTCTCCTGTATCGAACCAAATACCAAAATGAACATACGATAGCAATACTCACATCCATCATTGCAGGATGAGAAAAGGGGGATTCATTAAATGCAACAACCGCTACATACTCAACAACGTAAATTAACAAAAATATCACCAATATGGATGGAAATACCTTGCTATTCTTTGTAGTCAAATAATTATGCTCTTGTTTCATGTAATTACATTTTAGAGTGTCGGATAATTGATTGGAACATAGCTTCCCAACTGGTTATTATACACTCCGGTCTAAATCTATTGATATTCTCAATAGCTTTCAAGCCAAGTTTCTTTCTTAAATCCTCGCTTGACAGTAGCTCTCTTAATCCTTCGGTTAGAGCTTCTACGTCCTGATTCTCAACTATAATTCCATCCAAACCATCGATAATAATCTCTCGTGGTCCTGTAACAATATCAAAACTTACTGCCGCCATACCCATAGAAAGTGCTTCAGAAAGTACATTTGGGAATCCTTCGTGTTTGGAACAAAGACAAAATACCGAGTGTTGTTTCATTACGTTATCCATATCGCTATGAAATCCGATGAATCGTATTCGCTCTTCCAAACCATAACTTTTAACAAGATCCTTCAACACTATCGAGTAATTGCTGTTTTGCATATCCTGACCGGCAATATCCACATCCCAGTTAGGGAATTCGTTGGCTATTACCGAAAATGCTTTTATCAGTTTGTCGAAGCCCTTGTCTGAAACAAGTCGTCCACATGCAAGTATATTCTTTCTTGTGGAGAATGTTTTCAAATACACTTCCTCTGAAATGGGAGTATAACTCAACGGATTATGCATCACATACACCTTTTTATAGGTGTTTCGCAAATATGCTTTGTCGTAATATGTCATTGTAGTAACAGCATCTCCGAAACGATACCACAACTTTTTGCATATCTTATCTTTGAAGGACTTA
>OLFS01002822.1_pt1 | contig 10048 bp, 10 predicted proteins | sample 1605491 | NCBI WGS metagenome assembly OLFS01 (sample SAMEA3888921, study PRJEB22519) | human gut metagenome | biome: human gut; feature: human-associated habitat; material: faeces | place: Denmark | collected 2011 | reverse complement strand
ATCAGGGGGAAAAATTCCAGAGCAATAATCTCCTGTTAACCCATGCGATAAAATCGATTAAATCAGATATCCTGATTGGTAAAACCCAGTCCTATAATACCCTGAACGATGGTTTTACCTTTTATGGCGCACAGTTAAAGTCAAACCAGGATATGTATCCCTGGGACTCGCAGTCTTATGCCCCGGTAATTAATGGTATTGCCAAAACACATGCCCGCGTCACTGTTGAGCAAGGGGGATACACATTAAAATCGTTCGTGGTCCCGCCGGGTCCTTTTATGATTAACGATCTGACTGGCGTGTATTCGGGTGACATTATTTTAAAAATTTATGAAGAGGATGGTTCGGTAAAAGAACAGCGATTCCCTGTCGCTGTGCTGCCCAATTTATTAAAACCTGGCAATTACAATTACAATATCGCGGTAGGTAGTAAAGTTGACCAATACAGTGACAAGCGTGATGATGATAGTTTATTCGCGCAGATGACCTATGATTATGGTTTTGAGCCCTTTACGCTCAATACCTCTGCACTGGTAGATAAAAACTATAACAACGTTGGTTTGGGTCTTATCCGTTCTTTCGGCTGGTTTGGTGCCGTAGCAATGAGTGGCAACCTGTCGCAGGCAAAATACCATAATGGAAAAACGATGAACGGCTTTAGCACATCGGTGAAATATGCCCGTGCCTTAGGCGAAAACGCGAATTTACAGTTAATCGGTTATCGCTTTAACTCCGAAAATTACATTGACTACGCGGATTTTAACTATCGCTATTACAATCTGTTAAACAACAGACCCAAACAGCGGTATGAATCGATTATCACCTATCAACTCCCGGAAATGAATATGTTCTTCAACATGTCAGCCTGGAAGGAAGATTACTGGGACAGTTCCAGTGAGGTAGGGGCAAACGTAAATCTCAGCAAGAGTTTTAATAATATATCATTCTCCCTGAATGCAGGCTATTCCCGGCTGCAGGGGATGGAAAACGATTATAACGCCGGGGTATCCCTTAGCGTACCCTTCAGCGTATTTGATAAATCACACTACAGCTTCTCTGGTATAAACTATGATCGCCGTAATGGCACGAATTTCAATACCGGTGTTGCGGGAAATGTTAATTCACGCCTGAGCTATAATGCGTCCATCAGTCAGTCACGCAACACCACAGGAAGCGCAATTTCAGCGTCTTATCTGTTTGACGAGGTTCAAACCTCGGCAAGCTATTCTCAAATGGGGAACACTTCCAGTTCTTCCTTCCAGGTTGGCGGAAGTATTATCGGGTTGCCAGATGCAGGCATTCTTTTTACGCCTGTGAAAAATGATGAAATTGCGGTTGTACAAATGGAAGATGTACCCGGCGTCAGATTTAATGGCTCCATGCCGGGCGATAAAAAAGGTCGAGCCGTTATACCGTTAACGGCTTATAACAATAACACCATTACGGTCAATGCCGACAATTTACCACAAAGTGTCGAATTGACAGAAAACGCTATCAATGTCACGCCGACAGAAAATGCCATTATCTACAAAAAAGTGAAATACAGAAAAATTAACACGTATATTGTCAAAGTTATCAGCAGTAATGGTTTTGTTATTCCAATGGGGAGTATCGCTAAAAACGCAGAAAACCAGGAAATCGGCTACGTCAACAACGGCGGGATTCTATTAATGAATCTTGAAGATAAAGATGAAGGGATCATTTCTGTAGGTGACTGCAAATTCGATTCACGATCGCTGCAGAAAGATATGGGTAAAGCACAGGAGATTAAGTGTGGCTAAGAACAATACACTGAGAACGTTTTTCTTTTCTGCGTCACTGTTTTTATTTACGGCATCAAGTCATGCAGCGTTTGTCCTCAACAGTACGCGTTATGTCTTTGATGAAAAAAGAGAGAATATCTCTGTACAGGTTGATAACCAGTCCACTCAGGAATATGGTGGACAGATATGGATTGAAAACCAGGACCAAAACGACAAGAACGTCTATTTTGTGCCCAGCCCAACGTTTTTTAAAGTGGCCGATCAGCACAAACAAATCCTGCGTATCCTGAAAATTAATAATGCGTTACCAAAAGACAAAGAATCACTTTTCTGGATCAATATCCAGGAGATCCCTAAAGCACCAAAAGAAGGTATGAATGCATTATCAATCGCGCTGCATACCCAGGTCAAAATGTTTTATCGCCCTGACGCCCTGAAAGAGAAAAGGGAAAATGCCGAACAGCAGATTAAAATGATAAGCAGTGAGGGCAACACCATCCTCTGGAACGATACACCCTATTACTTTGCGATCATCAGTGTTAAACAAAACGGAACGCCCATTAAAGTTAGTGACGATATAAAAGAAAAATTATCTGTCTTTGCGCCAGGTGAAAAAGTTTCTCTAGGTAAATCAATTACCGGTAGCAACCTTAGCATAGCGGCGTTTGATGATTATGGCGTTGACAAAGAGTATAAATTAAACAAATCCTGACACGTGTAAGGCTTTTATTATGTGTAAATTCATATTTGCTCTTTTCATCGCTTTATTATCGCTCTGTTCGTTACCTGCCATAGCAGCTAACTGTAGTGGAGGAACTATACTTTTTGATACTGATCCCAGTGATCATGGTTACTGGATGAATGGTTATACGTCAGCAAATGATGATCCATTGTTAATAATGAAAGTCACCGTACAAAATGGCATGACTTGTGATCCAGATTATACAGAGAATGCAACCAAGATGAGTAATATGGTCATGAAAATGACCAGTGGAGGGACTTGTAAAAACTCGACTACCATAACAACGCCTTATCCAGGCATTGAATGGCAACTGGAGGGTATGCATTGTAACGGCAGTAATATTATCTCCAATAACGTCAAAGCCGCGCCATGGGATGGTGGAGCTAACTGGTCCGCAGGCACTGTCCTAGGAAAAGCTAGACTTGTCGTAACTGATCAATATTGGATGCAAAACACGCAAACTGGTCAATATACTGTTAATATCCAGCCACTTTCGGTAGGAAATACTTTAGCAAACAGCCCAGCGGTGAATGTGAGTTCTGGTTTAGGGGGAACGATTCCTTTTATTTTTCAAGATAATGCCACTTGTTCAATGAGTCTTTCTACAGAAAATTTAGACTTTGGCAAATTAACACCAACTAACGTTAATAATAATTCTTTATATAAAGAGCTCGCAATTTATTATTCTTGTAAAAATAAAGCCTTAATTAATGGCCTGTATGTACGTTTCGACCCGGAGAATGTAGTTAATCCGACAAATGGTATGTTTAGTGCCAATGATAATAATGGACGAAAACTTAACTTTCAGATAACCCGGGTTTACGGGAATGAACACGTTATCCCTCTTAATGCTAATTACCAAATATATCAACCATCAAAAGTAAATCTTGATGCCGCAGCGACATTCAGAATTAAGGTCAAACCTTCAACACCGTTTCCTGCCGGGAAGGTTTCTACGTACATGAATGTTTCGCTAATATACAGATAGGCTGGATTAATTATGCACAAATGGTTAGCCTTTATTTTGATACTTTTTTCAATTCACAATGCCTCTGCGTCGAAATCCGAGCAGAAGAGAGTGACGATAAACGCCGAGTTAGCCTTAAATACGTGCGCACTGTCTCTCTCTCCGGCAAACCTGAACTTTCAACAAATCAGCTTTAGCCAGTTTGAAAATAGCGCAACAACACCACAGACAGTTGATCTGAGTATTGCGTGCAGCTGGCCTGCAACCGGGATCTCGCTAAAATTCTCGCCCGCTGCTGGCGTTTCCGCGAACAGCACTAACCTGATGAAAACGGGTTTATCCGGCGTTGGGCTTGCGTTGTCATGGAAAAATGCATCCGGGACAGATTTTACGCCGCTAGAATTGAATAAGTCTTTTGCACCCGCACTAACTGCACTAAGTAAAAATAGTGAAACGCTTGGCCAGTTTCAGCTTTTACCCAAACAAATTCCCGGAGAAACGCTCCTGGCAGGCAATGTTAATACCAGTTTGACGGTCGAGGTGACCTATGATTAACAGGCGTTGTCTTTTTTTTCCCTTGCTTCTGGGACTATTAAGCGCATCCATGTCTTTTTCAGGCTATGCTGCGCAAAAAGCAAACGTTAGCTTGCCTATCGCCATGACCGTGACGAATCCACAATGTCAAATAAATAATGGGGCTGGTCTACCTGAAAATGTTCAGCTTCCCTTGATAACGACATCGGGCGCTTTATTAGGCGACAATAATGTTGAAGTCCCTATTTTAATAAATTGCTTAAGTAATATGACCAAATTTGAAGTGACGTTTACCGGAGGTAATAATTCTAAAATCACGACCTCCAACACTATGGTCGACCTTACGCTGTCATGGAAAAAAGGCGGGGGAGTCGTTACATTTGGCTCGCCGGTTGAGTTAAGTAAACCGCCTTTTCTGGTGAACCCAAACCAGTTTGACGGAAGCTTACTGGTCAGGGTTTCACCCCATACCGGTACAATACCGGCGGGTAATTACACCGCCAGTTTGCCGGTTACATTTACCTATTATTAAGATGGTATATACACAAGCCGGGGAACGCTCCCCGGCCTTTAAATACGTTAATCAAACACCCCGTTAATAATCGCCGTGACCACGGCAGTACTGAGCGCAATCAGCACTAAATCATCCCCAACAATTTTCCATTCATAGCCAGGATAATAAGGCAGTTGCCCCAGCATGGATGCCGGTACGGTTTTTTTCGCAATGCCCGGAGGGAGCGGTTTTCCACGCGCCAGGTTTTTCGCAATGCCCGGAGGCAGAGAATCATATCCCGTCAGGCCGTAGTTCACCGCCAGATGACGCGCTGTCGCGAAACTGATGTCAGACTCGACGTGATCGGGTTTGCCGTAATTTTTACGATGATCGGATGAACCGTTGTTTTTCTGGGCCGAATTTCCTTTTTGCCCGTTATTTCCCTGGTTGCCCTTATTTCCATGATTGCCACTGCTGTTGCCCTGGCCGCCTCCGCCATGACCATTTCCGTTACCATTCCCCGGATTCGCCATGACCGGCGCAGCGAACAGAGAGAGTGAAACCAGTGTGGCCAGCACTGCCGTTAAACCACGACGCTTACCCATGATGTGTTCCTTCCAGATGATGTTCCACTTTGACAATAGTGCGCCGCCATCAAGTACGCAATGTCAAATATTCCTGGTTTTGCATTGGCTCGCAGGCCATTAATAAACAACCTGTTGTGTGGAGGGTAACGGCTGTGCCTTATCTGCTATCATGCCTGCAAATAGCGTCGAAAAAACACAGCCGAGGAAAACATGGGGTCCACCAGAAGAGGGATGCTGAACGTTCTGATTGCTGCCGTATTATGGGGAAGTTCCGGCGTTTGCGCGCAGTACATCATGGAGCAAAGCCAGATGTCGTCGCCATTTCTGACCATGACGCGTCTGATCTTCGCCGGACTCATTCTGCTGATGCTCTCCTTTGTCCACGGCGACAAAATTTTTTCCCTTTTCAAAGACCGCAAAGACGCTCTGAGTCTGCTGATATTTTCTGTCGTCGGCGCGCTGACCGTACAACTCACCTTCCTGCTGACCATCGAAAAGTCCAACGCCGCGACCGCCACCGTGCTGCAATTTCTTTCGCCCACGATCATCGTGGCGTGGTTCGCGCTGGTACGTAAGGCCCGTCCCGGCGTATTGGTGCTGACGGCAATCCTCACCTCCCTGATCGGCACCTTTTTACTGGTAACGCACGGCAACCCTACTTCGCTGTCAATTTCACCCGCCGCGCTGTTCTGGGGGATTGCCTCGGCGTTCGCCGCCGCGTTTTATACCACCTACCCGTCAACGCTGATTGCACGTTACGGCACTTTGCCGATTGTCGGCTGGAGTATGTTAATCGGCGGGATGATCCTGCTGCCGTTTTACGCTGGAGAGGGCACGGATTTCGTGGTGAATGGCGGCCTGATTCTGGCGTTTTTCTACCTGGTGGTGATCGGCACGTCACTGACGTTCAGCCTGTATCTGAAGGGGGCGCAGATGATTGGCGGGCCGAAAGCGAGCATTTTAAGCTGTGCCGAACCGCTGAGCAGCGCGTTGCTGTCATTGCTCTTGTTGGGCATTACCTTCACGCTGCCGGACTGGCTGGGCACACTGCTGATTCTGTCGTCCGTGGTGTTGATCTCGATGGATTCTCGCCGCCGCGCCAGAACCGTTTGACATCACTGGCGCGGCAACGCTCATCTTACCAACCCGGCACCGCGCCGCCGTTAAAGATTTTCTCCGCCGCTTTGGCGACTTCCGGCGACTGATAGGACTGCAAAAATTCCTTCACGTTTTGCGCGTCTTTGTTGTCTTCCCGCGCCACCAGAATGTTCACGTACGGCGAATTTTTATCTTCGATAAACACGCTGTCATGAACCGGAGAAAGCCCGGTTTGCTGAATGTAGGTCGTGCTGATGATCGCTACATCGACTTTCGGGTCGTCAAGTACACGCGGTAACTGCGCGCCTTCCAGTTCCATAATCTGCAAGTGACGCGGATTATCGGTGATATCCAGCGCCGTCGGCAGCAGACCTTTCCCTTCTTTCAGGGTAATCAGCTTCTCTTTTTGCAGCAGCAGAAGCGCGCGTCCCAGATTAGTCGGATCGTTCGGGATCGCCACCGTCGCGCCCTCTTTCAGTTGATCCACCGTTTTAATTTTTTTCGAATAGCCTGCCATCGGGAAGACAAAGGTATTCCCCACCGCCACCAGCTTATAATTGTGCGCCTGGTTATCCTGCTCAAGGAACGGACGATGCTGGAAAACGTTGGCATCCAGTTCGCCGTGGTTGGTGGCGTCATTCGGCAACAGCGAGCCGCTGAAACCGACCAGCTCAACGTCGAGGCCGTACTTCTCTTTCGCCACTTTTTTGGCGACTTCCGCGACATCCTGCTCGGCGCCGTTAATCACACCCACTTTAATGTGCTTTGCATCGCTGCTCTGCTGATCGCACCCGACCAGCAACAATCCCGCCAGCAGTACCGCCGCCCCTGTCCGTAAATGAGGTATCGTCAATTTCACATTTTTATCCTTTTGAAATAACCGCCTGATGAGTAATGAAATGACTATAGCGGGAAGGGCACGGCGGTTTAAAAAACGAAAAGGTATCAATAAGAAGAAAAAGGTATAAAGGGAGAATATGCGAAAATCCTGATGGCGCTGCGCTGACCACACGCAGCGCCATTCGGCTCAGACCAGCGCTTTGATGATGTCCATTAACCTGACGATATCTTCAGGACGCGTATTCCCGGTTTGCGGATCGATAATCGAACTGTACACATGCGGCATCACGCGTGGCACTCCCGCCTCCAGGCAGGTCTGCAATATGACGCCGAAATTATCCAGATCGATACCGCCGGTCGGTTCAATCAGCGTCATGCCGTTACGCGCCGCGCTGCTCGCCAGTACGTACAGCTCCGGCAGCGACTTCTCCCCGCCCATCGGAAAGAATTTGGCCGCGTGCGCCCCCATATCCTGCATCATCCGCACGGCGGCATCGCAGGAGACGCGCGCTGGCGTCCCCTGACTGCTGCTGACGCCGGTGGAAATCAACACGTCACCAGGCGTTCCCGTCGGGCTGATCAGCGCATTGATATGGGTCTGTTCTCCCCCCGTCGCCGCCAGCGCGCCTGCGGCAAAACCGCTGCCGGTAAAGGTCTGGTTGACGTGCGCCGGATGAACCTTTGCGGCAATCATCGCCGCCTTGTAATACTGCGCCGGATCGCCCGCCCCCAGCCCGACCGAAATCGACGGCACGTCCGCCATCCAGCGCTTCACCTCCTGAACACCTTCGTCGACCGACGAAAATTGCGCAGACAGGATGCCAATCACTGCGTGTCCCTCGGCGGCGTCATAGATTTCCCTGGCGTTAGCGATATCTTTCGCCAGCACATTAATCGCCACACGCTGACGATAAAAATTAATCTGCTGCATGTTCTGCAATCTCCTTAAGTCGCGCCACAATCAACGCCATTTCCCCCTCAGCGACCGTACGTGGGTCGAGGCTAAAAACGCCCTGATGGAGGTTATAGCGCCGTGCGTAAATGGCGATATCGCCACTTCGCAGTTGGGCTTCGACGTCGCGCGCGTCCAGACCAAACACCTGCGCATCAACCCGAACGCGAATGCGCCAGATGGCACGCCCGGCTTCGTCCTGCTCGATATCGGCGGTCAGCCCGCGAATGGCCGAAATCGCCTCCACCGTCGGTTGCAACTGCTCGGCGGTCACCACGGTCTGCCCCTGGTGATAATTTTCCAGCGCATACACCAGCCCGACCATGTTCTCCTTGCCGATTTTCATCGCTCTGGCAATCCCGTGATGTTGCGCTTTACAGGCGGCGATCCACGTTTTATTGCCGGTGATAAACCCGGAGGTCGGCGCATTGAAGGCTTTCGCCCCGCTGTAGATAACCATGTCCGCCCCGCTCGCCACCCAGGCGTGTAAATCCTCCTCGGCGGCGGCATCGACAATCAGCGGCAGGTTGTGGATCTGCGCCACTTGTACAAAGTCGTCAATGCTGAGCATGCCTTTTTGCACGCAGTGGTGCGATTTCACATACAGCAGTGCGGCGGTCTCGTCAGTAATGGCGCTCTCCAGTTGCCAGCGTGCGGCCAGGTTACTCGAACCGACTTCCACAACGCGCCCACCGCCTAGACGAATGGCGCTGGTAATCGGCGCGCCGTAGTCCACGTTATGACCGCGCAGCATCACTACCTCGTTGGCCATTCCGCTGCTGTCCGGCATCAGCGACACGCGAAGCGGGTCGCCACGAGTAATGGCGGCGGCAACGGCGATGGCGATCCCTGCCGAGGCGCAGGAGGTCACGTAGCTGTCCTGCGCGCCGGTAAAGCGGGAAACCAGTTCACCGGTTCGGTCCACCAGCTTGTCGATCTCGACAAAGGCCGAGGCCGCCCGCACGGTGGCCTGCATCACCTCCGGCGCGACGCTGGAGACGCCAAGAATCGTCATCTTGCCGCAGGCGTTAATCACCTGTTTTAGCCCCAGCTGTTGATAAATATTCTCTGTCATGGCTTACAACACTCCCAGCAGCGAACACACCACGCTCAGCGCCACAATCGACAGCAGAATGGTGGTGTAACGCGGACCCTTTTTCACCAGGAAGATATAGATGGCAAACACCGCCGCCAGCGGCAGCAGGCCTGGCGCGATAGAGTCAAGGATCTGCTGCACGACCACTTCAGAACCCTTCAGGGCGCTGATTTTCAACGGTGTGGTGATCTTGACGTAGCTTGCCGACAGCGCGCCCATCATGATCAACCCCAGCACGTTCGCGCCGTAGATCAGTTCTTTGATTCGTCCTCCCTGCAATAACCCAACGATAGAATCACGTCCCAAGGTGTAGCCTTTGTGGATCAGACCGTAGCTGATCGCCAGGGTAATCGCCGGATAGAGGATCAGCGGTGCAATACCGCCAAACGCGCTGCCATTAGCGGCGAAAGGGATGAAAATCGCAATCAGCAACGGCATGACGGCGGCCCAGACAATGGAGTCGCCCATCCCGGCCAGCGGCCCCATCAGACCGGTTTTAATCCCGGTAATTGAGGCATCGCTGATCGGCTCGCCGCGCGTTTTTTGCTCTTCCATGGCGATGGAAATCCCCTGGATCACCGCGCCAAATGTTTGCTCAGAGTTGAAGAAGTTCAGGTGCCGTTTCAGCGCCTCCACCTGTTCCTCTTTTTGCGGGTAGAGCTTTTTGATGATCGGTGTCATCGAGGCGCAGAAAATCAGGCTCTGCAGACGTTCATAAGAGTTGGAGACTTCCGCGCCCAGCCAGTAGATAAACCACGCTTTAGTGATATCCGCTTTGGTTAACGCCCCGGTCGTCCGTGCGCGCTCAACCAGTTCATGCTGCATTACGTCGCTGCTCATCATGCTGCTCCTTCATTTTTCGCCAGGCCTTTAATCAGGAAGGCCACACAGGTACCGAAGATCGCCATCGCCATGATGTCTACCTTGAGGTACAGCACCGCGAAGAATCCGCCGATAAACCACGGCAGCAGGCTCT
>OLFS01002821.1_pt1 | contig 10051 bp, 8 predicted proteins | sample 1605491 | NCBI WGS metagenome assembly OLFS01 (sample SAMEA3888921, study PRJEB22519) | human gut metagenome | biome: human gut; feature: human-associated habitat; material: faeces | place: Denmark | collected 2011 | reverse complement strand
AAGGACCTGAGGGAGCTGAATGAAAAGGTAGAGGGGTTCCTGAAAGGGGAGCAGAAGAAAATCAGCGGCATAGGGCTTACAAATACCATTATCAGGCTGAGGCTTCTGTATGAGGAGCAGGTGGAATATGAAATATATACCGGAAACGACGGGTACACCTATGTGGTTTTGAAAGGAAATTATAAATGATAAATGTTCTTGTTGTTGAAGACGAGCCTCCTATCCAGCGTATGATTTGTAAAGCCATTTCCGGGATAGACCAGGATTTCAGGGTCAGGTACACTGCGTATAATGGAATCCAGGCCAGACGGATTCTGGAGGCAGAGGAAGTGGATGTTGTTTTTACGGATATCATGATGATAGGGGGGGACGGAATCACCCTTCTCCAGTATCTCCATGAAAACAGGCCGGAGATTCAGACCGTGGTGCTCAGCGGGTATGATAAGTTTGAATATGCAAAGCAGGCATATAAAAACGGCGTCACGGATTATCTGCTGAAGCCTGTGAACAAGACAGAGCTGAGGGATATTCTTGGAGTTCTTAAGACGCAGTATAATCTGAGGATGAGGAACCGGCGGCAGGAATGTTTTAAATGCCTGCTGGACGGAAGAACGATGCCGGAGAATTCGTGTTTTTATGATGAACTGCTGTCATCGCCGTGGTACCTGCTGCTGATACGGGTATTTGGCAGGGACGGCGTCAAGGGAGGACAGAACCCGGAGTCCCGGGAGCTTCTGGAATCCGGCCTGATACGGATATTTGGAAATGGAGATACTGTTTTTCAGACATCGGACGGGGCCGGGGAATATGTGGTGGCTGTCAAAGACAGTATTCCGGATGTGAAGGCTAAGGCACTGGAGCTATTGGATGTCATGGAGCCGTGGGAGGGCGTGATTACAATCGCGGGCCTGCCCGGAACCTGCCGGGCCCAGGACTTCAGACAGCATCTGCTGGAGCTGAGGATTCAAATCATGACAGAATCCATATACGGTAAATCATGCTACAGCTGCGGGGGATACTCCTGCCCTCCTCACGATGATATGTGGGAGCAGGATATAAAGACAGAGGCATTTTCCGCCATGGCAGCATCCCTGAAAGCCGGGGATTTAAGGGGAGTATGCAGCCGGCTGGACGTATTTCTGAGGGAATTTGAAGAAAAAAACAAGACATGCATGGCCATCGAAAATTTCATGATGGAATTTCTGGAAAGAGGAAAGGGCAGCAGCCATTCTGTGCGCGCCAGTGTGTGGAATGCTGTTTACGAGACATTCTCCTACGGGGAGTTAAAGGAACGGGTATTCCGGCTGGCGGAAAGGCTGAATGGACAGGATGAGGACATGGCGGAGGATGGGAACAGCGAGGAAGCCATGCCCCAGATGGTTGTCATGATAGAGCAGTATCTTATGGATAATTACCAGCGGAATATTAAGGCGGGGGAACTGTCCATGGAATTCGGATTTGTATCGGAGTACATTAGCCGTATTTTTAAAAAATACGTGGGTCTTTCTCCCTCCCGGTACCTGACAAAGATAAGGATGGAGAAAGCCTGCCAATTGATTAAGAGCCATCCGGAGATTCAGGTTAAGGAGGTGGCGGACCAGGTGGGATATAAGGACATCCATTATTTCTCAAAGGTGTTCAGAAAGGAAATGGGTGTATGGCCCAGTGAGTATAAATGACCAAATACCAGAGGTGATTTGCTGATAATATGTGCAAAAAATATGCATTGGTTAATAAAAACGCTGGGGAGGGGTGAAAAAGGAACAAAAAGAATCAAAAAGATATATAAAAGTTCAAAAAAGTGCAACAATAGTTCTTGATTTTACATTTACGAAACACAGTGCATGCCTTATGCTTTATGTAAGGAGTTTGCATTGTGTTTTTTAATTCTGGATTGGGAGGTGGGATTTGGTGGATGAGTATCTATTGGAACTCAGGAATATCACGAAGCGTTTTCCCGGCGTAGTTGCTTTAAACGGCGTTCAGTTCCAGCTGAAACAGGGTGAGATACATGCATTGATGGGTGAAAATGGCGCAGGAAAATCCACATTGATTAAGGTGATTACCGGGGTACATGAGCCGGAAGAGGGAGATATCCTGATTAATGGCAGGAAGGTGATATTTAAAAATACAAATGATTCGGCAGCCAACAGCATTGCAGCCATCTATCAGCACAGCACGGTCTATCCGTATCTGAGCGTGACAGAAAATATATTCATTGGCCATGAGGCGCTGACAATGGCTGGCTCCATTAAATGGAATGAGATGCATGGCAGGGCAAAAGAGCTTCTGATGAGCCTGGGATGCGACATCAATCCCAGGACCAGGATGGTAAATCTGAGCGTGGCGGAGCAGCAGATTGTGGAAATTTCAAAAGCGGTTTCCTCCAAGGCCAGGATTGTGATTATGGACGAACCAACCGCTGCCCTGTCCAAGCGGGAATGCGAGGAACTGTACCGCATTACGGAGAAGTTAAAGGCAGAGGGAACCTCTATCATATTTATATCACACAGGATGGAGGACATGTACAGGCTGGCTGACCGGGTCACTGTATTCAGGGATGCCGGATACATAGGCACATGGGATGTGGATAAGATTTCCAGGGATGAGCTGATATCAGCCATGGTTGGACGGGAGGTCACCCAGCTGTATCCGAAACAGACGGTTCCCATTGGCGCAACAGCTCTTGAGGTAAAGGGACTTACAAAAAAGGGGTATTTTAAGGATGTCAGTTTTGATGTAAAAAAGGGCGAGATATTCGGACTGACAGGTTTGGTAGGGGCGGGGCGTTCCGAGGTATGTCAGGGAATATGCGGTCTGCTGAAGCCGGACGCAGGAAAGATATTTGTGAACGGAGAGGAATGCAGCTTTACCCATCCGTCCCAGGCATTAAAGAAGGGGGTAGGGTATCTGCCGGAAGACAGGCAGCAGCAGGGACTGATTCTTTCGTGGGAGCTGTTCAGGAATATGACCCTTTCCACGTTGGATAAATACAACCGTCTGACCGGTATTGATACGGCAAGGGAGAAACAGACCGGAAGGGAGCTTTGCAAAAAGCTCCAGATTAAGGCCAAGGGAATATGTTCCAGGGCAGATTCACTGTCAGGAGGCAATCAGCAGAAAGTGGTATTTGCAAAGCTTCTGAACTCAGATGTGAATATCCTGCTGCTGGACGAGCCCACAAAGGGCGTGGATGTAGGCGCGAAGGCACAGATATATTCAATCATGTCAGACCTGGCTGCCCAGGGATACGCCATTGTCCTGGTTTCCTCCGAAATGCCTGAGGTTATGTCCATGGCGGACCGGATTGGCGTTATGCATGAAGGGCATCTGGCAGCGGTTTTTGATGCGTCCCATGTGACCCAGGAGGAGATACTGGCGGCAGCCATGACTGCCAAAGATGAAGATTTGAAAGAGGGAGCGTGAGATGGATGAAAAGCATATCAAAAGAATTTGATTTAAAACGCTTTGTGTCTCACAATATAAGGGAACTTACGCTTTTCGCAATCCTTATTGTCATTGCAATCCTGGTACAGGTAAGGACAGGGGGACGTTTTTTGTCCGGCTCCAACTTAAATGACCTGCTGCGGGAGACGGCCATCCTTATGATGGTATCCGTGGGCATGATGATGGTCATACTGACAGGATGCATTGATTTGTCCCTGGGTTCCACCATGGGTCTGGCGGGAATGGTATGCGCCCTGACTCTGCGGGACCACAGGGAAACGCCTATCATGGTAATCGTGCTCATAGCGCTGGGCATTGGCCTTCTGGCGGGGCTTCTGAACGGCTTTATTGTGGCCAAACTGAGAATCTTTCCCCTGATAGGTACTCTGGGGGTATGCGATATGCTGAGAGGCCTGGTGTATGTGTTCAGCAAGGGTGCATGGGTGGGCCAGGGAGATATGACCCAGGAGTTTATGAGCATATCCACGGGCAAGGTTTTGGGTATCAACAATCTGGTATTCATTGCAATCGTCATTACAATTATGGGATACATATTCCTGCAGTATTTCAGGAATGGAAGATATATGTATGCAGTTGGAAACAATGAGCTTTCTGCCAAGATAAGCGGCATCAATCCGGTGAGAACCAAATTCCTGGCCTATGTGATTAACGGTATGATTGCAGGCCTGGCGGGAATGCTGTGGATATGCAAGTTCGGCAACGCCCAGGGCGAGTCCTGCAGCAGCTATGAATTAAATGTAATTGCATCCGTTGTATTGGGGGGAGTGTTCATTACAGGAGGTTCCGGAAAAGTGGGCGGCGTTGTATTGGGAGTACTGCTTTTCGGAACACTGAACAATATTCTGCCGCTGATACAGGTTTCATCCTTCTGGCAGATGGGCATTAAAGGTTTTGTCATCATTGCCTCTGTTGTAATCAATTCTATTACACAGCAGCATATGGACAAAAAGGCATTGCAGGGGAGGGATTAATATGGAAGAAACAGCAAAGACAAAATCCCATTCCTTAAAATCCGTTTTATTCCAATGGGAAACAATGATATTTGTAATTTTCATTATCATAAATGTAATCAACATCAATTTGTCCGCCAATTACCTGAACTTTAACAACATGATGAACAATATGGTGGTGTTCATGGATAAGGCGCTTATGGTCTTTACCACCATGATGGTGCTTCTTCTGGGCGAGATAGACATTTCCATTGCATCCATCATGTGCCTTTCCGGGTGCTTAACAGGTGTTGCCTTTGAGGCAGGACTTCCCATTGTTCCGGCCATGCTGGTGGGTTTGCTGGTGGGGGCTGCCTGCGGTTTCTTTAACGGGATTCTGCTGGTTGTGTTCCCGGATTTAAACTCCACCATCGTCACCCTGGGCAATCAGATTCTGTTTCGTGGAATCGCCTATATGATTCTGGAGGATAAGCCCATTACATCCATTTCATCCAAAATGTCATTCCTGGCATGGAGTAAGGTGGCGGGGGTTCCGCTGATTCTGATTGTATTCCTGGTTGAGACGCTGATATTTGCCTTTGTGATTCACAGGACGAAATTCGGGCGTTCCCTGTATGCCATTGGAAGCAATGCCAAGGCCAGCCGGTTCTCCGGTATCAGGACAAACCAGATTAAGGTACTGGTGTTTACACTCAGCGGACTATGCGCCGGTTTTGCGGGGCTTTTCCTTATATCCAAGCTGGGAAGCGCCAGGGCAAGCATTGCAAAGGGATACGAGATGGAAGTCATAGCAATGGCAATCCTGGGAGGAGTCAGCACAGCAGGGGGAAAGGGCAAGGTTCTGGGCGCTGTTCTGGGGGTGTTTTCCATCGGATTTCTCCGGTACGGCCTTGGAATTGTCAATGTGTCATCCCAGATTCTCATGATTATCATTGGAGCGCTGCTGGTGGTAGCGGTTGCCATTCCAAATCTGAAGGAAGTGATTTCTGAATCTGCCTCAGGCAGGTGGATTCGACAACGTGTTATACATAACAAACAAAAATAAAAAGGAGGAACAAAGATTATGAAGAAACGCACACTATCACTCATTCTTGCAGCGGCCATGGTACTGGGAAGCCTGACAGGATGCGGTACCGGGCAGAAGGTGGAGAGCAAGGGGACAGAGGCTGCCACGGAGGCTGCAAAGGCAGGGGAGGACGCGGCTGCCACAGCTGCACAGGAAGCAGGGACACAGGCAGAGGACGGGGAGAAGAAGGTATATGCTTTTGTGTCCAAGACAGCGGCAGACCCCATATTCCTTCTGATGTTTGACGGATACAAGGCAGCCTGCGACAAGCTTGGCGTGGAAGCCGTATACCGCGGGGCTGACCAGCCCACAGCTGAAAAGGAAATTGAAATAATTACCCAGCTGATTGCACAGAATGTGGATGCTATTACAGTAATCGGCGCTGACTTTAACGCCCTCCAGCCCATTCTCCAGCAGGCAATGTCCCAGGGAATCGCAGTAAACTCCGTGGACACGGCAGTGAATCCTGACAGCCGTCAGGTGCATGTGGAGCAGTGCAGCATTGACGAGGTGGGAAGGGCCCAGATGCAGTCAGCACTGGCAATCTGCGGCGGACCGGGCAGCTCGGGAAAGATTGGTATCCTTTCAGCAAACCCGGAATCCCAGCTTCACGCTGACTGGTGCAAGGCAATGCTTCTGGAGGTGGAGGAACATCCGGAGGACTATAAAAACATTGAGGTGCTGGATATTGCCTATGGCGACGACCTTCCTGATAAATCCACAAGCGAGGCCCAGGCAATGCTCCAGAACAATCCGGACCTGAAGGCAATCATATCCCCTACAACAGTAGGCATACTGGCGGCAGCTAAGGTGATACAGGACCAGGGGTCTGAATGCAGGGTAACAGGAGTGGGCCTGCCCTCTGAGATGGCGCCTTATATTGAAAATGGAATCTGCTATGATGCATATCTGTGGAATCCGCTGGACCAGGGAGCGCTGGGAGCATACTCAGCCCATGCATTGGTTACAGGAGCTGCAACCGGTAAGGTTGGAGACATTGTGGATGCAGGGGATTTGGGGAAATTCACCATTGAAGAATACTATGACGGAGGAACCCAGGTACTGTTAGGAGAACCGCTGAGATTTGACAAGGACAACATTGCACAGTGGAAAGATAAATTCTAATAAGCTTTTTATACCAGAGAGGAGACTGCCCGTGAAAAGGCGGCCTCCTTTCTGTTTATGGAAATTTAATTCTTCCTTTCTTGACAATCCATGGCATATGTGTTTATAATTGGGTTCGTGACATATTGTCACAAATGACATTGTGTCACCAAACGGAATATGATTGTATCATACAAAAGAGGGCTAGGAGGCGGGATTCATGCCTACACAACGATTTTTGAAACTAAAGGAAGAGAAGAAGCAGGCGATACTGGAGGCAGCGGTCCACGAATTCTCAAGGGTTCCCTATTCATCTGCATCCATCAACCAGATTATCAAGGAGGCGGACATATCCAGAGGAAGCTTCTATACATATTTTGAAGATAAGGACGACCTGATGCGGTATATGCTCAGAGGCTTCAGGGATAACTGCCAGGAGCGGATTTTCAGGACATTGAAGGAGCAGGAGGGAAATCCCTTCGGGACGGCTCTTAAGCTTCTGGAGGCAGTGGTGGATGAGGACCAGGGCGGCCTGGGCTATAAGATGTACAGGAACATGCTGTCGGATTTAAGCGTGGTGAACCAGAACCATTTGTTTGGAATCAAAGGCTTTTTATTTCAGGATGAGTGCTACCGTGAATTCGTTCAGAAGCTTTATGAGGGGATTGACAGGGAACGCTATCCCATTGATGAAGAGACCCTGGCATATCTGGTGGACATGGCCATGCTTATCATTATCAAGGCCGTGACGCTGTATTATAAGAATGTGGTGGACCGGGATAAGCTTTTGGAAGTGACAAGAAAGGAAATGCTTATATTGGAATACGGTGTCTGTCGGAACATCGGAAACTGACGCAATAAGGAAACGCTGAAAAGAGGAGAGAAGAGATGAAGAATTTAAGGAACAGGAAATATGGATACAGGGCTGCTGCTGTTCTGGCAGCCATTACCATGGCGGGGTCAATGTCCATGACCTCATTGGCAGCCGGCGGGAAAAAGCCCAATGTGAGCAAACCGGATGATGCCCATACCATTGCAGAGCCGCCCGCTCCGGACATCAACAAGGATTTAAGCCCTGAATTTGCATACAGCGAGGACAAATGGGCCTCCCTCAGGGATAATGTGCTGGAATTTGATGAGCTGAAGGATTTAATACATGAGTACAACCCAACGGTCCGCAGCAACCGTTCCACCTATAAGGACCAGAAGGGCAAGGACCTGAATGCGGCCTATGATGACTATATGGATGACATTGACGCCATCTGGAATAATGCGGACAGCGACGATGATGTGGCATGGGCAACTGCCCGGTTCCAGGTAGGCGTGCTCCAGCAGCAGGCTGACAACAATTATCAGGACGCCGACATGGAAAAGATTCAGTATGACCAGACAGAGGCGGGACTGGTGTATCAGGCCCAGCAGCTCATGGTGACTTATGAGCAGTCACGGTATAATATGGAAAATCTTCAAAGCGCCAGAAATCTGCTTAAGGCCCAGTACGAGGCAACCGTGGCCCGTCAGGCCGCCGGCATGGCAACCCAGGCAGATGTACTCAGCGCTTTAAAGAGCGTCCAGGACCAGGATACAGCCATCCTGTCCGCGCAGAAATCAGCGGACAATGTACACAGAAGCCTTTGCCTGATGCTGGGATGGGCGGTGGACGGCCAGCCTGAAATCAGGGATGTGCCTGAGCCGGATTTAAACCGGATAGGGTCCATGAATCCGGATGCCGATCTGGAGACTGCCATTGCAAACAATTACGATGTGAAATATTATGAGAAAAAGGCCGGAAACCTGACCAGCCAGTACCTGATTGAGTCCAACCAGGCCCAGCTTAAGGATGCAAAGGATAAGGCGGCCAAATCCCTCAGGACCCAGTACAATGCAGTGCTTACCAACCGGGATGCCCTGAACGCAGCCGTGATGGCCCTGGATGTTGCCTCCGTTAACCTGAATACGGCCACGGCCAAGAGGGCGGTAGGTGAAATTACAGAGCTGGAATACCAGAACGCGCTGAACAGCTATGTGTCTGCCAGGAACAGTGTGGAGACGGATAAGCTTCAGCTTCTGCTGGCCATGGAAGCATATGACTGGAATGTAAAAGGTCTTACAACCTCCAATTAGGCCGGTTGAAGAAAGGTAAGGAGGTTGAACAGATGAATATAAACAGACGAAGAAGCTTCATGGCACTGTCGCTGGCAGCTGTGATGGCAGTGGGCGCTACGGGCGCTGCTCTGGCCGATGAACCCGGTGTTGTACCGGGAGATGCATACACCGGGGCCATGGCCCGGCTCCAGGACAGCCACATGGAGTACGACGAATTGACAGACCTGATTAAGAATTACTACGCCCCCATAAAAAGCGCATACGCCATGATTGACACCATGGAGGAGGACCAGGGAAGCATTGCAGCTGCCATGCGGGTGGTGGCGGATGATTATATGTCCCAGGCAGACCAGCTGAAAGACGTCCTGGGCAGCGGAAATCCCGCGGTTATGCAGGTAGTGGGAGGCGCCAGGATGCTGCGCTCCAGCGCGGGCTCCATGGACCGCTCCATTGGGCGCAGCAAGTCCAGCCGGAGCGTGGACCGCCAGGTGAACATGATTGTGTCCGGCGCGGAGACTCTGATGAACCAGTATGAGTATTACCAGTCCCAGAGGACCGTGGTGGCCAAGGCGCTGGAGATAGCCCAGACAGCCCAGGCCATACAGCAGACCATGCAGGCCCAGGGCCTTGCGGTGGATGCCGACGTGCTTTCGGCGGCAGCCCAGCTGTCCTCGGCCAAATCCCAGCTGGAGAGCATAGATGCGGGCATTGATCAGATATATAAGACCCTGTGCTACTATACCGGGTGGGATAAGGGGGCGGAGACTGTCATTGGCCCGGTTCCGGCAGCCGACCCATCGGTCATCGCAACTCTGGACCTGGCATCTGACAAGGAAACCGCTGTGAACAATAATTACAGCTTAATCAGCATGCGGAGCGGGTCCGGGGCAGGTATGAGCGATTTCCAGGTCCGCACCACCAAGGAAATGACCCAGAAAGCCAACAAGATGCGTACCGTGGACTATTCAGAGGACCAGCTCCGTTCCGATATGCAGACATTGTACGACACCATATTGGAGAAAAAGGCTGCCTATGATTCAGCCTCAACCGCTTACCAGAGCGCCCAGCTCACATGGAATGCGGCGCAGATTCAGAGGCAGAACGGCACGCTGAGCCAGATTCAGTTCATGCAGCAGGAGCTGGCCTATCTCCAGGCCCAGTCCGGGTTTAAATGTGCAGACCTGAATCTGCAGCAGGCGCTGCGCAATTACCAGTGGGCTGTAACCGGAGTCAGTGTGAACGCAGGATAAATGTAAATTACAGAAGAACCCTATTTTTACCAGTTTTGTTACATTTGCAACAAAATAGTGGTGAAAATAGGGTTTTTCTCTGTCTTTTAGTTTAAAATTAACAAAAA
>OLFS01002819.1_pt1 | contig 10055 bp, 8 predicted proteins | sample 1605491 | NCBI WGS metagenome assembly OLFS01 (sample SAMEA3888921, study PRJEB22519) | human gut metagenome | biome: human gut; feature: human-associated habitat; material: faeces | place: Denmark | collected 2011 | reverse complement strand
TAAAATATTATATGCGAAATAAAATTATTTTATTTGTAAAAATTATTTTAGGAGGTCATTGATCATGGCAAAATGGGTTTATATGTTCACTGAAGGTAACGCAGATATGAGAAACCTTCTCGGTGGAAAAGGCGCAAACCTGGCAGAGATGACAAATCTGGGTCTTCCTGTACCACAGGGATTCACAGTAACAACAGAGGCTTGTACACAGTACTATGAGGATGGCAGACAGATCAACGATGAGATTATGGCTCAGATCATGGAAGCTATCGATAAGATGGAAGGAATTACAGGTAAGAAATTCGGAGATAAAGAGAACCCGCTTCTCGTTTCCGTACGTTCAGGAGCTAGAGCTTCTATGCCTGGTATGATGGATACAATTCTTAACCTTGGACTTAACGAAGAGGTTGTTGAGACACTGGCAAAAGCTTCAGGCAACCCACGTTGGGCTTGGGACTGCTACAGAAGATTCATTCAGATGTTCTCCGATGTAGTTATGGAAGTTGGTAAGAAATACTTCGAGGAACTGATCGACAAGATGAAAGAAGAGAAAGGTGTTAAACAGGATGTAGATCTTGACGCTGATGATCTTAAGAAACTTGCTGAGCAGTTCAAGGCTGAGTACAAAGAGAAGATCGGAGAAGACTTCCCGACAGATCCTAAGGTACAGCTTATGGAAGCTGTTAAGGCTGTATTCCGTTCATGGGATAACCCAAGAGCTAACGTATACCGCCGTGACAATGACATCCCTTATTCATGGGGAACAGCTGTCAACGTACAGATGATGGCATTTGGTAATATGGGAGATGACTGTGGTACAGGTGTTGCTTTCACACGTGACCCTGCTACAGGAGAGAATGGTCTGTTCGGAGAGTTCCTGACAAACGCTCAGGGAGAGGACGTTGTTGCCGGTGTTCGTACACCTATGCACATTTCCGAGATGGAGCAGAAGTTCCCAGAAGCATTCGCACAGTTCAAAGATGTATGCAAGACTCTGGAGACTCACTACAGAGATATGCAGGACATGGAATTCACTGTAGAGCACGGTAAACTGTACATGCTTCAGACACGTAATGGTAAGAGAACAGCTCAGGCAGCTCTTAAGATTGCCTGCGACCTTGTAGATGAAGGAATGAGAACAGAGGAAGAGGCTGTTGCAATGATCGACCCTCGTAACCTTGATTCCCTGCTTCACCCACAGTTCGATGCGAAAGCTCTGAAAGCTGCTACACCAATGGCAAAAGCACTTGGAGCATCACCAGGAGCTGCTTGTGGTAAGATCGTATTCACAGCTGATGACGCTGTAGAATGGGCTGCAAGAGGAGAGAAAGTTATTCTTGTACGTCTTGAGACATCACCAGAAGATATCACAGGTATGAAGTCTGCTCAGGGTATTCTGACAGTTCGTGGTGGTATGACATCTCATGCAGCTGTAGTTGCTCGTGGAATGGGAACATGCTGCGTATCTGGTTGTGGTGACATCACAATGGACGAAGCTAATAAGAAATTTACACTTGGTGGAAAAGAATTCCACGAGGGAGATGCAATCTCACTTGATGGATCCACAGGTGCTATCTATGACGGAATCATCCCGACTGTAGACGCTACAATCGCTGGTGAGTTCGGAAGAATCATGGGATGGGCTGACAAGTACAGAACTATGAAGGTTCGCACAAACGCTGATACACCGGCTGACGCTAAGAAAGCTCGTGAGCTTGGTGCAGAAGGTATCGGACTTTGCCGTACAGAGCATATGTTCTTCGAAGGCAACAGAATCGACGCATTCCGTGAGATGATCTGTGCAGAGACAGTAGAAGAAAGAGAAGCAGCACTTGCTAAGATTCTTCCAGAGCAGCAGGGAGACTTCGAGAAACTTTACGAAGCTCTTGAAGGTAACCCGGTTACAATTCGTTTCCTTGACCCACCGCTTCATGAGTTCGTTCCTACAGAGGAAGAGGACATCAAGAAACTGGCTGATGCTCAGGGCAAAACAGTTGACCAGATCAAAGCTATTATCGACAGCCTGCACGAGTTCAACCCAATGATGGGACACCGTGGATGCCGTCTTGCAGTTACATACCCAGAGATTGCTAAGATGCAGACAAGCGCTGTTATCCGTGCAGCAATCAATGTAAAGAAAGCTCATCCGGATTGGAACGTAAAACCTGAGATCATGATCCCACTCGTTGGAGATATCAAAGAGCTCAAATACGTTAAGAAATTCGTTGTAGAGACAGCTGACGCTGAGATCGCAGCAGCTGGAAGCGACCTTGAGTACGAGGTTGGTACAATGATCGAGATCCCAAGAGCTGCTCTTACAGCTGACGATATCGCAAAAGAAGCTGACTTCTTCTGCTTCGGAACAAACGACCTTACACAGATGACATACGGATTCTCCCGTGATGACGCTGGTAAGTTCCTCGATGCTTACTATGATGCTAAGATCTTCGAGAACGATCCATTTGCAAAACTGGATCAGGTTGGTGTTGGCAAGCTCATGAAGATGGCTATCGAACTCGGAAAACCGGTTAATCCAAGCCTGCATGTAGGTATCTGTGGAGAGCACGGTGGAGATCCAAGCTCCGTAGAGTTCTGCGATAGCATCGGACTTGATTATGTATCCTGCTCACCATTCCGTGTACCGATCGCTCGTCTTGCAGCAGCACAGGCAGCAATTGCCAAGAAGAACGCTTAAATATAGTTGTTAGTAGATTATACATAGAAGCTTCTTTGGAAGTACACTGAAAAGTGAATCATAAAAAATAGAATCTCCCCTCATATCTGATGGAATCAATTAGATTTCATTCGGTGTGAGGGGAGATTTTTTTGACTTTATATTGGGAAAGTGTTATTTAGGGGAGGATTTGGAAGCGGTTCAATGACTTGATTAGCAGAAATTCTATTTTGGTCAACGAAAGCGGGGGAAAGGTTCCCAAAGAACTGTAAAAATACAAAGGTGGTCAAAATAATCATGTTACGCATAAGATTAATTCCAAATAAAGATTATGCAGTAAATCAGCGAGTATGATAGAAAAAACAGTGAAAATGCATAAAAAATAAGGAAATATACTGTAAAAAATATTGAAAATATAAAAAAATATTGACGCAGAAAGTTTTATTTGTTATATTTGAAATAAATGAACCGGTTCACTTTTATAGAACAGCTATTAATAGAGGCGATATAGGGATGATTCATTGTGGAATTAGTTTATCAGACGGAAGAAATGGGCATACGATGGCAGTTGAGGGATATGCCCAAATTATTGTAAATAATACAACATTTAATACAGCAATGGTTTCGGATGGTTGGGATAATGGAGTGTATTATCTTAATTTAGATACATCACAATATTCAGATCTTAAAGGAACAGTTTTTAAGCTGTAGAGAAAATGAAAGTCTTGAAGAAAATTTGTTGATCTATGGTTTATATTTTAGGTTCGTGACTATAGAAAATAGTTTGTTATGTATCAGGATGTGGAAGAGAAAGTATTTTCTCTTCCATTTTAAAAATAAACGTGTGGTGAAACTTAATGAAGAAAAAAATAATATATGTCTTATGCATTTTAGGGGTGCTTTTGGCATTATTAGGACTAAAAAAAAGAAATGACACAATGTATTCTTCGGGGGTATACCATCTTAACAGAAGTGGGATAGTAGAATCTATAGATAAGAATATTATAGTTGTTCGTTTGGATAAATTGAATGAACAAGATGAGGATTTTAAAAATGTCGATACACTGCAGTTAGATTGTAGAAATTGTGGTTATGAATTAGAAAATCTAAAGGAAGGTAAAAAAATTATATTTTACTATTTCCCATATAATGCAGACGTTCGACCACTTAAAGTCGAGAATATCTATGTGATAAATGAAAAAGAGTCTAATATTGATTTGATGAAGAAAGCCGGACAATTATTGGATCCCTATCGAGATAAAACAGATGAGTCTATTTATGCAAGAGGTAAATCCGGTGGTGTTATTACTACAAAGGATATTGAACAAGCTACTGAATTTTACATTTTAGCAGGGTATGAACAGTCAGACGCTGAAGATAAGGCAGTAGAATATATGTTACAACGCGATGCGACTTATCAAAGAGCTATTGCAGCGGGATATTCTGTGTCTGATGATGAAATCAATGATTATTTAGATGATTTAAAAGTTACAATAAATGATTCGATTAATAGTGAGGAGGCTCAGGCTCTTATAAGTCAATTTGGTTCGGAAGAAGGATATTGGCAGCATGAATTTGAAGTTTATAAGATAAATTTACCAATTGAAAAATATTTAGAATCATTAAAACAAGAATATTTGAAGAATAGTATTTCTACACAATCAAATAATCAAGAGGCAGAAGAAACAATAGAAAATTATAATCGTTATATTGAAGAAGTTCAATCAGAGTTGGTTAAACAAGAGCAATATGAAATATTTGAATGATCAATAAATGTCACCAATATAAAAAGCGTGAAGGAAGGGATTTTTTTGTTAAAAAAGAATAATGAACTGAGGAAAGGTGGATATCTAAAAAGTTTTCATAAGGATATTATGAAAGTTATTTTTTTTGTATGTATTTTATTTCTATTATTTTTTATTATACATACAAAACTTCAAAAATCTATAGAATTACAAGTTCTTGAAGTTCACGATACCTATCTGATCCTTCAAGATTTAAAGTATTCTAATGACTATATGGTAAATTTAGTTGGAAAAGAATCTACGGATTTTAATGTTGGGGACTTGGTTATAGTGACATACAATGGCGATGTAGAGGATACAGCACCTGCTTCTTTAGGTGGTGTCACGGAAATTAAACCTTTAAAAAAATAAAAGGAGACTGTCATGAAAAAATATGCAGAATCGAAAGGATTCTTTGATTTTAAAGCAGAAAGGGAATTATATTCTATTGTTAAAGCATGGTGAGAGTGTTCAAATCAACGAAGAGAGAGGATATTGTTGCCCGAGAACTGCAAAAACAGGAAATCTATACAGAAAAAAGAACCGACAATTGTTTTGAATAACAATTCCGGGTTCTTTTTTTAGAAAGCGATTTAGTTTCACATTATTATTTGATATTTTTTTCTATATTCAGACGGGGAAAGCCCGCTTTGTTTCTTGAAAATACGGCTAAAATATAGTGGGTTTTCATATCCGATCGCTCGAGAAATTTCCGATATATTAAAAGAAGTATTTTCCAATAAGTTTTTTGCATTAGAGATCCGTAAGAATAAAAGGTACTGGGTAGGAGTAGTGCCTGTATATTGTTTGAAACTTTGGATAAACCAACTGATACTGAAATTATGGGAATGTGCATATTCATCAATGTTTATTGGCGAATTGTAATTTTGTGAAAAATACTGGACAGCCTGTTCCATTTCCTGCATTGTCAGTAAATTGCTCTTTCGTGGCTTTTCACTGGAAAGCCGGTGCGTTAGAATTAAGAGTTCCATTAAATAATAAACACAAAGTTCTTCGTACTCACTTTTGCAAAAACGTAATTCATTTATAATAGATGTAAAAATTCGTTTATATTCAAGAGAAGTACCGGTATAAATTATATGCATATCATCAGAAATACCATGCTGTCTCAAAATATTCGTTACATTATTCCTGGTAAAATGAACTCAGTAAACTTCAGTTTGGTCTACACCATAATAGTAGTAGCGTTGCTCTTCTTTGGGGCGGTAGATTACCATATTTTCGGCATTTACAATTTCTTTCTTACCATGAAAATAAAATTCTCCTTTTCCTGAGGCAATATAAATAAGTTGGAAATCTAATCTTCCCCGAGGACGGTGTGTTGGTAACTTTTCGACGGTTTTCAGACGATATGTGCCGCAGCTTCCAACAAAAAGCGGAGATTTTTTATTTTAAAAGACAGGGAAGAAAATCTGTTAGCAGAAAAATCCGTGCAGTTAAAGAAAGAAAATGACCACTTAGAGGGTACAATCTGTATTGATTTAGAGACTGTTAGACTGTGGGATAATCATGATCCTTATTTGTATCATGCGTATGTAGAACTTAAAGCAGAAGATGGAAGTTTAGTAGAAGTAATTCCTTACGATATTGGTTTCAGAAGAATTGAGATTATTGATAAGATTATTTATTTAAATGGAAAACGCCTGGTTATTACAGGAGTAAACCGTCATGAGTGGAATCCAAAAATAGGAAGATGCATTGGATTAGAAGATATGCGAGCAGATATCGCATGTATGCTCAGAAATAATATTAATTCGGTACGCACCTGTCATTATTCGGATCAGATACCGTGGTATTATATGTGCGGCAATGCAGGAATTCAGACCGGGAATTTGCTTTTTCATGCCTTCCTTATACAGCATCTGAAATTGAAAATGCTCTGCATCATGAGGAATTACCGCCAGCAAGAAGAACTGTTTTATGCGTATACGGAGCAGTCAGAGGAGTCGGAGGTATCGACAGCTGGGGAAGTGATGTGGAAGACGAATATCATATCAGTGCGGAAGAAGATATCAGATATTCATTTACCATTTGTTAGAAAACAGTTATTCAGGGGAGTATTTGGAAGATAGTTGGTGATGTTTGATGACTTGGTTGGCAATAATTCTATGTAGGTCAATAAAGATAGGGAACTGTTACCTGAGAAAAGTCAACAAATTTGTAACCGCTACACCATCCATTGCCTTTGTCACATAAGCATGTTAAAATACAATAAAATACTACAATATTATTTGTAGGGTGCGTGGGGACACACTTTACAAGAATTAACCATCACGAAGAACGAACTGTTTTAAGTGAGGTGGTATTTATGAAAAACTTGAAGGAATTAATAATTCTTCATTCAAACGACATGCACGGAGATTTTCTGGCAGAACAGATTGATGAAAAGCTGGTAGGTGGTGTATCTCTTCTCTCAGGATATGTGACCATGGTGCGTAATCAGGAAAAGAATGTGCTTTATGCTATTGCCGGTGATATGTTCCGTGGTTCTGTTATCGATTCCGAGTACAAGGGCGTATCAACCATCGGCATTATGAATCTACTTGGGCCTGATGTAGCAACGATTGGTAACCACGAGGTTGATTATGGTCTGGCGCATTTGCTGTTTCTGGAGAAATGTGCAAACTTCCCGATTATCAATGCCAACTTTCATATCCGCTCTAATCATAAGCGATTGTTTCAGCCTCACTATATTGCTGAAATAGATGGCATGAAGATACTTTTTATTGGAATAATAACAGAGGATGTACTTGCACAGACAAAAGCAGAAGAACTGATTGGTTCCTTTGTGGATATCAGCGAAGCAGCACAGGAAGTAGGCAATATATGCAATGCTTACAATGCCATTGATATTGATTTCACAGTACTTCTGACACACATCGGATTCGAGGAAGATAAAAAGCTTGCAGCTTTACTGGATCCAGCCTGGGGTGTGGATGTAATCATCGGTGGGCATTCACACACGTTTCTGGAAGAACCTGCACTTGTTAATAATATCTATATCGTGCAAGCCGGTACAGGCACAGATCAGATAGGACGCTTTGATATTATGGTAGATACTGATCTTAATGCAATCGATACATTTACCTGGCAGTTGATTCCGATCAACGACGATACTGCGCCAAAAGACGAAGCTATGGAACAATTTATAACACAGTATAAGCAGGAAACTGACAAGAAGTATGATCGTATTGTAACAAGATTCACCAAATGTCTGACGCATCCACTCCGCAATCAGGAAACTGCTCTTGGTAACCTGATCGCAGATATTCTGAAAGACAGCCTTGGAATTGATCTGATGCTTCTCGGTTCCGGTGAAGTCAGAAGTTATGAATTGGGACCTGTCGTACATTATCACAGCCTGGTAGAATGCCTGCCATATGATGAAGCTGTCTATATGCTGAAAGTAACCGGAGCACAGTTAGAACATATGCTACGTTTTATCCTGCGCGAAGAAGCCTTTCTTGGAGAACATACGGAATTCTATCAGTTCTCCCACGGTATGCAGATTATATGGTCGCGTAAAGAACAGACTTTCCGGAAACTTAGTCTCAATGACCAGCCTATTGAAGAGCATCAGTTATATTCTATTGCTCTTTCAAAATATCACTTTATGAATATCTCTGATTTTATGGATATTTCACTGGAAGAAACGAAAAAAAATGCACTTCCTCGTGTACTGGCCACATCAAGTCGAGATATTGTAGAAGAATATATGATGGTTACACCGCATCTTTGCCGTGAAGTTGAAGGACGTCTGGTTGTTGTAGATTGATCTATTATTTGAATTAAGTTTTTCGCATGAATCAAGAATTGCCAATTTGTAACAATAAAACCCGAAACATTGGCACTTGATTAAAAAATAGAATCTCCCCTCATACCTAATGGAATCTAATTGGTTCCGGCAGATATGAGGGGAGATTCTATTTTTATGATTTTACAATTCCAAGAGAACTGTTTGGGTTGCATTTGTTGACTTGCTTTCTGTTTTTACAGTTAGTTCCTAGCGTATCGTTACCCGAGAAGCGCAAAACTGCAAAGCAAGTCAAAGAAGAGAGGCATACCGTTACCCAAGAATTGAAAAATTGAGAAGCAAAGTCAACGAATGGATCATTGCCTGTTAGAACCGGAGCAAATGGAATCGGGAATCCGCCTGGGAGTCACTAGTGCATTTTATGAACCATCATATGTTATCGCAAGAGCCTATCAAAACGGGGGTTTTTAATCTGCGGATTAATCCGTAAAATCAATATTCCTTGACATTTCAATAAAATAGTTTATACTTAAAATAGTTTGAAATTCAAAATAAAATACAGGAGAATTGAAAATGAGTATAAACAAACAATTAAAAATAGGTGATCTGACTGCGAAGCTCCCGATTATCCAGGGCGGTATGGGCGTAGGAGTCAGCAGAAGCTCTCTCGCGGGAGCAGTGGCGAAAGAAGGTGGAGTTGGAATTATTTCGACAGCGCAGATTGGTTATGATGAAGAAGGGTTTGAGAAGGATCAGGCTGCATGTAACAACAGAGCAATCCACAAGCACATCAAGCGAGCAAAGGAACTCGCGCAGGGAAATGGTCTTGTCGGTGTAAATATTATGGTTGCACTGAAGCATTATGCGGAGCATGTGAAAGAGGCCGTGGCAGCAGGTGCAGATGTGATCATCAGTGGCGCAGGGCTTCCGATGAACCTGCCGGAGCTGGTCAGCGAGACTTGCAGAACGAAGATCGCGCCAATCGTTTCTTCCAAAAGAGCAGCGCAGCTGATCTTGAAAATGTGGGCGCATAAGTATGACAGAACAGCAGATTTCCTTGTTGTTGAGGGACCGAAAGCCGGAGGGCATCTCGGTTTTTCAAGAGAGCAGTTAAATGAGATTGACACAATGGATTATGATGAGGAAATCCGTCAGATCATTGCCTGTAAGGAAGAGTATGAAAAGCGCTATGGGAAGAAAATTCCGGTGATCGTTGCTGGGGGAATCTTCGACAGAGCAGATATTGATCACGCATTGGAACTTGGAGCAGACGGAGTCCAGATTGCGAGCAGGTTCGTGGCAACAGAAGAATGTGATGCGTCAGAGGCGTATAAGCAGGCCTATATCAATGCAAAAGAAGAGGATGTCCAGATTATCCAAAGTCCGGTTGGAATGCCGGGGCGTGCTCTTCGCAATGCATTGATCGAGCGTGTCGAGAAAGAAAAAGAGCCTATTAAGAAATGTTATAATTGCTTAGCAAAATGTAATCCGGGAAAAGTTCCGTACTGTATCACGAAGGCGTTGATTGATGCGGTCAAAGGTGACGTGGAAAATGGACTTGTGTTCTGCGGAAGTAATGTCGGACGGATCAATCAGATGATGAGTGTACATGAGCTGATGCAGGAACTTGTGTCTTAGATAAATGGGAAGAATCCAAAGTCATATTGAGGAAAATTAAAAAAAGAGAGAATAGTGTGAAACAAATTTAAAATATCACATTATTCTCTCTTTTTATGATATACTTAGATGATATCAGATATGAAATAATGAGATAAACGCTCCGCGAGGATGCGCAGTGATTCTGATAGGAATATGTCAGCTT
>OLFS01002816.1_pt1 | contig 10057 bp, 4 predicted proteins | sample 1605491 | NCBI WGS metagenome assembly OLFS01 (sample SAMEA3888921, study PRJEB22519) | human gut metagenome | biome: human gut; feature: human-associated habitat; material: faeces | place: Denmark | collected 2011 | reverse complement strand
GACCCAGCAGGATGTGCTCACGAGTCTGCGGCATCGGGCCGTCAGTCGCAGCAACTACCAGGATCGCGCCGTCCATCTGAGCAGCACCGGTGATCATGTTTTTAACATAGTCGGCGTGCCCCGGGCAGTCTACGTGTGCGTAGTGACGGGTCGGGGTGTCGTATTCAACGTGAGAAGTGTTGATGGTGATACCACGAGCTTTTTCTTCCGGCGCGTTATCGATCTGGTCGAATGCGCGAGCAGCACCGCCGTAGGTTTTAGCCAGTACGGTAGTGATTGCAGCGGTCAGCGTTGTTTTACCATGGTCAACGTGGCCGATAGTACCGACGTTAACGTGCGGTTTTGTACGTTCAAACTTTTCTTTAGACATCGATTGTCCCTCTAAGACACGGATAAATCGGTGATATCACCACATCAACCAGGCAACATGCCCGACTTGTTGAATGCAATAAACAGAAGGAAAAAACAGGGAGGAGAAAAGAAGTGGTGCTGATAGGCAGATTCGAACTGCCGACCTCACCCTTACCAAGGGTGCGCTCTACCAACTGAGCTATATCAGCACATCTTGGAGCGGGCAGCGGGAATCGAACCCGCATCATCAGCTTGGAAGGCTGAGGTAATAGCCATTATACGATGCCCGCATCCTGGAACTCGGCTACCTGATTTTCATTCTGCACTGAATATCGAGAGAAGCTCTCTTTATTCGAGCCGGTAAGCGAACTTATCGTCTCGGGCTACGCCATCGCGTGGCCGAAATTGGTGGTGGGGGAAGGATTCGAACCTTCGAAGTCTGTGACGGCAGATTTACAGTCTGCTCCCTTTGGCCGCTCGGGAACCCCACCGGACTTGATGGTGCCGACTACCGGAATCGAACTGGTGACCTACTGATTACAAGTCAGTTGCTCTACCTACTGAGCTAAGCCGGCACACTTTAAACCATTGTGCATGAACAAATTTTTTATTTCATGGCACCAAAATTGGTGCCCAGAGACGGAATCGAACCGCCGACACGGGGATTTTCAATCCCCTGCTCTACCGACTGAGCTATCTGGGCAACGGCGCGCATTAAACCCTTTCCAGCGCAGAGTGTCAACCATGATGGCACGATAAAAAGCGCGTTCGCTCAACAACCGAACGAAGCGGCCATTTATTATCCATTTCAGTCCTGTTTGCCGTACTTGCTGGCCTCTGCACGCCCTGCAGGCTGCGCCAATATGATGGAAATTCGAGGTTCAGTGGGTCCGCCGCATTGAGCCGAATCCACTCTGCGAGTATGCTTTGCCGCAATGATACCGCTTGGAGGCAACATGAGTCTGAATATGCAAGAGTGGCGTGATGAGACCACCGAGATCGTCAACGAACTGCTGGCCGATGGCAGCAATCCCGATGCGGATTACGACATCGAGCACCACTTCGCCTGCCAGGATTTCGACCGTCTGGAAAAAGCAGCGGTTGACCTGTTCAAGGCCGGTTTTGAAGTGACCGATGCCGAAGAAATGGAGCTGGATGACGGCGCCACCATCTTCTGCTTCGATGCCACCATCGAGTGCAAGCTGAATGTCGAAGCGATCGTCGCCGATATCGCCAAGATGCTGCCCATCCTGGAAAAATACGGGGTGGATTACGATGGCTGGGGCACCTACTTCCAGGATTGATCCTGCCTCCATCGTAAAACAACAAGGCCACCTTGCGGTGGCCTTGTTGTTTCTAGCAATCTCTCACACCAGATAGCTGGCAGCAAACTCCGCCGGCGGCAGTGGGCGACTGAACAGATAGCCCTGAAGCCGATCACACCCCGCCTCGGTCAGCCACAGCTGCTGCTCGGGTGTCTCTACCCCTTCGGCCGTAATCCGGATCCCCAGCTCATGGCCCAACCCGATAACCGAACGCACGATAGCGGTGGTCGCGCTATTACTGGCCAACCCCTGAGTGAAGCTGCGATCCAGCTTGAGGGTCGCCACCTGCAAACGCGGCAGATAGGCCAGCGAACAGTAACCGGTACCAAAGTCGTCGATGGCCAGCTGAAAACCGGCGGCAATCAGGTTGTCGAGGTTGGTCTCAATCTCGTCGGCGTTCTCCATCAGTACCCCTTCGGTGATCTCCAGCTCCAGTTGACTGGCCTTGAGACCATGGCGAGCGATACAGGCTGAGACCCGCTCACAGAGCGCCGGATCACGGAACTGCAGCGGCGAAAGGTTGATGGAGAGCACCATATCCGGCTGCGCAGTTTGCCACTGCGCCAGCTGGGCACAGCCCTGCTCCAACATTAACTGGCCAAGCTGACCGATGATCCCCATCTCTTCCGCCAACGGAATGAATTCGTCGGGGGAGATCATCCCAAGCTCGGGATGGGGCCAGCGACAGAGCAGCTCGGCGCCGTGCAGTCTGTGAGTACGGGTACAGATGATGGGCTGATAGACGGCTACCAGCTGGGCAGACTTGATGGCGAGCGGCAACTGGGCAGCGATCAGCTGACGCCGCTTGAGCCGGGCATGCAGCTCGGGATCAAACAGGGTGCAGTACTGCTGCTGCCGTTTGCCCTGCGCCAGCGCAGCCTCGGCATGACTGAGCAACCGCTCGGCATCGCTTGCCCGCCCCTGGGCCAGCCCCAGAAATACCGGGATCTGGATCCGGTGATCTTCCACCTGATAGTGCTCCATCAACTGCTGCTGCAGATGCTGGCTCCACCCCTGCAATGGCTCGTTGAAATCCGGCAGCAGCAGGCTGAAGTCATCGGCAGCGACCCGACAGAGCAGGGAACGCGGCGGTACCAGCTGCTGCAACCGCTTAGCCACCTGGCTCAGCAGGCGATCGGCAATCCGGATCCCGAAGCGATCGTTGATTTCACGAAAATGGTGCAGATCGACCAGCACCAATGTGGCACTGCGTCCCCCAAGATGGCGGCTGGTCTGCAAGAACCGGGAGAGTTTGAGCAGTCCGGTCAGACTGTCGTAGTGCTGCTCCTGCTGCAACTGCGCCTGAGTGGTGCGCAGGCCGGTGATGTCACGCCCCAGCGTCAGGATCCCGAGGGAGTGGCCGTCACCATCGGGGACATCGACCCGGGTGATCTCCATGTGTCGCCCCTGCCCGCTGGCATCCAGCAGACAGCACTCGCCGTGGCCCATCCCCTGCGGCGCCGCCAGCCGGAACGGCAGCTGCTGACCCAGCACCTCATCCGCCCCCTGGCCAATAAAGTCGAGGAATGCCTGATTGCACTCCAGCAGCACCCCGTTGTGATCATCGAAACGGATCAGGTCAGGAATGGCATCGAGCAGAAAACGCTGCAACAACTGCTGCTTTTTGACCGTCTGTTCAAGACTTTTGCGCTGGGCAATCTCGTTAACCACGCCGAACACTGCGCACGCTTCCCCCTGCGGAGTGTAAAGAGGCACCTTGTGCACCTCCATCCAGCAGGTATCACCACCCCGGTTGCAATGGAGCTGCTGATACAGCATCGGCACGCCTCCGGCAAGCAGCTGCTCATCCTCACTGCGAAAGAGATCGCCCCAGGGCATCTCTGCATCTGTCTTGCCGACAACCTCGGCAGGCGACTCCAGCTTGGCTTCACGGGCGAACTCACGATTGGCGAACAGGTAACGCCCATGACTATCTCGACAGAAGATACTCATTGGCAATTGGTCGATGATCTGCTGCAGCAGATCCGGGGTGAGCATGTTGGTCACAGGGGCGCTTATGGAGGAATTTCGAGCAAATCTATGATAGCAAACCAATTTTGTAAAGCACCCCGATCACCTCCCCATAACACCGAACGCTGGATGGTTGCTGACAGAGATTGTCGCTCCGGCGATAATAGGCGCCGGTTGGCCAATGGCCTGGTGATATGGACGAGAGAAACAAGATGAAAAAGATTATGGGGAGCGCATTGGCGCTGCTGCTGGTTGGTTGTGCTGGTGACAATAACGGCGGTGAGGAGTATCGCTACAACCCGCCAATTGCCAAGGCAACCAACAATACTCAGGAAATGGCGATCCCGGTGGATCTGGTGTGGGCTCGCGCCGAGAAGTGGTTCACCGATCACGGCCTCACCATCGAAAACAGCCAGCGTGGCTCCGGCCTGATGACCGCCAACGTCAACCAGTCAGCCGACGGGCTGGAGTGGCTGGACTGCGGCACCATGGGATCCAAAGTTGCACTGGGCAACCCGAACCTGCAGATCAACCTGATCATCACCCAGAGCGGTAACAGCAGCGTGGCCACCGTCAACGTCAAGGGCAACACCGAGCTGTTCTTCGTTGAATCCTCAGGCGAGCGCGTACCGGCCCCGTCCATCAAGCCGGTCTGCGTCTCCCGCGGTACCCTGGAGCAGAGCCTGTTCGCCACCCTCGGCAACTGATTTCGCTTCCCTGCAAAGATAAAAAAAGCGGCAGATTGCTCTGCCGCTTTTGCCCAGCCCGCTTGGCTGTTACTTGTTGATATCCAACATGTTGTTTTGCAACATGAAGTCGATCACCTGGTTGGCAGTCGTCCCTGAACCGCCCGTCAGAGTGTCGAAGGTGTGGTTCATCAGCACTATCTCCTGGGTCACCGGCGCGGCACTGCTCTCCTTGACTTGCAGATGCACCCCTTCGCTGTCCTGGAACACCGAGAGCAGGCTCTTCAGGGAGCTCTCGCTCTTGCTGCCATCGCTGTCGAGCAAGTCGCTCAGATCCAGCTTGTCCCCTTCCGACTTGCTGAAATCGACGATGTAGTCCTTGGCCACCTTGCCAGCCTCGGTATCCCCCTTCAGCCAGGTGAAGGTATCGGCACCTGCATCCCCCATGAGGATGTCGTTTCCGGCCCCCCCGATCAGGATGTCGTTGCCCAGTCCGCCGCTCAATATGTCGTTGCCGGTACCGCCATAGAGGGTGTCGTTGCCACTGCCACCATAGAGGCGATCGTTGCCGCTCTCCCCATAGAGGGTGTCGTTGCCGCTACCACCGAACAGGGTGTCGTTGCCGGCACCGCCGTACAGGAAGTCATCTCCCCCCTGACCGAACAGGATGTCATTGCCATCACCGCCGAGGAGGGTGTCACCCTTGTCATTGGTCGACGACTGATCGAACTCGCTGGCATGATCCGTGATGTAGGCGTGCACCTGGGCATCGGTCACCGACCCTGCCCCCAGCTTGCCGCTCACATACTGCTTGATGGCCGCATACCCTTCCCCGCTGATGCCGGTGAAGCGTACCGCGTCGCCAAACAGGATGTCGTCGCCGGCACCGCCATCGATCCGGTCACTGCCCGGCTTGTTGTTGACGGAGCTACCCAAGATGGTGTTGGCCAAGTCGCTAGCATTGACGCCGGTCATGATGACACCGTCAGAGTCGTAGGACTTGAGATCGTTATAGGAAATGTTATTACCCAATCCGATCGCCTCGACGGTCACCCCTTTTGCGGTCAACAGCTGGTAACCCAACAAGGCGTCGGCCCGAACCTCATCGGTGCTGTTTCGCCCATCCCCGCCCAGCAGCTGGATCTGGTTCTGGCCGTTGCTGCCCTTGACGATAACTCCCACCGTGGTCCCCGACCAACCACCCCATACTTGAGTCCACTTGATCACTTCCCCTTTACTGTTGACCACTTCGAGACCGCTATAGGCCACGGTATTGCCGAGCACATAATTGTTGAGGTTCAAAGAAGTAGCGTTGAGATAGTCGTCATTGGCAAAAGCCCTGTCGATGATCTTCACATCACGGAGCCTAGTGGTGGTGCCGAGATCATAGAAGGTCGGCTCGCCATCGGTGATGAAGTAGGCCAGGTTCTTCGCATCCACATTGCTTGTCGCCGTGCTTGCGGCAAACCAGTCCGCCGCCTTGCTGAATGCGGCCTCATAGTTGGTGCCACCGTCGGCGGACATCCCCTTGAGGGCATCAAGCAAGGTCTTTAATGCCCCGCTATCGGTCAGATTGACGCTGACACTGCCATGGGTCGTGGTATCGAAATCCACAAGGAAGATATTGACGGTACCCGCATTGTCAGTGCCCGCACTGGTCTTGAGGCTGGTAAAGACCTTCTCCAGTTGTGTGCGGATCGTCTCTATTGCGTCGTCACCGATACTACCGGAACTATCAACGATGAAGGCAATGTTGTAGTTCTGACCCGGCAGCACAACGCTGCCATCCAGATCCCCCACAACGATATTGTGCTCACTGCCATAGGTCTGGTCCTGGTTGCCCGGCTCCCCTTCGGTGGCATTGAAGTAGCTCAGACGGATACTGTCTTCGTCGCTGGCGGTGTTTGACGACTCCGAATACAACTCGCGTGTGATCGCCTCCACCTTGAGATCCACCCGACCGGCGCTGCTGCCCGGCACTCGCAGCGTCAGTCCGCTCAACTTCACATCCAGCGCGATCTCACTCCACAGACCGCTGTTGGCGGTGAGGGTAAGCTTGCCATCAACCCCGACGGTTCCCAGCAATTGGCTACCGCTGTAGAGTGCAGCACCCTTCGGCATCCCGCTCAGTACCAGGCTGTCGAGCACTTCGCTGCCATCCCGATCGCTCAGGGAGGCGCTCACCTCCAGCGGGTAGTCGACCACCACCGGCTGCACCAGGGTCAGCACGCCCGTATCCTGATTGATCTGGTAGACACCGTCGGCGAACTGGACATACTCCACGTCGTGCAGCGCCTTGGTGATACCGACCCCCTTCTCCGTGACCGAGAAGTTGAACCAGCGATCATTGATCGAGTATCCGCTGCCCTTTGTGATGGCGTAGTCGGCACGGTTGCCGGACAGTACAGCGATATCTTTATCACCAGCACCGCCATAGAGAGTATCGCCACCCAACCCAGCGACCAGAATGTCATTTCCAACGCCGCCGTCGAGGGTATCGCCCGACACTGAGTTGCCACCGACCAGCACGTCATTGCCGTTGCCACCGACGAAGTGGTCGCCGCCCCCCTTCTGGCTCACGATGTAGTCGTTGCCATCACCGCCCACCACGGAGTCCTTACTAGAAGTGCTATCGGTCAGAGTATTAGTGATCCCCAGGGCCCCCTTGTCGAAGCTGCCGGACTGGAACTGGCCCGTGGTGATCCCCGCGCTCGGGAAGCTCTGGCTGTAAGACGGCATGCCATTCCCCATCAGGGTGACGTTGACCGTGGGCTTATCGGCCACCGCCGCCACATCGATCACCAGCTTGCTGCCGTTGCTGAGGTTGGCACCGTCGCTTATCTGATAGCCGATGCTGGCATAGTCGCCCTTCATGTTGCCGACCACGGCGCCGTTGCCGTTGGCGGCATGGGTGCTCGATTCGTTCAGACCTGGCACGAAGCGCAGATGGCCTGCGTTCACCTCGGCATAGGAGATGAGGGATCCGGTTTGCACCGCGACCCACTGCCCAGCCGCATTGAGGTATTCGAGGGTACCGTTCAGCGGCAGGGTGTTGATCTGCACCCCGAGATCGGTCGCGTCCTGATCGTCGCTGGCACCGAACTGGGCCCAGGTGAGGACCTGGGGCTGATCTTCGGCACCGGTGCTGTGGCCGCCAGCCGCCGTCGGCGCCCGATCGTTGTCCACTATGGTACCGGTCCCGCTCTGACCACCGATGGTCACCGAGAGGGTCTCGTTCGTCTCGACCAGACGATCATTCACCGTCGGGATGGTCACCGTGAAGTCTGTCACGCCCGCCGGTACCGTGATCTTGCCGGTGGTGCTGTTGTAGGTCACGCCGTTGCTGAACTGGGCATTGCCCCAGTCCTGGTTGGAGGCGGGGTTGTTGCCCGATCCGCGAATGGCGAAATCGTATTCGGTCGCTTCCTGGGTCGCATCGGACAAGGTGACCTTGTGCAACAGGTTGCCCCCTTCAGTCACGCTCTCGCTGGAGACACCCTGAACCAGCGGCGTGAAGAGAGGCTTGGTGGCAAAGGAGCCAATGCTGGCGTCACCGTCACCATCCACCACCCGGATCTGGAAGTCGATGTCACCATCACCCAGGGGTTTGGACATGCGCTGGTACTGGAAGAACTCCCACTTGCCGGTGGCCGGGGTGAACTCCAACCTGAACACCAAAGTGCCGTCACTGGCTTCGCCATACAGGGTATTGGGTAGACCTGCTTTGCTGGAAATTGAGATCTCTTTACCAGTAGCTGTCATCAAACCAACTTCATTGGATCCCAAAAGCGCTATATGCCCCTTGCCATCAGCACCCCATTGCGGTGCAACCGTACCCGAACCATAGGCAATTGCCTGCGGCGTATCAGCCCCCAGAAACTCGATAGACTTGACGGTAAAATCGCTGTTGTCTGAGGTATTGGTGTTGCCGTTGTTGGTAGCCTTAATCACCATGGTGTCAAAACCGCCCTGCTGCACCTGGAAGTTCTGGTTGTACTCTCCCCCAGCAGCATCCGATCTGAACGGTAGTGTGGAGACTAATACCTTGTCGCGGTAAAACTCTACCACTCCACTTTCCAACTCTTTGCCAAACATCTGGCTGAACTTGATATTGGCGCCATAGGCCACGGTCCCTGGATCGAGCTTGACGATCAGCTCCTCGGATGCAGACTTTCCATTCCCAAAGAGACGGAAATCCACTTCATTGGCGAGGTTGTGGTACGGACTATCACCACTGGCAACACCAAGCCCTGCCGTTGAAGCATTGACATCTGCAGCAATAAGAGTTGAATCGGTCGCCGACTTGAACCCTTTGGCGGTGATCTTGAACCCGTCCAGATCAAGCTCTCTCTGATTTGCCGTTGCCGAGTGTTGGGTCAGATCAAACAGACCAGTCAATACCTTGGGAATGTCTGTTTTGGCAACGGAGACCGCATCAGCATTCCGGGCAATCGGGGCGTCATCTTCGACAGTAATCGTCAAAGGCTTAGTCATAGACAGAGCCCCATCAGAAACAGACACATTTATCTTGAGATCGAGGGTGTCTTCCTGGGTGGTATTAGCATGATCCAACGGCTGCTTCAGGGTCACTTCATAACTCCAGTCACCTTTGCTACTACCAACTGGCGCTGTCAGCTTAACCTCAAGAACAACGTTGTCCTTTCTACCGGCGTAGCCAATCAACGTTTTGCTGTCAGCATCCCAACTCCACTCGACCTTAACACCACCAGAATAAACAGGTTTAACACCATTATCGGTTGGCCATCCCAGTGAAACAGTCAAGTTGTTGCTGTCAATATCACCGACGGTAATCAGTCCCTTGGCAACGACCTCATCAGTAGCATCTTTCTGGCCATCTTCACCCAACTCATCTTTCAGCCCACCGAGGAGCCCTTCTTCGGATACGACAGCATCGTTGGAGATGTTTAGCGTCGGGGCGTCATTAACAGACTCAACCTTGATTGCTACAGTCGCAGGCGTCGGGTCTGCCAGACCGTCATTGTCCATAGCCACATATTTGAAGCTAGTGTCACCGCTCCAGTTGGAATCCGGTTTGAAGGTCAACTTGCCCGCATCCGCCAACGCAATGCTCTGATTCGCCACCACGGCCACACTCCCTAGGAGCAGGGTGCCGTGGGTCGGCAGACTCTGGATGGTAAAGCTCACCACAGTGCCGTCAATATCGCTGCCAGAGAGCGACGGAATAACAATGCTTGCGGCATCCTCTTGGCCTGTAGCCTGTTTATCCGCCGTATTGGGCGCTTCGTTAAGCACCGTCGCCGTATCACTGCCCGGCAGGGAGACATTGCCCGCCTTGTCAGTCTGGATTGCACTCACACTCAGCGCCTTGCCATTAGCCGGGGTAGTCTCGGTCCAGCTGATAGTGCCGGTCGTACGGTCGTAGCTGTACGCCTTGCCGTCGCTCGACTGCAGGGAACCGTCTGCCTTGAGGATCAATTCGACGGTACGCTCGCTGCCGCCGTTGTTGATGCTCAGGGTTGCCTTGCCGCCAGCAACCAGATCCTGGTGATTGACATCAGCTCGAACCTGAATCCGATCGCTACCTATCTCGGCTTTGGTCAACACCTGGTCATTATTGGTGTCATCCAGGATGACCACGGTCGGCGCTGGCGCGGCCACACCGTCCAAGTTCGCCTTCTCGCTGTCGGTCGCCGGGTTGCCCGCCTTGTCGGTCACGTCCGCCTTCACGGTGAACTGACCATC
>OLFS01002807.1_pt1 | contig 10072 bp, 10 predicted proteins | sample 1605491 | NCBI WGS metagenome assembly OLFS01 (sample SAMEA3888921, study PRJEB22519) | human gut metagenome | biome: human gut; feature: human-associated habitat; material: faeces | place: Denmark | collected 2011 | reverse complement strand
TGGTAATAAACGACTATTGTTATGAATGCCATGTTTACTTATAATATAGGCATAAGAACTAAGAAAGTGGCCGACCGAAGGCCGTAAACCCGGGATTAACGGGAGGATGGAGGGACATATGAGAAAAGTAACAGTAGCCGCTACTCAGATGGCAGTAACCTGGAACAGAGAGGAATCCATAAAGAATGCGGATAGACTGGTTCGTCAGGCAGCGGCTAAGGGAGCTCAAGTTATTCTGATTCAGGAATTATTCGAAACTCCGTATTTTTGTCAGACGCAGGATTTTAAGTATCTGGATCTGGCTACTTACCCTGACGAAAATCCGGCAATCCGCCATTTCCGCTCCGTGGCCAGAGAGCTGCATGTAGTGCTTCCCATCAGTTTCTTCGAACGGCATGGAAATACGCAGTTCAATTCTGTGGCTATGATTGATGCAGATGGGGAAGTGCTGGGAATCTATCGCAAGACGCATATTCCGGATGGACTTCCTTATGCAGAAAAGTTTTATTTCACCCCGGGAGATACTGGATTCAAAGTGTGGGATACGGCGTATGGCAAGATTGGTGTAGGTATCTGCTGGGATCAGTGGTTCCCGGAAGCGGCTCGTGCTATGGCCCTTATGGGGGCAGAAATGCTTCTTTATCCTACGGCCATTGGAAACGAACCATATCTGGAAAAGGATTCCCGCAAACACTGGTGCAACGTAATGAGGGGGCATGCCGCTGCCAATATGATGCCGGTCATCGCTTCCAACCGCATTGGCAGAGAAGTACCTGAAGGAAACCCGGACAGCCAGGGCATGGTTTTCTATGGCACATCCTTTATTGCGGATCAGCATGGGGAACTGGTGGTACAGGCAGATGACCACAGCGAATGTGTGCTTACTGCAACATTTGATCTGGATGAGCTGGCTGATGAACGACGACAGTGGGGTGTTTTCCGTGACCGAAGACCGGAAATGTATAAGATTATCACAACCCATGGCGTGAATCGCTGAGTAGTATCCGACCTGATTTTTCAGGCAGGGAAAAGGAGGGACAATCGATGTCTCAGATTATTAAAGGCTCAACACCTGCAGAAGATGGATTTTATATGCCTGCGGAATTTTCTCCTCAGGATGAAGTGTTTATGGTATGGCCGGAACGGACGGATAACTGGAGAAATGGTGCAAAACCTGCTCAGGCAGCCTATGCAAGGGTAGCAAAGGCTATTTCGGAATTTACACCGGTAACCATGATGGTGAGCACAAAGCAATTTGCTCATGCGCGGGAAATTCTGCCACCGGAAATCCGGGTAGTGGAAGTATCAACCAATGATGCCTGGTGCCGTGATACCGGTCCTACCTTTGTGATAGACAGGAAAGGGCACAGAAGGGCAATTGACTGGACATTCAATGCCTGGGGCGGCCTGGTAGATGGCCTGTACTTCCCGTGGGATCAGGATGATATGGTGGCTGGCAAGGTCTGCGAGATGACCCGTACAGATCGGTATAGAACGGATGATTTCGTTTTGGAAGGTGGTTCCATTCACGTGGATGGAGAAGGCACAGTGCTGACTACGGAAATGTGTCTTTTGAGCCCCGGCAGAAATCCGGACATGACCAGAGAAGAAATCGAGGAAAAGCTTTGCGAATACCTGAATTGTGAAAAGGTTATCTGGTTAAAAGATGGCATTGATCCATATGAAACCAATGGGCATATTGATGGTGTGGCCTGCTTTATTGCCCCCGGAGAAGTGGCATGTATCTGGACGGATGATCCGTCTAATCCGTTCTTTAAGGAAGCGCAGGCGGCTTATCAGGCACTGTCGCAGGCTGTGGATGCCAAAGGCAGAAAACTGAAGGTGCATAAACTGACACTTACGGCCAAGCCGGTTTTACTGGAAGGTGCCGATACCATTGACCGGGTACCCGGAACCGCACCGCGCCAGGATGGGGATCTGTGTATTGCCTCTTATATGAATTTCCTGATTACCAACTCTGGTATCATCGTTCCCCAGTATGAGGATGAAAATGACCAGCTGGCACTTGAACAGATTCAGGCCATGTTCCCGCATCATAAGGTGGTTGGGGTGGATACCCGTGAAATTGTCTATGGCGGCGGTAACATCCACTGCATTACCCAGCAAATGCCATCGGCTGGAAAATGAATTTTAATACTGCTGAAAACCTGCACAGGGCGTGCAGGTTCTTTAGCGTATCAAAGGTTTGGACACAGCGGTGATATTTTAATTATGAGAGAGGTGACTCTATGCTGACCAACAGCGATTGGATGATAATCAATGCCATTACCTATAAGATTCAGTCCATTGAAAATTTTGATGCTATGCGGATGGAAGTAATGAGACAGCTGGGACATCTGATTCCCTATGACAGCAGTTCTTTTTATCTCAGTTGTCCTGGACGGCCGGAGCAGCTTATGCGTCCACTGGGAATTAATTATCCTCTGGAAGATATGGAAAGCTACATACAGAAATTCTGTCATATCGACTATTCTGAGGGGCTTATGATGACCGGAAAGAATATAGCCTACAGAGAAAGCGATATTATTGAAGAGGCTGTTCGTGTAAATTCGGAGTATTATCGAGCAGTGTACGTTCCTCATGGCTGGCATTATTCTATTCATCTTAATCTGTGCTATAAAGAGGAATTTCTGGGAATCCTGTCTTTTTTCCGTCAAAAGGGAAAGGAAAATTTCTCTTATGATCATGTGCAGGTTCTGGATATGATTAAAGATCATCTGGCCTATCGTATGGACAGAGAACGAGTACGAAAGCCTTCTATTGAACATATGCCTGGTTATACCACGCTGAGCAAGAGGGAGCGGGAAATTGTTCATGCATTGCTTACCAGAAAGACACCGGAAGAACTGGCAGATGACCTGTCCATATCTATTAACACGCTGAATAAGCATATCAGTCATATATACCATAAACTGGGGATACGGGGGCGCATGCAGTTGTTCGATTATGCAGAATGAAAAATATGAAAAATTAACATACAATACCCGCATCATAATCAGAAATCCCGGAACGGATACAGAAATATGATATGAGAGGTCTGTAATAAGGAAGCAGGTTTTGCGAAATGTCGCAAGCCTGCTTTTTGTGATGGGCAAACACAAGCATCTGCATAGGTATCTACATAGTTAAACAAATTCATAAAATGTTTGACTTCGGGGGGGGGTAGAGATATAATTTGTCTGGATTAAAAGATAAACTTTTTATTACGAAAAGAGGTCTACTGGGAATGTTAGTGAATAAAAGAACAAAGTGTAGGGCTATCCTGGCAGCGGCTGTGTTGACAGGATTTTCTTATGCTTCCGTTTATGGTGCGGATATTACTTCTCCGTTGAGTATTACCGATAAGGATGCTGTGGTTAATGAAAATATAAATGTTGGGATAACTCCGGGGGATTCGGCATTTCATGTAGTGAATATCGATAAATCAGCATCTGGAGGAACTGTTCGGATTAACAGTCAGAAGATAAATGCGGATATTCATGATGCAACAGGCCCACAGCTTCGGATTGACGGGATCATTACCAACACCGGTTCTGTTGACAAGAATAATTTTCCGAGAATAAATGCCAGCATAGGCTATGAGGGGACCGTCAACCTGGCAGATGGTCTGACACTTACGGTAGATGGCACAGGAACCTGTCCAAAGATAGCTGGTATTTATGAAAATGGATTTGAGTCACTTCACCGTTCTTTTGGTAGAGGCAGTCTTAATACGGGAAGGCCGGCTAATCTGACTTATAATCTTGGAGACAATACTACCATTACGATGCATGGTCAGGATATAGTTACGCAAGAACCGGATCCTTTTTCACAATATGTATATTATAGCCAGACGGGGATTATAAATGATGGCGGCATTATGAATGCAGGGGACAACCTGAATATTACCAGCGATGTTTAGGGGATATATACGCTGAATGCCTCAGGGATAAATAATACTAAATATGGACAAATGCATATAGGGGATAATGCGGGGATTAAGGCCAGTGGCACGTTAGCTAAATTAAGTTCAGACGATGGGGCAGAAGTGTATGGGATTATCAGCCGTCATAACCACGTATGGGAAGACGAATCTACCAATAAAGGACCCCAGGTGATTACCCTTGGGAAAAATGCAAAGATAACGGTAGATTTCAATAGCCCGGGGACAGATACAGAATCACCTTCTTCTATCATGGGGGCAGCCATCCGTCTGTCCACTACCGATTTTACAGCGGATAACCATCTTCATCTGATTAGCACACAGGAAAACAGCGGCATTGGTACCTATGGTTGCCTGGAATCAGAGCCAGGCAACCATAGGAGATGATTTCCGGGCGGATGTAACGGCAAAAGGGAACGGATATGGCGTGTATGGTGTGTATACAGGTCATTGGGCCAATACAGGAAGTTCGGTAGATGGCACTGACATTACGTTTAAAGGGAATGCGCAGGAAAATCTCGTTGCATCAGACAGTTATCAGGTTTTTGGCAATTATTTTAATGCCTCTTCACTGCATCTGGAAGGAAACGAAGATATCTCCATAGAAGCCAACGGAAAATTTAATCATATTACCGGGGTGTATATGCTTAACCCGGGTGCGGATCTGTATGGGCAAGACAGCCATGTGAGTGTTACTATGAATATTCATGGCGAATCCAGGCCGGATCCTTATTACGGGAAAACGGATAATTCCAATGTTGACGGAATTTGCTTGGAAAATCAGGCTTCGGCAACATTAAACGATGTATCCGTTCGTATGGGATACGAAGGAAATCTTGCAGATGCGACGAAAATTAAGGGCATTTCTGATAATTCTTCTTCCCCGGTACAGATCAATGGAAGCACGAAAGTAGAACTGAAGGCAGAGAATACGGGGAAAGCCGGAGCGAATAAACTGTTTGGGATATATAACCATAAAGGGACTCTTACAGCGGGAGATGTGCATGTTAAAGCAGAGGGGAAAAATATAGGCAGCATATCCGGTATTAAGACGACGGAAAATGGCTCTACGGATATTGAAGGAAATACAGAAGTTACTGTTTCAGGAGATACAGATGACTGTACAGGTATTCTGAGCACACAGGGGGGGCCGGGCTGTATTTCATAAAGGGGTGACTGTACAAGGGGCTAAAACAGCGATAGAAAGTGATAATAAAAACAGTCTGATTAAAATGACCGGCGATGGAATGAAAGTCATTGAAGGGAACCTCCTTTCTACGAACAGCGGGATAATCCGTCTGTCCCTTCATGACAGTACGTCCTCTCTTACCGGGGTATCTACCGTCCAAAATGGGGAAACCAATCTTACGGTATCCGATGGTGCAGTATGGAATATGACCGGGGACAGTGAAGTGACCAGCCTTGAACACAGCCGTAGCGGGGTCATTAACATGAATGCTTCTCCAGCGTATGAAACACTTCATGCGGGCAGTTACACCGGAAATGGCGGGATTTTCCTCATGAAGACCGATCTGGATTCGGAGAAGGATGGAGATAAAGTCACTATAGATTCTGCTGCGGATAATTCTTCCGGACTGATCATGGTAAAGGACAGCAGTCTGAAATCAGGGAATGAGGTTACCGGAGTTAAAAACCTTCTTCTGGTAACGGATACCAGTGGGAATGCCACATTTAAAGGGCAGCATCTGGATGAGGGCGGACTCTGGGATGTGACACCAACCATTCAAAACGGCAGCTATGTGCGGAATGTCATGGGGGATGAAAATGCCAGGGACACGGAATGGTATCTGACCAAGCTCGAAAGAAAAGTCAATAAAGACACCATTCCTCTCATGAAAGCCGCAGGCAACAGCTACGCCCTCTACCGGTTGGATATTGACAGTCTCCGGAAGCGTATGGGGGATTTCCGCTTCCGCAACCTGAAGGATACGTCAGGTATCTGGGCCCGGGATTTCCATGGTTCTTATGACGGACAGGGAATAAACAGTAAGTACAACGGATTCCAGCTGGGCTATGACTACGCGGCCAACGATAAGAGTGTGTACGGTTTCTTCGCGGAACGTAACATTTCCAATCCAGGGTACAGCCATGGCGATGCTAAGGATCACGGCTTTTCCGGGGGGCTCTATGGTACCTGGTTTGGCGACAGCGGTGTATATACCGATGTAGTGGCTAAATGGGGACGGGATGATACGGAGCTGAAGAACTGGGGTAATTATCCTGACCGGGCTGACTACCGGACTCATAATGAAAGCCTTTCCGTGGAATTTGGAAAAACATTCACGAAAGATAACGGACTTTTCCTAGAACCGGAAGCGCAGATGGTATTCGGTCATCTGGGAAGCAAGGATTATACCACCCGCCGTGGGAAGACCGTCCATATGGGCGGCTATGACAGCGCCATCGGCCGTCTGGGCATCCTGTTTGGCAAACGGGTAACAGAAGGAGAACATCCTTATGATTACTATCTGAAGTTCTCTGTACTCCATGAATTTGGTGGCAGCCGCAGCTTCCATCTGGCAGCACCGAATGGGGAAATTATGGATTACAGTGAAGACTATCAGGATACCTGGGAAGAAGCAGGATTCGGAGGCAGCTGGCATATCAGTAAAAACACCAATCTGTATGCGGATGCGGAAAGAAGCTTCGGAGGTAACTGGAATAAGAAATGGCAGTGGAACATAGGGGTTAACTGGCAGTTCTAACTGATTACCTTGGTTACTGTGCAGATATCCTTTCAGTATGCATCCTCTGTCTTATGGCAATCTGGAAATATGGAATTTCATTAAAGTATGGGCATTTCGTCATAAAAATTTCTGCAGAATGGGTAATTTATGGTATAATAACTTTTATCTGATTGGCAACTCTAGAAATTGCATGATGATGGGATTTATTTCTTGCAAATAAGGAAACCATTTGTTATACTAGTCTAGAATTATGTTTGATGTGAAATGAGGTGCAAACACAGTGAAGAAGGGAATTCATCCGGATTATCATCCAGTCGTATTCCGCGACATCGGTGCAAACTATTCTTTCCTGACTCGTTCTACGGCTACTTCTGACCAGACCGTAAAATGGGAAGATGGTAACGAATATCCGCTGATCAATATCGATATCAGCAGCAAGTCCCATCCATTCTATACAGGACAGCAGCGTTTCGGTAAGGCTCGCGGCCGTATCGAAAAGTTCAACAAGCGTTACGGAATCAAGTAATAAGCAAAAGAACAGGGCGATGGCCCTGTTTTTTTATTGGTGATGGACTATTCAGAATTGTCAGAACTTAGTTTTCACTCCTGCGGTTGTATGGGATGAATTTCGTATTTAATCTGCTTTTCTGTTAAAATAAAATGAGTATAAAATAGCATAATAAGGAGATATAGATGAAGACTGAGAAACTGGAAGCTATGGAAGCCCGCTATCTGAGCATTGAAGATCAGCTGAGCGACCCTTCGGTAATTGCTAATCAGAATAAATGGAGAGAACTATCCAAAGAACATGCAGAACTGTCGGAGATTGTATCCAAATTCAGAGAATATAAGAAGGTAATGCAGCAATGTCAGGATGCCCGGGATATTCTTGGCGATAATACTATGAAAGACCTTCATGATCTGGCCAAGGAAGATCTGAAGACCGGGGAAGAAGAAGCGGAACGACTGGAAAAGGAAATTCATATTCTGCTGATTCCTAAAGATCCCAATGATAACCGCAATGTCATCCTTGAAATCCGGGCAGGAACCGGCGGGGAGGAAGCGGCTCTGTTTGCAGCTGATCTGCTTAAAATGTATCTTAAGTTTGCAGAACGCCGGGGCTGGAAGGCTTCTATTGCAGATGCCAGTGAAACCGATCTGGGGGGATTTAAGGAAGTCACCTGTCTGATTGATGGGCAGAATGCCTATTCACTGCTTAAGTTTGAAAGCGGGGTTCACAGAGTACAGCGTGTTCCGGTTACAGAAAGTTCCGGTCGTGTGCATACATCGGCTATTACTGTGGCAGTATTGCCGGAAGCGCAGGATGTGGATGTAAAGATTGATATGAAAGATCTGCGCATCGATGTGTATCGTTCATCCGGAGCCGGTGGACAGCACATTAATAAGACATCTTCCGCTATTCGTATTACCCACCTGCCTACCGGAACTGTAGTTACCTGCCAGAATGAACGTGATCAGCGGCAGAATAAGGAAAAGGCGATGCAGATTCTGCGTTCCCGCCTGTATGCTGAAGCGCTTCGCAGGGAAGAGGAAAAGACGGCAGCAGATCGAAGGGGGCAGGTTGGCTCCGGGGATCGTTCTGAACGTATCCGGACTTATAATTTCCCACAGGGACGTGTAACCGATCATCGGGTTCATGTGACTCTGTATCAGCTGGATGATTTCCTCAATGGACATATTGAACCTATCATTGACCGGCTCATTGAAGCGGATCTGGCAGAAAGAATGCAGAAAGAAGAATAATTATGGCATCAACGGATATTTGGACTATACAGCGAATCCTCCAGTGGACAACCCGTTATTTTAAAAATCATGGGGTGGAAGAGGCACGGCTGGATGCGGAACTTCTTCTGGCCCACGTGCTGAAGAAAACAAGGATTTACCTGTATACAAATTTTGATCAGATGCTTAACCGGGGTGAACTGGCAGCGTATCATACGCTGGTGGAACGCCGTGCAAAAGGGATATGCGTGGCGGCCCTTACAGGACATAAGGATTTCATGGGACTTGATTTCTTTGTGAATGAACATGTGCTGATTCCAAGACCGGATACAGAAGAATGGCTGGAAAAGATTATTCAGCGCTATCGTGCCAAGGGGAACCTTCATGTACTGGACCTGGGAACGGGAAGCGGAGCCATTCTGCTGAGTTTTCTTACCTACTGTGCAGAGGCAGATGGCGTCGCTGTGGATATATCTCCGGAAGCTCTGGCGGTAGCTAAAAAGAATGCGGAATATATGAAGCTGGAAAACCGCGTGGAATTCCGGCAAGGGGACTTTATCGATGCAGTGAACGACGGGGAGCTGTTTGATGGAATCTTCAGCAATCCCCCCTATATCCCGTCAAAAGATATAGAGAATCTTTCTGAAGATGTGAAACATGAACCACATATGGCGCTGGACGGGGGAGAAGATGGACTTGTTTTCTATCGTCGACTGGCAGCTAAGGCTGGAAATCATTTGAAATCAGGAGGATTTTTGGCTATGGAAGTGGGCATCCACCAGGCTGAAATTGTCCATAAGATGATGGAAGAAACTGGTGAATTTGATTCCTTTGAAATCATCAGCGATTTAGGCGGCATAGAAAGAGCTATATGCTGCAGGGAAAAATAAAAATATTCATACAATATAAAACAGATAAAACCCTTATGGAGCGAATCCTTATATTGGCTTCATAAGGGCTTTTGTATGTTCATATTTTGATTTTTGTGTAGTTGATATTTATCTGCCTGTAATATATTATAAATATAAAGAAAATCACATAAATATAAAATGTGCAGCAGAATCAGACCGTTGTGTATCCTGTGAGAGTCTGATTCACCTGTATGGGAGGAATGTATGAAAAAATATACTTGGCTTTGGGACTTATGGCGATTCTTCTTCTTAACGCTGGGTGTGGAAGTGAAAGAACTGGAGGAATTGGTGGGGATGCACGGCCAGAAACCATGCAGGAACAGGCGCTTCATGATGATTCGGTATCAAAAGAATATATCAATGCACTGATTAATGGGATTGAGTATGCAGAAAATATGCATATGAGTAAACATGATGTTTACGAACAGCTCCGTTCTCCCTATGGAGAAAATTTCTCCGAGGATGCAGCGGCCTGGGCGGTGGCCCATATGTCAGATATTGACTGGAAGGCTAATGCGTTGGCCACAGCAAAGACTTATCGAAATGATATGCATATGAGCAGAAACGATGTATATGAACAGCTTACCAGTGACGCAGGTGAAAATTTTACTAAAGAAGAGGCTGATTATGCCGTAGCGCATGTGGATGATCCTGATAACGCAGAAAACTCAGAAGGAACCAACTAAGCAATAAAGGTCGTATTTTCAGAAAAAGGAAATGCGGCCTTTTACTGTATCTGGAAGATTGAATAAGGTTGGGATTGTAGT
>OLFS01002802.1_pt1 | contig 10078 bp, 9 predicted proteins | sample 1605491 | NCBI WGS metagenome assembly OLFS01 (sample SAMEA3888921, study PRJEB22519) | human gut metagenome | biome: human gut; feature: human-associated habitat; material: faeces | place: Denmark | collected 2011 | reverse complement strand
CCTTTCCTGTTAACTTTCAAAAACTCGATCAAAAGCACGTTTAACTCTTTCTGGTTAATAACACTTTTGTGTTACATCAATTCTTGTTGAAAAATCATCCAGCAAAATACATTACACAAAATTAAATATTAACTTTTGAATTAATTTCAGGGCAAGGTATGAATAAAAAATGGAAGTGGATAGCGGGTCTTGTATTCGTGGGCATTCTGCTGGGGGGAGCACTCGTGCTGTCATCTATGTGGATGATGCATAAAACGTCAGACACCTCGTTTTGTCTCTCCTGCCACACAATGCAAGCACCCTATGAAGAGTACCAGGGATCTGCGCACTTTATGAACCAAAAAGGTATCCGTGCGGAGTGCCGTGATTGCCACATTCCGCAATCGGGTATGGATTACCTGATCACCAAAGTTCGGGCCAGTAAGGATATCTGGCATGAGTTTGTCACCGGCAAAATTGATACACCGGAAAAATATGAGGCGCATCGCCTTGAGATGGCGGAGACCGTCTGGGAGCAGATGAAAGCTAACGATTCGGCGACCTGCCGCTCGTGCCATCAGTTTGACGCCATGGATCTTCAAAAGCAGAGTGCCGATGCACAGAAAATGCATGCGCTGGGTATTAAAGAAAAACAAACCTGTATTGATTGCCATAAAGGTATCGCGCACTTCCCGCCTGAAATCACCATTGACACCAAAGCGCATGATGCGCTGATGGAAAACGCACGCCAGACGCCGGTTGATGCGAAAGAAGTGTACCCCGTCGCGCCTGCCGCACTGGGTAACCTGGGCACAGTTTATCCGGCCACCAAACTGAACGTGGTGGGACATTCCGGCGATGCGCGGGAAGTGGAGATTATCGGTAGCCAAATGCAAGGCGCTGAACAGGTGATTTACTTCGCGGCGGGTCAGCGTTTGGTCCTTGCCACACTTACCGACGAAGGTCAAAAAGCGCTCAAAATCTCCAGCGACTGGGAAAAGGATCCCTACGGAAACGCATGGCGCAATGTGTCTCTACGCGCACCTCTGGCTGAACCCGCACTGAGTAAACCCGACGTGATCTGGGATTACGCCAAAACTCTCGACAAAACGTATTGTTCCGGATGTCATGCGCCGATTTCCTCCGAACATTACACCTTAAATGCCTGGCCTTCCGTAGCAAAAGGGATGGGCGCGAGAACGGATATTAGCGCCGAGGATTTAGACATCCTGACTCGCTGGTTCCAGTATCACGCCAAAGATTTTACCTCTAAGGAATAACTAACAATTACGATTAAAGGAAAACCTATGAACCTTACACGACGTAACTTTATTAAGTATGCTGGCGGTTCCGCTGGCGCGATGATGATTACCTCGGCAATCCCGATGCCAGCGTGGGCCGCAGACGCGCCGGGTAATGCCATCCTGACCGCAGGACGTTGGGGGGCGATGTACATCGACGTTAAAGACGGCAAAATTGTGTCGTCGCGCGGTGCGCTGGCGAAAACGATTCCCAACGATCTGCAAACTACCGCACCCGATCAGGCGCATACCCCGTGCCGTATTCAATCTCCGATGGTGCGTAAAGGCTTCCTCAATGCGCCGGGCAAACCGGATGGCAATCGTGGTAAAGACGAATTCGTCAAAGTGTCATGGGAAGACGCTCTGAAGCTCATCCACGAACAGCACTCCCGTATCCGTGCCGAGCATGGCCCATCTTCCATTTTTGCGGGATCTTATGGCTGGCGCTCCAGTGGTGTGCTGCATAAAGCGCAGACGCTGCTGCAGCGTTACATGAGCATGGCGGGCGGCTATACCGGGCATACCGGCGACTACTCCACTGGCGCGGCGCAGGTGATCATGCCGCACGTCGTCGGCTCGGTAGAAGTTTACGAACAGCAAACGGCATGGCCGCTGATCCTCGAACATAGTCAGGTGGTGGTCCTGTGGGGTCTTAACCCACTGAACACCCTGAAAATTGCCTGGACCAGTACGGATGAGCAAGGCCTCGAGTACTTCAATAAACTGAAAGCTTCCGGCAAAACTGTTATCGCCATCGATCCGCAACGCTCAGAAACTATCGATTTCTTCGGTGATAAAGCACAGTGGATTGCGCCGAATATGGGTACCGACGTGGCGCTGATGTTAGGTATTGCGTCCGTGCTGGTAGAAAAAGGACTGCATGACAAAGCCTTCCTCGATAAATACACCACTGGCTATGGCGAATTCGAAGCGTATCTGACGGGTAAAAACGACAACACGCCGAAAAATCCGGCCTGGGCCGAAAAAATATGCGGCGTTCCGGCGAAGCAAATGGAAATTCTGGCGGAAATCTTTGCCAAGAATAAAACCATGCTGATGGCGGGTTGGGGCATTCAGCGTCAGCAGTATGGTGAACAGCGCCACTGGATGCTGGTTACCCTGGCGGCGATGCTCGGCCAGATTGGTACCGAGGGCGGCGGTTTTGGTTTCTCTTACCATTACTCTAACGGCGGCAACCCAACTCGCAGTGGCGGAGTGCTGTCGGCCATTTCAGCGACAATCGCAGGCGGCTCGTCTGCTGGCAACGACTGGGCAACCTCCGATGCGGTTGAAGCGTTCCCGGTTGCGCGTATCGTTGAAGCCCTGGAAAACCCCGGCGGCAAATATCAACATAACGGTAAGGAACAAACCTTCCCCGATCTGCGCATGATCTGGTGGGCCGGCGGTGGCAACTTCACTCATCATCAGGATACCAACCGCCTGGTAAAAGCCTGGCAAAAACCGGAACTGGTGGTGATCTCCGAGTGCTACTGGACGGCTGCCGCCAAGCACGCGGATATTGTTCTGCCGATCACCACATCGTTTGAACGAAACGATCTGACCATGACCGGTGACTACAGCAACCAGCATCTGGTGCCGATGAAACAAGCCATCCCCCCACAGTTCGAAGCCCGCAATGATTTTGACGTGTTCGCGGATATGGCTGAGCTGCTGAAACCAGGCGGTAAAGCTGTTTATACCGAAGGCAAGAGCGAAATGGACTGGCTGCGCGAGTTCTACGACGTGGCGCAGAAAGGCGCGCGCCAGCAGCGCGTCAATATGCCGCAGTTCACCGCCTTCTGGGAAGCGAACAAGCTGATCGAAATGCGTAAGAACCCGAAAGAAGAAGTTTTCGTGCGCTATGCCGATTTCCGCAAGGACCCGGTGATGAACCCACTGGGTACGCCGAGCGGTAAAATCGAGATTTACTCGAAAACCATTGAAGGCTTCAACTATAAAGATTGCCCGGCGCATCCGACCTGGCTGGAACCAGACGAATGGGCTGGCAACGCTAAAGAGGGTGAACTGCAGCTGCTGACCGCGCACCCGGCGCACCGTTTACACAGTCAGCTTAACTATGCGTCGCTGCGCAAACAGTATGCGGTGGCCAACCGCGAGCCGTTATACATCCATCCAGAAGATGCGAAAAAACGTGGCATTGCCGACGGCGATTTGGTGCGTGTCTGGAACACGCGTGGCCAGGTGTTAACCGGCGCGAAGGTTACTGATGGCATCAAGCAAGGTGTGGTATGTATCCATGAAGGCGCATGGCCGGATCTGGATTACGCAGGTACCGGGATCTGTAAAAACGGTGGAGCTAACGTGCTTACCAAAGACATCCCGACCTCGTGTCTGGCGAATGGCTGCGCGGGCAACACTGCGCTGGTGATGGCGGAGAAATACACCGGACCGGAGCTGGAACTTACCGCATTTACGCCGCCAATGGGCGCATAATTCACGGTTGTAATACTGGGCGAAAACGGTGATTTTCGCCTCAGACAGGTGATGAACCCCACAGTGTTATGTGGGGTTTTTGTTTGCGAACAATATTACTGCGCCAGCGTCGCCACCATCACTGCTTTAATGGTGTGCATCCGGTTTTCAGCCTGGTCAAACACAATACTGGCCGGGGATTCAAACACCTCATCGGTGACTTCCATTCCGCCGTGCAGACCAAATTCCTCCGCCATTTTTTTACCGAGCGTGGTCTGATCGTCATGAAATGCGGGCAGGCAGTGCAGAAACTTCACCTGCGGATTCCCGGAAAGCGCCATCATTTGGCTGTTGACCTGATAGTCGCGCAGCATGGCGATACGTTCCGCCCACATCTCTTTCGGTTCGCCCATCGACACCCAGACATCGGTGTAGATAAAGTCCGCCCCTTTCACGCCCGCCGCGATATCTTCGGTGAGCGTAATGTTACCGCCATTTTTCTTCGCCATTGCGCTGCATTCTGCGACCAGCGACGCTTCCGGCCAGCAGCTTTTGGGGGCCACCAGACGCAGGTCCAGCCCGGTGAGCGCGGCGGCTTCCAGCATTGAGTTACCCATGTTATTGCGCGCATCGCCCGCGTAAACCAGCGTCATCTCGTTAAACGCTTTACCTGGTAGATGTTCCTGCATCGTCAGCAGGTCAGCCAGTAATTGCGTAGGATGGAACTCGTTGGTCAACCCATTCCATACCGGTACACCGGCATATTCGGCCAGCGTTTCGACCACTTCCTGACCGTAACCGCGATACTGAATGCCGTCATACATCCGGCCCAACACGCGCGCGGTGTCTTTAATTGACTCTTTATGCCCAATCTGGCTGCCGCTGGAACCGAGATAAGTGACGCGAGCCCCCTGGTCGTAAGCGGCAACTTCGAAAGAGCATCGTGTACGGGTCGAGTCTTTTTCGAAGATGAGCGCGATGTTTTTGCCAGTAAGCTTTTGTTCTTCTTTGCCATTTTTCTTATCAGCTTTCAGTTTTGCGGCAAGCTGGACGAGTGCGGTGAGTTCAGCAGGGGTGAAATCGAGTAACTTTAAAAAATGCTTCTGATAAAAACCTGACATAGTTCCCTCCTATGGCGAATGCCATCTATTGAATTAAAATTCAATTTATATGGATGATTATGCATTTGCAACCCCGTTTCACAAATCTTTTCTGGAAAGGTGGAGGCAATGACGGCGGTATGTGACAATAAGAGTATCGGCAGGACATTATGAGGAACGAGCCATGGCAAACCCGGAACTACTGGAAGAGCAGCGTGAAGAGACGCGCCTGATTATTGAAGAATTACTGGATGATGGTAGCGACCCGGACGCGCTGTACACCATCGAACACCACCTTTCCGCAGACGATTTCGAAACCCTGGAAAAAGCGGCGGTAGAAGCGTTTAAACTCGGCTATGAAGTCACTGAGCCAGAAGAGCTGGAAGTCGAAGAAGGCGACACTGTGATTTGCTGCGATATCCTCAGTGAATGTGCGCTGAAAGCTGACCTTATCGACGCGCAGGTTGAACAGTTGATGAACCTGGCCGAGAAATATGACGTCGAATACGATGGCTGGGGCACCTACTTTGAAGATCCGAACGGTGAAGACGGTGAAGAGGGCGACGACGAAGACTACGTCGACGAAGATGACGACGGCGTGCGTCACTAAGATTACCAGGCGTTAAAAAGTACGGCAGCGCCTGCTGTCGTACTCTTCCAACAGGTTACTCATGAACTACCCGCAAATACTTTCTCCGGTGCTTAACTTTCTGCACTGTCCGACCCCGCAGGCATGGATTGACCAGGCGCGCGATCCGCAAAACCTCCCTCTGCTGCTCACCGATCATCTGATATGCGAACTCAAGGCGGCGCAAACGGCGATGCTATTGGTGCGTAAGTATGTAGCGGATAAACCGGGTGCGGATGCGCTGCTCGCCTGGCTACAGCCGTATGAAGCCTTTGCCTTCCGGGAAGGGCCGGAACCGGACTTTGTTGCGCTCCATAAACAGATTGGTAAAAGCGTAATGCCGGAAACGGACGATCCGTGGGGCCGCCAGCTTATCGACAGCATGGTGTTGTTGATAAAGGAAGAATTGCACCATTTCTGGCAGGTGCGCGAAGCGATGCAGGCCCGCAACATTCCTTACGTGAAGATCACCGCCAGTCGCTACGCGAAAGGGATGCTGAAAGCGGTACGCACGCACGAGCCGCTGACGCTGATTGATAAGCTGATTTGCGGTGCTTACATCGAAGCGCGCTCCTGTGAACGCTTCGCCGCGCTGGCTCCGTTTCTCGATGACGATCTGCAAAAGTTCTATCTGTCGCTGCTGCGATCCGAAGCGCGCCACTATCAGGACTATCTGGCGCTGGCGCAACAGGTTTCGCAGGAAGATATTTCTCCCCGCGTCCGCTATTTTGGCGACGTGGAAGCGGCGCTGATCGTCTCGCCGGACAACGAGTTTCGCTTTCACAGCGGTGTCCCCGTCGCCTCTTAATTTCGGTAGTTCTGCCCGCCGCAAGGTGACATCCCGACGTGGGCAGTGAAAAATGTCTCTTTTTCAGGGCAAGGAATACCAATACCGATGAACTGGACACATGTACTTCTCGCAGGCTACGTCGGCGCGGTCATCGCCGCGGTGATAGGGCTCATGCGTAAAAAAGGCTGGGTAGGGAAGGCTTCTGGCGCGGTGCTGATGATTGTGGCGATCGTCGCGTGGAACCTGTTTGACGTGCACTACCTGATCCCGCGAGAAAAAGCGGCGTCCGGTCAGACGGAAGAGCAGCAGTTTGATGCCGCGCTACTGCAAATGCCGACGTTTCAGGTACTGAAGGAACAGGAGCCGGCATTTTGGGTCCATCTTCGCACCCAGGCGCTGCAGCTGAAAAATGAAGGCAAAACCGAACAACAAATAATCGATACCATTCAACCGCAGGTGCTGCAAATTCAGATGTCGCGTTTACAGCAGGCGCCGGACAGTAATGTCATTGACTATATGAAGATCAATCTCGAACAGACTGCGGCGGTGCAGAAAAAAGGCGACGATGAGTGTTTCCGCTTTCTCTTCCCTCAGGTCAAAGGCGGCATTAACCCGACGCGTCTGATCTCACCGGATATTCTGAAACGGCGTATGGAAGGTGATGCGGCGATGATGCGAGCGGCATACGGTCCTAATAAACACACGGTAACCGACACCGAGAAGCAGCAGGCCATGCAGGATCTGCAAAGCGTCGTACCAGTACTGGTGCAGCGCTACGGGCAGGATGTTCAGCTTATGGCTGAGCCGGAGAAGGGGATCGGGAAAGAAAAGGTCGTCTGCAATCTGGTGCAGGATATGTGGACGGAAGTGCTGAAATTGCCAGCCGCGCAGGCCGCTGGCGTGATTCGACTTTCGGTATCGCCTGAGATGCAATAGTCGGTATTACAGGGGTTTGAGCATCCGCACTTCGCAATCGACGTGCCCGGTGCAGCCAAGCGGTTCGCTGATATGCTCAAACCCTAAATGTTCGTACAGACCAATCGCCTCGCGTAAAAAGGCGGTCGTTTCCAGATAGCAATGTTTAAATCCCAGCGCGCGGGCGTGATCCATCGCCATCAGCGCCAGCTTTTTCGCCATGCCTTGTCCGCGCGCCACGGGCAAAAAGTACATTTTTTGCAGTTCGCAAATATCGGGTTCGCTACAGGTTAACGGCGCAATTCCGCCGCCCCCCACCACTTCGCCATTACGCTCCACCACCCAATATGCATGTCCTGGTTGCGAGTAGAGCTGATACAGCTCATCAAGATTTGGATCGGCAACGGTATAGCCTTTATCAGCGGTAAGGCCATATTCGGCGGAAACCTGACGGATAACGGCAGCGATGACCTGGTTATCCCTGGCCGTCAGGCGACGTAACGTGAGCGCGTCAAAAACATTCATTTTACTACCCGGTTAAACAATACTAATAATTTGAACTAATAGCATCCCCGGCCAGGTGATGCAAGCACCTTATAACATAGCGGGTGGATGTTATTTATGCAGATAATAAGGTAATATCTCTATTGGCTGGTATTCCTATTGCCTGCTAATAATGTGTATTTTTAAGGATGATTAACGACAGGGATTTATTATGCAGGAATATCTTATAAAAGAAGAGGCACCATCACACGCTTTTGAATTTCGTGGCGATGGCGGAAGTTATTTTCTTATTTGTCTGGTCAATTCGTTGCTGGTACTGGTGACATTAGGAATTTACCTGCCGTGGGCATTAATGAAATGCCGTCGCTATATTTATTCCAATATGACCTTAAATGGACAGCCGTTTAGCTGGAAGGTGACAGGTGGCGATGTGTTCCTGAGCTGGTTTATGCTGCTGGTGATTTATATTGCAGGCATGACATTGATAAGCATGGAATATTTTGTCATTGGCGCGGCCTTACTGGCAGCACTGATCTTAGCAATACCTGTCCTGGTGATGAAAAATCTGCAATATCAGGCAGTGAAGACCTCGTTAAATAGTATCCGTTTTGGTTTTCGTTTCTCTGCGCTTAAGGCATTCTGGAATATTCTGTGTCTGCCCGTGCTGTTGCTTATGGCGCTGGGGGGGGGTGATATTTTGCCTGCTACAGGTGTGTCCAACAGAAAGCCCGGGAGAAGTGATGTTCACGGTAATCGTGCTGGGGCTGACGGGCCTTGCCGGCGTGGGAGTGGTCAGCGGGGTGACGTACAGTCGGTTGATGAGGATGGTGGGGGATGGCGGCCGCTTTGGTGTCCACGCATTCTCTGTGCAGATAAATGTCTGGCATTGTATTAAATCCGCGATTCTGGCCATGGCAGCGCTGCTGCCTTTTCTCGCCGTGGTCGGTTTTATCGCGATTGCGCTGTTTAAATCGATATACGAACTCGATGTGACGGGGATGGCGGAAGAGGAAATTGAAGCGTTAATACTCATCGAATATCAACGACAGATTGTGATAAGCCAGATTATCTATTATCTGGGCATTGCCATTTCAATGAGTTATTTGATTGTGGCGTTTCGTAATCACTTTCTGAATAACCTGCAACTCGCCGACGGACACATTCGTTTTCGTTCCACGCTGACTTTCCATGGCATGGTTTATCGCCTGGGGGGGTTATATGTGATTTCTGCTATCACTGGTGGGCTGGCGTATCCACTGCTGCGCATGTGGCTGATTACCTGGCTGGCGAAAAATACGTACGTGGTGGGCGATCTCGATACGTTACCACTTGCTGACAGCGATGAGCGCGTGGATAACGGTCTGGTATCGCGACTCTCACGCGGCGTAATGCCGACGCTCAATTTTATGTAGTGATAAAAAAGGCCGGAGCAAGCTCCGGCCTTTATACATTATCGCTTTCCGCGATTACAGCGCGGCGATAACCGCCTGCTGCTCAATCAGTTTCGCTTTCGCCTCGGCATAACCTTCCAGCTTCTCACGCTCTTTGGCGATCACCGCTTCCGGCGCACGCGCCACAAAGCCTTCGTTAGCGAGTTTGTTTTCGATACGGCTAATTTCGCCTTCGATTTTCGCCACTTCTTTTGCCAGACGCGCCAGTTCATCGTCTTTATTGATGAGACCCGCCATCGGGATCAGCAGTTCGGCGCCGTCGATGATTTTAGTCACGGAGACCGGACCCTTGTCATCAGCAGGCAGTACGGTGATGCTTTCCAGACGCGCCAGGTTCAGCAGGAAGCTGCGGTTGTCGTTTACGCGACGCATCGCGTCATCGCTGCAACCCCGCAGCAGCAGCTCAAGCGGTTTGCCCGGCGCAATGTTCATTTCCGCACGGATGTTACGTACGGCAACGATCGCCTGCTTCAGCCATTCGGTGTCCGCGAGTGCGGCTTCATCAACCTGTGCGGCGTTATATTCCGGGAACGGCTGCAGCATGATGGTGTCAGCGGTAATGCCGGCAATCACTTTCACACGCTGCCAGATGGTTTCAGTGATAAACGGGATGATCGGGTGCGCCAGGCGCAGCAGACCTTCCAGCACGGTCACCAGCGTATGGCGGGTGCCACGCAGTTCAGCTTCCGTTCCGCCGGTCATGACCGGTTTGGTCAGCTCCAGGTACCAGTCACAGAACTGGTTCCAGGTAAACTCATACAAAATACCCGCGGCGATATCGAAGCGGAAGTTATCCAGTGCTTCACGGTACGCTTTGGTGGTCTGGTTGAATTCCGCGAGGATCCAGCGGTCCGCCAGCGACAGAGTCATCTCGCCGCCGTTGAATCCGCAATCCTGTTCTTCGGTGTTCATCAGCACAAAACGGCTGGCGTTCCACAGCTTGTTACAGAAGTTACGGTAACCTTCCAGGCGCTTCA
>OLFS01002801.1_pt1 | contig 10087 bp, 8 predicted proteins | sample 1605491 | NCBI WGS metagenome assembly OLFS01 (sample SAMEA3888921, study PRJEB22519) | human gut metagenome | biome: human gut; feature: human-associated habitat; material: faeces | place: Denmark | collected 2011 | reverse complement strand
CTTTAGATGAATTTAGTTCCTTTGGTAAAGGCTGTAAATTCATAGGGTGATTAATTAATTCATTTTGAACATGTTTTGGTAATTTATCAAAACCATCAATTTTATTAAATGCGCTTTGTGGCAAAATATGATCCACCGAAGCTCTTGCTCCATCTGGAAAATCTTTAAATTTACCATCAAAAGGATCGATATACATCACTCGATCATTTTTTGGATTAACCCAACCGCCTTGCTTAAATTTAGCCTCAATATCACCATATTTTACATTCACAAAATCACAACAATTTGCATTGTGAACCCAAACACCAAATTCCCCTACATGGTAAGTGCTAAATTCTTCTACGGCGATGTTATAAACTGTTTCTAGTTTTCCAGTAGCCTGTTGCGATACCACTTGTAAAGATGGCAAGCCATTTCTATCAAAAAGTAGAACGAGCTTATGCAAAATTGGATGTGAAATTATAAAACTAGCTTAAAGATAAGCAGCGCTGAAAATACAAAAGTGCGGTCAAAATTTCTTATGTTTTTGACCGCACTTTTATTTTATCAATCAACTATACTGCTGCCGATACTTCTCTAAATTATCTTGAAAATGCTGAATGTAGTATTCGATGTCTTTTTCTCGGTAGCCAAGAATTCGGCCGATTTCACGTTCTACTTTTGGATCAAAACCATTCACAGTGCTTGCGGGAAGTAGCACTTCCATTTGTTCAGCAAGCGCAAGAGATTGAGGTAAATAGACAATAAAATCAGTTAAGCAAACATCATTAACATGACGTTGCACCGTTTTTGAATGAAGCATTCCTAGCTCAAGATAAGGGAGAAAGGCGTCAGGAATACCGAGCTCCTGATTGAATAATGCCACTTGCTTTTCGCCCCTTAACATTAATTCCAGCTCCTTGCCTTCATGCGGCCCAAGAATACCTTTTTCCATAAGAATATTCCTTTCGTTGAAATAAAAAAGGGGATTGGATGATTGACCAGATCCCCTTCATTGTACGCCTATTTGGCCACAATGTTCATCTAAATGACAAAATTATTTTTTCCAATTTTTCAACGCATCGGCAAAGGCATTCCCCATCGCACTATTTCCTCTTGGATTGCGATCTTGGCGAGGCGAATTACTTTTTGGTTTTGCACTTAAAGTGCGGTCAGATTTACCGTCATTTTTGACCGCACTTTCATCTAATCGCATCGTCAACGCAATACGTTTACGCGGCACATCCACTTCCAACACTTTTACTTTCACGATATCGCCCGTTTTCACCACTTGATGTGGATCTTCCACGAATTTATCGCTTAATGATGAAATGTGTACTAAACCGTCTTGGTGAACACCAATATCCACAAATGCACCGAAATTAGTCACATTGGTGACGGTACCTTCTAAAATCATACCCGGTTTCAAATCGGTGATTTCTTCCACGCCTTCTGCAAATACAGCAGTTTTAAATTCACCACGCGGATCGCGCCCTGGTTTTTCCAACTCTTTGAAAATATCTTGAACCGTTGGTAAACCAAATTGCTCATCAATAAATTGTTTTGCATCAAGCTGACGTACCACACCCGCATTCCCCATTAAATCTTGGATAGATTGCGCGGTGGCTTGCAAGATTTTTTCGACCACAGGGTAAGCTTCTGGGTGAACCCCTGAAGCATCAAGTGGATTTTTCCCACCTGCAATACGCATAAAGCCTGCACATTGCTCAAAGGCTTTTGGCCCTAAACGAGGCACTTTTTTCAATTCTGCACGGCTTTCAAAACGACCATTTTCATCACGATATTCCACAATGTTTTGCGCTAAAGTTTTCGTCATCCCCGCCACGCGAGCAAGTAACGGCGCTGATGCCGTATTCAAATCCACACCCACCGCGTTTACACAGTCTTCCACCACCGCATCGAGTTTACGCGCAAGTTGGGTTTGATTTACATCGTGCTGATATTGCCCTACACCAATGGCTTTGGGTTCGATTTTTACTAATTCAGCCAATGGATCTTGTAAACGACGGGCGATAGATACCGCACCACGCAAAGATACATCTAAATTCGGGAATTCATTTGCCGCAAATTCAGAAGCAGAATAAACCGATGCGCCCGCTTCGCTCACTACAACGGTTTGTGGTTTATTTTCTTTGATTTCTTTAATCACTTCTTTCGCAAAACGTTCTGTTTCACGAGAAGCTGTACCGTTACCAATGGCAATTAATTCCACGTTATGTTTACGGATTAAGCTGAAAATCGCCACTTGTGCTTCAGCTTCACGACCCGTGTGTGGATAAATGGTGGTGGTATCTAATAATTTACCTGTGTTATCCACCACTGCGACTTTAACTCCCGTACGCAAGCCTGGGTCCAAGCCCATGGTACTTTTCGCGCCAGCCGGTGCCGCCATTAAAAGTGCGGTCAGATTTCGGGCGAAAACATCAATGGCTTCTTCTTCCGCTTTTTCACGTAAACTTGCCATTAATTCCGTTTCTAAATGCAACGACACTTTGATTTTCCACGTCCATGCAATCACTTGCTCGCGCCATTTATCCGCAGGCAGCCCCGTGAAACGGACATCTAAATAATCACGAATAATCTCTTCACAATAACTTTGGCGACTTCCCTCTTCTGCATCAGGATCCGCATTTAAGCTTAATTGTAAAATGCCCTCATTACGTCCACGGAACATGGCTAATGCACGGTGAGAAGGCACATTTTTCAATAATTCTTGATGATCGAAATAATCTTGGAATTTTGCGCCTTCTGTTTCTTTGCCTTCTATCACTTTAGATACGATAACGGCATTTTTCGCTAAATAATCACGGACTTTCGCTAATAAGCCCGCATCTTCAGCAAAACGCTCCATTAAAATATAGCGTGCACCATCAAGTGCGACTTTGGTGTCTGTTACGCCTTTATCAGCATTCACAAATTCAGCTGCAGCCGTTTCAGGATCATTCTTCGGCTCGTTCCAAAGTAAATCAGCCAATGGCTCAAGACCGGCTTCAATCGCAATTTGCCCTTTCGTACGACGTTTTGGTTTGTATGGCAAATACAAATCTTCTAATTCGGTTTTGCTTTGTGTCGCATGGATTTTGTCACGCAATTCATCGGTCAATTTCCCTTGCTCTTCAATAGATTTCAAAATGGTTTGACGACGATCTTCTAATTCACGTAAATAAATTAAACGGGTTTCAAAATGACGAAGTTGAGTGTCATCCAAGCCACCTGTGGCTTCTTTACGATAACGGGCGATAAATGGAATGGTGTTGCCATCATCTAATAATTGAATGGCGGCGAGGATTTGTTGGGGTTGAACGGTTAATTCTGCCGCAATAATTTGGCTAATTTGTTGATTTAACATTGTCATACTTCTTTGTTATTAAAGGATTCGATAAAAACGGGAATAGAATACTGGTTTTAGACAACAGGCTCAAATATAATTCAAAAAAATTTCTTTTATTTTTATTATGGCAAAATCAAATTACATTACCCGTCAAGGCTGGCTTGCGCTTGACCAAGAACTTAAATTTTTGTGGAAAGAAGAACGTCCTAAAGTTACCCAAGCGGTTTCAGATGCCGCCGCACTTGGTGACCGCAGTGAAAACGCAGAATATATTTACGGTAAACGTCGTTTACGTGAAATTGATCGCCGTGTACGTTTCCTTTCCAAACGCTTAGAAGTGTTACAAATAGTGGATTACCACCCGAAACAAGAAGGTAAAGTGTTTTTTGGTGCGTGGGTTGAGCTAGAAGATGAAGAAGGTGAAGTGAAGCAATATCGCCTTGTCGGCTGCGATGAATTCGATCCCGCTAAAAACTGGATCTCCATTGATTCTCCTGTCGCGCGCGCTTTAATCGGGAAAGGCGTTGATGATGAAATTCATGTTGAGACACCCTCGGGCAAAGTGGTGCTCTATGTGAACAGAATTTGGTATGAAAAATAGCGAAAGCGAAGTAGAAAAAACAAAAGAGCGGTCGAAATTGACCGCTCTTTTTTATTCTATCAATCGGATAAATTATGCTTTATCACCAATTAATACAGACTCTAACGCAATTTCAATCATATCATTGAAGGTTAATTGACGTTCTTCTGCAGTAGTTTGTTCGTGTGTACGAATATGGTCTGAAACGGTACAGATACAAAGTGCTTTTGCACCATATTCTGCTGCTACGCCATAGATACCCGCTGCTTCCATTTCTACGCCCAAGATACCGTATTTTTCCATCACATCAAACATTTCAAAATCTGGCGTGTAGAATAGGTCTGCAGAGAAAAGATTCCCTACGCGAACTTGCTTACCTTTTTCTTTCGCTGCTTGAACCGCTGCTTGTGCCATATCAAAATCAGCAATTGCAGCAAAATCGTTATCTTTGAAACGGATACGGTTTACTTTTGAATCGGTACATGCACCAAGGCCAATGATAACATCACGTACTTTAACGTCCATACGTACGGCACCACAAGAACCAACACGGATGATTTTTTTCACGCCGTATTCAGTAATTAATTCTTTCGCATAAATTGAGCAAGATGGGATACCCATACCGTGACCCATAACAGAGATACGACGACCTTTATAAGTACCGGTATAACCCAACATATTGCGAACGTTAGTCACTTCTTTCGCATCTTCTAAGAATGTTTCAGCAATATATTTTGCACGAAGCGGATCGCCTGGCATTAATACAACATCTGCAAATGCGCCTTCAGGAGCGTTAATATGTGGAGTCATTGTTTTTTCCTCTTGTTGATAAATAAAAAGTCATTTAAGCAAACGTTTTCGCTTGCTTTAAAGTACAACACCACGAATGATTCGTGGTGTTGAGAGATAAAGTGCGGTCAAAATTCACCACATTTTAATTACATTGCTACGCCGCTTAACTCGATGAATAAACCTGCGATAGTCGCACTCATTAAGTTAGCTAATGTACCTGCGACAACTGCTTTTAAACCTAAGCGAGCCACATCACCACGACGATTTGGTGCCATACCACCGATACCGCCGATTAAGATTGCGATAGAGCTGAAGTTAGCGAAACCACATAATGCGAAAGTAATAATTGCTTTAGTTTTTTCACTTAATACAACTGCTGTATCTGGTTGTAAGTATTTCGCGAACTCTAAGTAACCCACGAATTCATTTACGGCTAATTTCATACCAATCATTTGACCCGCGATTGCAGATTCATCCCAAGATACACCAATTAAGTACGCTAATGGTTTGAAGATCCAACCAAAGATTGATTGTAATGTTAAGTCACCGTAACCGAACCAGCCACCTACGCCACCTAAGATACCGTTAATTAAAGCGATTAAACCCACGAATGCGATTAACATCGCACCTACGTTTAACGCTAATTGCATACCTGCACTCGCACCACCCGCCATTGCTTCAAGCACGTTGGTTGGTTTTTCGCTATCATCCGTTTCAGGTTGTTTATCAGTAAATTGTTCAGTTTGTGGGAATAAAATTTTCGCAAATAATAAACCTGCTGGTGCAGCCATGAAAGATGCCGCGATTAAGTAAGTCAACGGCACGCCCATTCCTGCATAACCCGCCATTACTGAGCCCGCGATAGAAGCTGTACCACCCGCCATAATAGCGAACAATTCAGATTGGGTCATATTTTTAATGTAAGGACGAACTACTAAAGGTGCTTCAGTCTGACCAACGAAGATATTCGCTGCTGCAGACATCGATTCTGCTTTAGATGTACCTAACGCAGCTTGCAATACACCACCAATCACTTTGATGACGACTTGCATGATGCCTAAGTAGTAAAGTACTGAAATTAAACCAGAGAAAAAGACGATGATTGGTAACACTTTCACCGCAAAGATAAAGCCGGCATTTGAAGGATCCGCTAGGCCACCAAAGACGAAGTTAATCCCTTCATTACCATAAGCGATAACATTTGATACACCATTTGCTGTCGCTTGTAATGCATCACGACCAAACGGCACATACAAAATAAGGGCCGCAAATCCAATTTGGATCGCCAAAGCCCCTAATACAGTACGTAAATTAATCGCCTTACGATTATTTGAAAATAATACGGCAATGATCAGTAATACGACAATGCCTAAAACGCTACCTAAAATACCCATTTTTTTCCCCTAGGTTGGTTAGATAAGTAAGTGAATAAAATTATCCTATTCTACTTGTTTTTCGGTGAAAAGTCGGAATATTTTTACTCCTTTTTGGCATGTTTGCTTATAAAATGGTCACAATTTTGGTCAGACCACAAGATTTCGCATAGTTTTCAAGCGCTTGAGTCTGCTCAACGGTTGGGACATAAGGAGTGAGTCCTTCGGCATCTCGTGCACCTTTTGTGTGCATTCGGATAATTTTGAGCAACACATCCGGATAGTCTTTCAATAAGGACGCGACCTTTTCCACCAACTTTTCTGCATCAAAAAAATTCGCCACATAAACTAACCGCACTTCTTCCACTTTATTTAATGGTAATAATTGCGCCAAGTTCTTCAAATTGCGATCTAAGTTTTCTTGCTTAATATGTTGATGAGCGGGGATGATGTTTTTCGGGACAATGCCTTGGCGATTTTGTCTATCAAAGCACAAACTCTGTAAGCCAAGTCCTTCTCCTTTCAAATCAAAGAGAAATTTGTCCGTGACATCAATTAAAGGACGAATTGCGTCAAATTCAAAGAAACCACTGCTATCCAAATAGCAAGTTAGCCCTTCCTCACGTAGTTTTTGAAACAATGGGACAAGCTTTTTATGATGAATAGTAGGTTCCCCGCCAGAAACCGTTACACCACGAATGAACGGTACCGCATCCATAGCTTGCTCATACAAATACTGCAGGCTAACTTGATGAGCGCCTTCTGCATAACGAGGAATAGTTTCTGGATTATGGCAATAAAGGCAGTTTAACTTACAACCTTGTAAGAAAATACTGGTACGATTCCCCTGCCCTTCTACATTAGAAAAAGGAATAATACGATGCAGGGGAACATAAATATCAGAAAGTGCGGTCACAAATAGCGCTTTTTTCTAGAGTAAGTTATCACTTACACAAGCTTCATTTGGAAAATCACTAATTCCGCTTGGCAGCAGAATGTGAAAACCGCTTTAAGTACATATCCCTCTTCAACCTGTTGAATTTCAGATTGAATTTGGCAAGGTTCACTTTCTACATCACGTGCTTTTAATGTGAAATATTCCAATGCGCCTTCTGCATCTTGACGAGTCGCGTAAAACTGTTCGATAGGTAAACTACAATCACTGTTATCAAACAATGATTTCATATCGAAAGTATTACAACCTACGCATTCAATTGGTTTTTCAGTTTGAATGGCCATCTTTTTCTCCTTATCTAAAAAAGCCGTGATATAACACGGCTTATTAAGTTTAAAATTATTTTGCAGCAACAAAGCCGACGGCTTCGTACACTTTGGCAAGGGTTTCTTTCGCTCTTGCGCGGGCTTTTTCTGCACCTTGACGTAAAATCTCGTCTAAAAGAGCTTCATCGTTACGATATTGATAGAAACGTTCTTGTAAACCCGCAAGTAAGTTTGACACTTCGTCAGCCACCGCTGTTTTTAAGTGACCGTACATTTTACCTTCAAATTCTTTTTCAAGGTCTGCCACAGATTTATCCGTTACCGCAGAAAGAATATCTAATAAGTTAGACACACCAGCTTTATTTTTCACGTCATAACGTACAACAGGTGGTTCATCAGAGTCTGTTACCGCGCGTTTGATTTTTTTCGCTACCGATTTAGGATCTTCAAGCAAAGTCACCACGTTATTACGGTTATCATCGGATTTAGACATTTTTTTATCAGGATCTTGCAAAGACATAATACGTGCACCGGCTTTGCCTAAGAAGATTTCAGGAATCGTGAAAATATCACCATAAAGAGAATTAAAACGAGCGGCAATATCACGGGTGATTTCTAAATGTTGTTTTTGGTCATCCCCTACCGGTACGCTTTTCGCTTGGTAAAGTAAGATATCTGCTGCCATTAAAACTGGATAATCAAATAAACCCACGTTAATATTTTCTGCATAACGTGCTGATTTATCTTTAAATTGAGTCATACGGCTCATCTCACCAAAATAGGTGTAGCAGTTTAATACCCAGCTTAGTTGAGTATGTTCTGGTACATGAGATTGCACGAAGATTGTGCTTTTATTCGGATCAATGCCACAAGCCAAGTAAAGGGCGAGTACATCAAGAGTTGCTTTGCGAAGTGCTACAGGGTCTTGGCGTACAGTGATGGCATGTAAATCCACCACACAGAAAATACACTCATAATCTTCTTGCATTTTCACCCAGTTGCGAAGTGCACCTAAATAATTCCCGATAGTTAATTCGCCGGAAGGCTGCACGCCACTGAATACAATTGGTTTTGTCATTGGTTATCCTTTTATTCTGTAAACTGAATTGACGCTATGATAACAAAAGATAGGGCGTTTTTTAATGATTGAGTTCAAAACAATGTGTAAAAATGCTATATTACGCCAAAAATTTCTGCAGCTCACAATTTATAATCCCAATGAAAAATTATAATGATATGGCTCTGGCACTTGCCGGTGTTTGTCAATCAGTCTTATTACTCAGTCAATTAGCTCAAAAAGGCGGAGTTGATAACCAAGATGCATTCCAAACAACCATTCATTCTCTTCTCATTACTCAACCTGAAGATACATTAGCCGTATTTGGCGGTGATGTTCAACATCTTAAAGTGGGATTAAACACACTTATCGAGCAACTCACCCAATTAAACGACAAAAATTTATTAAATTATTGGGGTAGCTTGTTAGCGTTAGAGAACAAATTAAACAAACAACCTGAAATCAAACAAGAACTTGGCCGCCGAATTGCCCGTTTACCGGAGCAACTTGCTTATCACGACAATCAATTTGATGATGAGATGTTTTCTATCATGGCAAACATTTATGTTGATACGATTAGCCCTTTAGGCAAACGTATCCACATTATTGGTTCGGCATATCATTTACAACAACAAAGCGTGCAAGACAAAATTCGTGCGTGTTTACTTGCCGGCATTCGTTCTGCCGTTTTGTGGCGTCAAGTCGGCGGCAACAAATGGCAACTGTTATTTCATCGTAAAAAATTAGTGCAAGCGGCACGACAACTCTACTTAACTTTAAATTAATCCTTGGAGAACTCTTATGCAACTTTCCGCATTAACCGCTCTTTCCCCGATTGACGGTCGTTATCAAGATAAAGCCACTGCATTGCGTGGTATTTTCAGTGAATTTGGCTTGCTCAAATTCCGTGTCACCGTGGAAGTACGTTGGTTACAAAAATTGGCGGCGACCGCTGAAATCCAAGAAGTTTCTTCTTTGTCCAAAGAAGCAAACGATTACCTTAATAAAATTGTAGAAGAATTCAGTCTTCAAGATGCTGAACGTATCAAAGAAATTGAACGCACTACGAATCATGACGTAAAAGCAGTTGAGTATTTCTTAAAAGAAAAAAGTGAGGCCTTACCAGAATTAGCCAAAGTCTCTGAATTTATTCACTTTGCGTGTACATCAGAAGACATTAACAACCTTTCTCATGCCTTAATGTTAAAAACGGCGCGTGAAGAAGTGATCTTACCGGAATGGCAAAAGCTGATTGATGAAATCACCCGTTTAGCGAACGAATACAAAACCATCCCATTACTTTCTCGTACACATGGTCAACCTGCCTCACCGAGTACTGTAGGTAAAGAAATGGCGAACGTGGTTTACCGTTTAAAACGCCAATTCAAACAACTCCAACAAAATGAAATCTTGGGTAAAATCAACGGTGCTGTGGGTAACTACAATGCGCATTTATCGGCTTATCCAAATATCAACTGGCACAAATTTAGCGAAGAGTTTGTCACCTCATTAGGTTTAGATTGGAACCCATACACCACACAAATTGAACCTCACGATTACATTGCTGAATACTTTGATGCCGTGGTACGTTTTAATACCATCATCATCGACTTCGACCGTGACTTATGGGGCTACATTGCGTTAAATCACTTTAAACAACGCACTATCGCGGGTGAAATTGGTTCATCCACCATGCCGCATAAAGTGAATCCTATCGACTTCGAAAACTCAGA
>OLFS01002789.1_pt1 | contig 10117 bp, 10 predicted proteins | sample 1605491 | NCBI WGS metagenome assembly OLFS01 (sample SAMEA3888921, study PRJEB22519) | human gut metagenome | biome: human gut; feature: human-associated habitat; material: faeces | place: Denmark | collected 2011 | reverse complement strand
TGTGCAGTACGCCAATAGATATCCTTAGGTAATTGAATATTAAATAACAGGTCTGCAAGTCTGGCACCATCATGCAACTCAATCTTCACTGTAGCATGACGCTCAAAAACCACGTTTACATCAGCTCGAGCCAAAGCAAAAAATGGTATGAGACCGATCGTCAGGTATCTTTTCATGATGCATACGGCTTTAATATTGTCATTTCAATTACCGGTAAGTCCGGCCCCAATTTCTGCTGACTTTTTAATACTCTGCCCGTACTAGGTTCAAACCAATAGTAATTATGCCAAGAGTTCTGGCCCTGTCCAACACTGACCAACTCGTCAATCAACATAACATTATGTGATTTATCAAGGATTAACAACTTTTCTGGAACAGCAGATATAAACTTAGCCCGCATGTTATACCCACTCACATAATCCTTTTCCCATTCGGCAGTATACTGCCAAGACATAGCATCTAGGCTCAAAGATATATCGGGTAAACTTACCATTTTTTTCAATGGATCAGGCCAAGATGATGCCACTAAATAGATATCATTTTCCAAACCCACCGTCTTGTACAGTCGACCTGATTTAGTAACAAAAAGCTTATTATCGGAGCTCACCCAGCTCAATGAACCATCAGGGTCTGCAAACGCAAGCACAACCAAAGCCTGTGGGTTATCACCCACTCGCAGATAGGCGCTGGCATAAGGTAATTTTCGCACTTTCTCAGCGGTTACTTGCACATCATCAACTCCGAAAAGGGCATAGCGGAGCGTTGCATAGGTATCAAAACTGGTGGCGGAACAACCACTCAAGAGTAACAATCCCAAAGGTACAAACAAACGAAGATAAAACATAGACGGGTCACTCAGTGGAATTGGAAAATGATTGCAAAGTGACAAAAATAAGGCTGCCTATATGGCAGCCTTATTACAATACCGGACAACTTACTTGGTAGCAGTAGTTGTGCTAGTGCTTGTATTGGAGGAGTTGTCGTTTGCTTCAGAAATAACAACTGCCGCCAGTACGGCAGCACCAACGCCGACAGCAACCAAAGTGGTGCTACCAGTTGCCGCGGTGCCCGCTGTGGAACCAGCTGTAGTACCCGTTTCTTCAGCAGCAAAAGCATTTGAAGAGAGAGCCAACAAAGCAGCCAGAGTCAACGCTGATTTTTTCATTACTAGTTTCCTTGTGTAAACATGACTTAAAGTACTAACAGGATATCGTGAAACAAACCAATAAACCAGAGTCAGTCGCTCAGATGAGCCCTTTTATCTATTACGAAGTGTACGTCCCATTGCATGCCGTACCAACACGATCATAACGCCTAACATGCCACCAAGCAAAGTCCCCAATACGGCTATCAACGCCCGTTTGGGTTTCGCTTTCTCCTCAGATACCACTGCCGGATCAAGGGTTTTAAACACATACTCTTGATTCACTTCCGTCAACATCAATGTTTTGGTCTGATCCTCGATCAGCTGATAGAAAACCTTTTGCATATCTGCGACCGGTGTTTTTTGAAGTTGTGCCTTAAGATAGCTAATGTTGCGTATCGCATCAGTCTGATCCCGCAACTTCATGGCCTCATTGAGATCAGACACCAGCCAATCGACCCACTGTTTCGCAGACTCTGGAGAATAGTACTCCACCGCCACCGTAACTAACCCTGATTTGGCATCCTGACTAATGCTGGCAATATTGCGAAATACCTGAACCAGCTCCCAATCCGTTGGTTCCACAGACTTTCCTGGAGGGACCTCACGCACCCACTTGTTGCTAGTGACATCGTAGACATCTTCATTAATCACCAATTCTCCGGTAGCTCTGTCTGCTTTGGCAACCGCCATCAACGGTACTTCCAACTGATGTTGGCGGATAAAGTGACTTAGGAATTGACGGGATTTCCCAATCTCGACTGCAATCGCCGTCTTGTCCAAACCGCCGCCACTAAGATTTACGCCGGCCAAACTTGCAAGACCACCAAACTGAGCAGCCACGGCGGCAAGCCCCCCTCCTTGCTGCTCGGCTGATGGTGCAAGCAAGGCCTCTGAACGATAGATATTTGGCAGTGATATTGCAAAAATGACGGCTATTACCGCACCAACCAGTGTACCGACCACTATCCACCACTTACCACGCCAAAGCGCCGCAAACAGTTCACGCAAATCTATTTCATCTTCCCCCGCCCCATTCATTGCAACTGGCAAGGGAGAGTGTTCTTTTACTTGTGTCATAACAAACCGAATCTCAGAAGAGTCAGGTGGCCTTCACCACCTAACTGAATGGGTTATCAAATAAACGATGCCATTACTTGATTGCATTCCACGCAACACCCAATTGGTAAAGGATCTGGGTTGCAGAGGTCATGATGCTCAGGTTATCCAGATAATCAGAATCAACAGGTACCACGATCGTGTCACCCGGCTCCAAGCTCTTGCGACCACCAAACCAACTATCCCCTGGCAGCATCACACTCCCATTAGCCTTGATCACGTAGATACGGTCGGTATCCGCCTGCTTCTTGGTTCCCCCGGCCCGACTCAAGTAATCATTGACACTCAGACTTCCATCATAGACGTGAGAAGAGGGGAACTGCACCATACCCTGAATAGATACCACATTTTGCAATGCGGGCACATAGAGCTTGTCGCCATCTTGCAACATCACATCAGCCTGCTTGTCACCAGACAAGATCGCCGGCATATCGATGGTCATGCGACCGACTGCCTTGCTGTTTTCCAGCTGATTAACTACCGTCATCGCTTCGGCAGGTGAGCTGGTATAGTTTGCAATACTGGATTGACGACGCAGTGTCATGGTCGCAATCTCTTGCTTGAGTTCATCACGCAGCAACGCTATACGTTCTGCTTCCTGTTTACGCAGCGCTTCACGCGCAAAAACTGCACCATTCGGGTTAGCATAGGCAGTAATACCGCCCACTCTCTGGATCAAATCCTGCAGACTTTCACCCCGACGGACCGTGTAAGTACCCGGATACTTCACCTCACCAAATACTTGCACTGTTGCCTCTTCACGCCATTGCGGATGAGGTAGCACATTCAGACTGTCTTTTGACTGTACCTGAGGCGCGCCCAAAACTCGATTGGCTGTTGGTAGATCCAAGCGCGAATTTTCAATTGATATATTATCTCCCACTTCATTAATACGTGAAAGCTCGATGACACTAGCCTGCTCATTCAGCCCGCCTGCTGCGACCAATAGATCATGTGTGGTGGTAACCCGACTGATTGGATATACTCCTGGAAACTTCACTTCACCCCGTACTTCAGCAATCTGTACCGGTTTTCCTTGAGCAGCCTGAGCTTTCAGTTTTTCAATCACAGGAGCAAGTAACGCTTGGCGACTGGCAGCGGCTTGCACTACTGTGCTGGTATCAGTCCCCAGTTTTGCAAGGGTCATTTTTTCTGATGTCAATTCTCCTTGACGAACCATGGCACCGGTACTCGAGTCGACAACAGATCGCTGCTCTTGCTGCAATTGCATCGCCAATTGTTGCTGATCGGCAGACGGGGTAACGACCGAGTTATCAGATGTAGATGCCAGTTGACGATGGTTGTCACGCCCGGAATTAGCACCATGAAAAGTAGAGTTATTTATACTATCAAGCGCAGAATTACTAAATATCAGAACCTGATCACGAGGCTGTAACCGCAAATCATCTTCACTCCCAGGGAGTTGAAGTGCACGCCCCAAATTAAATTGCAATACTTCGATATTGCGTAATGCATCCACTTCACGAACCACGAGGGCATAATTCAGATCTGCAGCTGATGTCAAGTCTCGTGAAGCACTTTGCAAAATGCGGCTAATGCGCATACCTGGCTGATAACTAAACGCACCATCACGAACCACAGCACCTTTCACCATTACAGCCTGGCTGTACTCAGTAGTGCTGGGCTTAACTGTTATTTTGTCTCCATCACGCACGACAAACTGACGATCATGATGATTTGACAAGTTCAGGTTAAATACACGCATCCCGGTTTCACCATAGCGAGTCACCGAAATCTCTTTCAGTGCAGCGGCTTTCATCCCCCCCGCAAGTCCCAGAACATTGGACAAGGCGGCAGGACCACTCAGCTCGTAAATAGCAGGGCGTTTAACCAGACCATCGATACTCACCTCACTCCCTTTGGCTGGGATAAATACCGTATCACCAGAGCGCAGGCGGATATCTTGGCTGGTATCACCCCATACCAACATCTTGTAGAGATCAACATCGATAACTTTCTGCCCTGCACGCTTGACCTGGATCTTTCTCAGTGACCCAACGGTATCGATACCACCTGCAGCCTGCAAGGCCTGGGTTACGGTAGCCATACCATTGACGTTATAGGCGCCGGGGCGATATGCATCACCCATAACAAATACCTGCATGGTACGCAGAGCACCAAAACTGATGAATGCCTCTACACCAATTTTTTGCTCTTTGATCCGATTTTCCAGTTCACTGCGCAGTTGCTGAAAAGTTTGACCACTTGCAGCAATGGGACCGAGGGATGGAAAGTCGATAAAACCTTCACGTCCAATGGCCAGCGTATAATTTGCATTCTCTTTGCCATAGAGCTGAATCCGGATCTCGTCACCCGGTCCCATCACATAGTCATCAGCAACAGGCATATCAACAACTGGTGCATCAGTTAAAGGCTCACCGGCAAACACGTTATAGCCAAAGGGCTGTAACTCTCCCTCTTGTGCCACACCAGCCAACAGGGGGCGCTGGGATGCCTGGCTATAATCAACTTCACGTGGTACCGCTACAGGTGCTGTATTGACTGGGGTCACACTGCTTTTAGTCGATGAGCTCCCCAACTGAGAGGGGTCAATACCATATTGTGCTGCCAACGCCTGCTGCTGGGCAGGAGACAGCTGTTTAAATTTGGCCATCATATCTGGCGTCACTTGTGGTACGGCCAACACTGACCCGCCGACAAACGCCAATGAGAGTACCAATCCCTTTTCTATCATTTTTATCAAACCCACCAAATGTAACTAAAAAATAATGAACAGGATGTCAAAACACTCGCCATCATAACATATTGCCCCTCCAACAATCTTCGCTGCGGTGAGCCTGCATCCAACATATCATTGCTACCAATAAACAATGATGATCATTCCTAGCATTAGCTTGGCCAATAGTTATGCGTTAACCTAACATTTCAGAAGCAAAACGATCTTTATCAGATAGTTGCAAAGGATATTGCTCGGATAACGGCCAATCTATTGCCAACGTTGGACAATCCCAGCGAATACATGCCTCATCACCTGGCTGATAATAATCAGTACATTTATAAAATACATCCGCACGTTCACTTAGAACATAGAAACCATGAGCAAAACCGGGAGGGATCCACATCAGTTCACCCGACTGCGCATCCAGAATATGGCCAACCCAATGACCATACGTCGATGATGTTAAGCGAATATCTACAGCTACATCAAAAATGCGGCCAGTGATGACCTGTACCAACTTCCCTTGCGGGCGTGAACGTTGGTAATGTAATCCTCGCAACGTTCCTCCAACTGAACGACTCACGTTATCTTGGACAAAAGAATATTGGCCACAATGATGCTCAAACTCTTTTTGGCGGAAGCACTCACGAACATCACCGCGATGATCAAAAAATATCTCTGGCGTCAACACCATCACTTCGGCTAATCGTGTGGCTTTAAATTTCATTGGCATATTCCAATATTTTAAATAATCAACTACTAATCATTCGCATGAATGACAGTAAAAAGAGAAGGGGCACAATCGCAACAGGTTTCGCCCCTGAGGCTTTTCCAAGGCCTGAATAGACTGCCTGAAGGGGTCAGCTGTTAAGCAAACTTGATGGCATGTATATCAAAAACGCAGAGGCCGATCATCGCATAATAGCTGGCGGATTGGCCGGATCTTGGTAATCGCTAAGAGCTTGCCCTGCTCATCGAACATCGGTCCCCCATTCGTCGGCCGAATAGGCCTTGATCATCCGCGACCACTTGACCTAGGAGAGCAGGCAACTCTGCACGATAAAATAAGGTTGTTACACAGAATCAAACTCTCAGACTTGTCCGATAAAGAAGGGTTCGGAAATACCCACTGATACAACATGCTCGGCATATGAAAAGGTCACTCCCATTGACTACCATCCTCCAACAGTTGTCGGAAACTGGGCAGAAAAGTGGGCATATTGATAATCAAGATCTCGGGGATCCCAGCCAGCATAGACACCAACAAGGAGTAATAGACCATCCGATAGTCGTAAATAGGCAACCATCATTTGTTCAAAGCAAGCGTGGTGGAATAAAAACGGGTCACCGTACCGTCGGCCAAGATGCCGCCCCCCCTTTGCGAGAGCGAGAGACAACTCTGGACTCGCCATTACCGATCCTCTAGTAATGCCTGCAACGTTGCTGTGACCCCCTCTCGCCAATTGGGCAAAAGCAGACCGAAGCGCTGCTGAAAATGTTGTGTCTCTAACAATGAATTAAGAGGACGTTTGACCACACCGCCATAATCAACACTGGTAATGGGCTTTAGTTGCGGTGCTTTATTTATCAGTCCGATCACAGATGCCTCTTGAAAAATACAGCAGGCATAATCATACCAACTGACAGCGCCAGACGCAGCCACATGATAGAGCCCAGCCAATTCTGGTTTGGTCAATACTCTCTCTACAGCGAACATTGCCACCTCGGCCAACATCATCGCCGAAGTGGGTGCGCCAACTTGGTCACATACCACTTGCAACTCTTCGCGACTTTGTGCCAAACGCAGCATGGTCTTGAGAAAATTATCGCGCCATGGGCTATGAAGCCAACTAGTCCGAATGATCAAATGGCGACAACCACTGGCCAAAATAGCCTGCTCACCCGCCAATTTACTCTTACCATAGATATTTAACGGTGCCGGTCTGTCAGATTCCCGCCACGGTTGATTACCTGCACCGCCAAAGACATAGTCCGTCGAGAAATGGACCAACAAGGCATTATGCTGCTTGGCCAATTCGGCTAACCGCGCCACACCATCGCAATTGACAGCCATTGCAAGTGCCGGCGCTTTCTCTGCACCTACGACATCAGTGTATGCAGCGGCGTTGATAATGACGTTGGGCAGATAACGTCGTAACTCACCCCGTAACAAATCGTCATTAACCAGTGGGTAACAATTTTTTGGCAGAGAAATACACGGGCAACGAGTCTTGTGATTAACAAGTGAAAGGGCGTGGGCCAATTGCCCCGCACCAAGCAACACAATACTCATCCTTATTACCCATGACTCTCAGCAAGCCTCAAGAGGCGATATGGCATCGAAGGGTTTGTTACTAGTGTATGACCCAATTCAATCGGTGCACGCTTGAGGACAAAACTATCATTAAATCGGAAGCTATATATCGTAAGATGCCTTGGTAAATGCGCCCCTCCGAGCGTATAGCCACTGCACCGTAGCGAGTTTTTCACCATCTCTATCATCATATTTACACAATTGACCGCCAGAACACATGTTAATCCGATGGATATCACCACGCTACCACTGGCAACATGCCGTCTAGCACAATCAGCAAGGGATTTGATTTTGAAACTATCACTACCGTCAATCGCGTCTTGATTGGATGTCTCCTTCCTTGTCAGGGGCACTACCGCCACAAACGACGTTTCCCCCATCCCAGTAAACATCGTCGAGATCGAGCTCAATAATGACGCTGATAGTCTACCTGTCATCGGACTCTTTCATGTTTTGCAGCAGCAGCGTGTATATGAGCATCCACGCGGTGCCCTGTTTGGGTTTGAGACAACAAGTGCATTGCCATAAACAATTTGGTCAATGGAAGCTTGGTGTTTCAGTCAATGACATCTGATAATTTCATTACAACACGCCTTGCCGCCTTTTTCAGGGGACAAGGAGTGTTGACACATTTAGGGTAAGGAAAACGCCAAATAAAAAGCTCGTTTTCGCCCTGAGCCTCGGCCACTTAGTTTTTGAGAAACCCAAACAGGTTCTAGTATTTCTGGCATTGGACTTTACTTTTTGCCATGATCTCGCACCTCGATAACAGTAAGTAAGAACAGTACAAGTTGTGGTGACAGCTAATCATGGGGAATCAAGCAAGAGAAAATGGTCTCAATCTGAACCGAAGAGGTCACGAGTATAAAGTTTATCGATAACATCATCAAGTTCAGCCACATGTCGATTAGCCAATATTACATCACAGCTAGCTTTAAACTCCGTCAGATCGGTAATGACCTTGGAGCGGAAAAATTCAGGCTCGCTCAAGGTAGGCTCATAAATGACAACTTCAATCCCTTTCGCCTTAATCCGCTTCATCACCCCTTGAATGGCTGAAGCTCGGAAGTTATCGGATCCTGCCTTCATTACCAAGCGATATACACCCACTCGTTTTGGATTCTTGCGAACCACAGAATCGGCAATAAAATCCTTGCGGGTGGTATTGGAATCGACAATCGCACGAATCAGATTATTCGGCACATTGTTATAGTTTGCCAGCAACTGCTTGGTATCTTTCGGCAGGCAATAACCGCCATAACCGAATGAAGGATTGTTGTAATGACTGCCAATGCGTGGATCCAGACCTATACCATCGATCACCTGACGGCTATCCAGCCCATGATGCTGGGCATAGGTATCGAGTTCATTAAAAAAGGCAACTCGCATTGCCAGATAGGTGTTGGCAAACAGCTTAATCGCCTCTGCTTCGGTGCTGTTAGTAAAGAGCACAGGCACATCCTTCTTGATGGCCCCCTCAAGCAGCAGATTGGCAAACACCTGAGCCCGCTCGGAACGTTCACCCACCACAATACGTGACGGGTGCAGGTTGTCGTAAAGGGCGCGACCTTCACGCAAAAACTCCGGCGAAAAAATAAGATTGTCACACCCCAACTCTTCACGCAGCCGAGCGGTAAAGCCGACCGGAATAGTTGATTTGATGACCATCACCGCAGTGGGATTGATTGCCATCACATCTTTGACCACAGACTCTACCGTGCTGGTATTGAAGTAATTGGTCTCGGGGTCATAATCGGTGGGGGTGGCGATAATGACATAATCAGCACCCTGATACGCCTCTGCGTTATCCAGCGTTGCTCGCAAAAGCAGCTCGCGGCTGGCCAGATATTGTTCAATCTCGGTATCAACGATGGGGGAAAGGCGCTGATTGATCAGCTCGACCTTGCTAGCAATCACATCGACCGCCACCACCTCATGGTGCTGTGCTAATAATACCGCATTGGAAAGACCGACATACCCTGTACCTGCTATAGCAATTTTCATTTTTATTTCCTGTACTTTATAAAACCGTTGACTGCATACCAACCGAAGTACCATGCACTCTGTAAGAGATTTAAACCAACCACATCACGATACAAGCGCCACTGATAACGTGCCGCATTCAGTTTATTCTGCGACATGCCACTATCCGTTCGATACTGCGCCAGCACCTCAGGGATTCCATGCGCCTCATCACAGAGTTTTAGCAACTTAAGCCAGAGCCCCATATCCTGCCGCTTACGAATAAGCGGCATCATTTGGCGGCCTAGCACCTCGGCGTTATACATAGCGGTGAGGCAACCAATCACACATCCTTTAAGCAATTTATGATGAGTAACTCGCGTTGGTGGCATAATCACACCACCGACCCCCACATCAGAAAACTTCTGATACGCAGTATAGCTAAACAATGCCCCGGTCTGCTCCATATAAGCTACCTGGGTGCTCAGCTTATTTGGCGACCAGAGATCATCTGCATCTAAAAAGGCGATGTATTTACCTTTGGAGCGCTTAATTGCCTGATTGCGGGAAAAACCAGCTCCTGAATTGACGAGATTAACTTCAAGGTTAATACGCGGATCAATTTCAGCCAATTGTTTTACTAACTCAACAGTATTATCAGTTGAGGCATCATCAGTGATTAGTAATTCCCACTTATGATAGTCTTGTTGCTGCACACTCTTAATACTATTAAGGATGGTTTCAGCAGAGTTATAGGATGGCATAATAATAGAAACTAGCATTTCATTTGAAACCTATCAAAAATAAGTTTACACCTATAGAGTTTCATTCTATCTTGGTGAGACATTAAAGATGGAGAATATACTAATCAGTAATA
>OLFS01002784.1_pt1 | contig 10127 bp, 9 predicted proteins | sample 1605491 | NCBI WGS metagenome assembly OLFS01 (sample SAMEA3888921, study PRJEB22519) | human gut metagenome | biome: human gut; feature: human-associated habitat; material: faeces | place: Denmark | collected 2011 | reverse complement strand
GCGTACGGCAGTGCGCACGTTACCAGAATTTTCTTCGCGACTTGAGTCATAGTAGATGTTACTTCTTCTCTGTTGAAAGGGGGTTCTGATGTTACCTGAAAGGGAATAACTACGCCAAGAATTAAGGGCATCAAACCACAAATGAATAATCGTTACCGCTGGAGTACACTACCTCACTACAATTGACCTTTTCAGAACAACAAAAAGGAGTCGGGATGAACGAACAATCCCAGGCCAAATCACCAGAAACCCTGCGCGCCATGGTCGCCGGGACGCTGGCCAATTTTCAGCACCCCACCCTGAAGCATAACCTGACGACACTTAAAGCGTTACACCACGTCGCCTGGATGGATGACACGCTGCACGTTGAACTGGTCATGCCGTTCGTCTGGCACAGTGCCTTTGAGGTGTTAAAAGAGCAATGTAGCGCTGATCTGCTGCGAATTACCGGGGCGAAGGCGATCGACTGGAAGCTTTCTCACAACATCGCCACCCTGAAGCGCGTGAAAAATCAGCCGGGCGTGAACGGCGTGAAGAACATTATCGCCGTCAGCTCCGGCAAAGGCGGCGTCGGTAAATCGTCGACTGCGGTAAACCTGGCGCTGGCATTAGCGGCAGAAGGGGCGAAAGTAGGGATTCTGGACGCCGACATTTATGGTCCGTCGATCCCAACTATGCTGGGGGCGGAAAACCAGCGCCCAACCTCGCCGGATGGTACCCATATGGCACCGATCATGTCTCACGGGCTGGCGACGAACTCCATCGGTTATCTGGTCACTGATGATAACGCGATGGTGTGGCGTGGGCCGATGGCCAGTAAAGCGCTGATGCAGATGCTACAAGAGACGCTGTGGCCGGATCTGGATTACCTCGTGCTGGACATGCCGCCGGGTACTGGTGATATCCAGCTGACGCTGGCACAAAACATCCCGGTCACGGGGGCCGTTGTGGTGACCACGCCGCAGGATATTGCGTTGATTGACGCTAAAAAAGGCATTGTCATGTTCGAAAAAGTCGAGGTGCCGGTGCTGGGCATTGTCGAAAACATGAGCATGCATATCTGCAGCAACTGCGGTCATCATGAGCCGATCTTTGGTACCGGTGGCGCGCAAAAACTGGCTGAGCAGTATCACACGCAACTGTTGGGACAAATGCCGTTGCATATTAGTCTGCGTGAAGATCTCGATCGCGGGACGCCAACCGTGGTCAGCCGTCCGGACAGTGATTTCACCGTAATGTATCGCGAACTGGCGGGACGTGTTGCCGCACAGCTTTACTGGCAGGGTGAAGTCATCCCCGGCGAAATTGCCTTTCGCGCCGTCTGATTTCGGCTAATCGGTTTTATTCTTTCTATTCACCGCATTGATTTTATATCGGTGTGGTGAATATCTAATTTGAATAACGCTATCTGAGTTATGCAGAGCCACTGAATAACGTGGGCGTTCTTCTTAAATCTGACCGTCTGTGCGGGGTTATCCTGATGACCTTAACGATAAAATAAGCGTTGGATTCCCCCTCAGCCCGAGGGGGGCGAACCTCAACGATGATAGAAAATCTCGCCGTCGTAAGCTTTAATAATTTTACCGTCAGCGTCATTGATCAGCACATAGGCACCGCCCATGTAGGTCCAGTGTGTCCCGGCATCTGGCGCAGGTAAATTACGCAGATTCCACTGTTTGATGGTGTACTCGTCAGTGCGATACATCTCTGGCACCGTATCGCCAGGCTTGAAGTGGGTAAAGTCGGCGATGAAACCACTGAGTTCATATTGATCAATCCCCTTCGCGGGGACGGCTGTAGCTGGTGCGGCCCAGACCGCGCTGGATGCGAGCAGCAGCGCGCCTACCACCAATTTATTGTTCATACTTCTACGCTCTCCACTGTTAGGACCCTCAAAATCAGTCGTGTATCTTTCCCGGCCTTCATGATAACTGACAAGCGCGGGTTTGTTAGATTCCCGAAAAATTCGTAAAAAATGTAAAATTTATTAGTCTGACATGCACTATAGAAGAAAATCGCCAAATACGGGGAGAGAGGCGATGCCTTTCGGAACACAGGCTAACAGTGGATTAGCCCCATATGCAAAAATGCAGACGTTCAGCGTACATCACGCCTGCAATAAAACCCGCACTGATGATAAGGGTGTGCAGGAAAAAATGAAAAATAATTAACTTCACTATCCGGAGGCTCATTTTTAAATACGTATTACAGACGATGTTGTTGAGAATTGTCTAGCTATAACAATTAATTAATGTCAACATATAAACAGATTGAAATAAAACTATGGATTGTTTCTGAATTTTCAATATTGATAAAGATCATGGAAAACCCGCTGAATAGCAATTAAGAATCATCGTTTTGATGACATTAGTCTTTTGTATTTGTTACGTTAATTAATTGCAAATTTGAAGGCGGGGAATAACTATTTTCTTCGGATTTATCCTGGTGTCATGCATTCTCTAAGTTATTTGATCTTAATTTCCCTAAATTATATTGACATATGAAAGCGGCCTAAATATTCTGCGCACTAAATAGTGATATAAAAACACGCTGCTTTTGCAGGGTGATATTATTTTGTTAATTAATGATGGTGATGGCAGTGATGAAACAGTTAACTATAAAAAAGGCGGTATTTTCGCTTTTGGTTGTCAGTATTCTGTCCGGCTGTGTGTCGGAAGAGCAGCGCCTGGCGCGCTGTGAAGCCAAAGGCGTCAGTCGTGATGTCTGCTATCAGGTAGAACAGTCTAATCAACAGATGATTATCAATAACGCGGAGCAAAACGCGTATGTGAATGCACGTGAAGCGGTAAAGCAACACGCTCAGGCGGCAAAGAAAAAAAACATATATCACTTTGAAGGCATGGAAATTAAAAAGGTGAGCACCGGGCTTGATATTGATGGAGCTCATGCTGCGGTTATCGAGAAAGAGGAAAAAGCGACAGTCTATCAACAAGGGTTGCACTATTTTGTCGTGTACACCAACGGACGGTTAGCCGTGCTGAACGAACAGAGACAGTTTTTGGGGTGGGCGAAATGAGAAATTATCTGTTAGCGCTTATTCCGCTAACGTCCTTTTCCGCAGATGCTTCTGATATTGCGCAGGCACAACAAGCCGTTGCTCATGCCCAACCAATGGTTGACGCGGTATAAGAGGATATTGCCGCCGTGCGGGTGGCGGCTTTCACTATTGATGTTCAGGCTGAACAGGTAAATGCAGAGTAGCGAAAGGGTTACAAATCGGGGCAGTGAGGGTATCATCACGCGAGTGACCTGACCGTCACGCAGAAAAATTTCGTTAATGACTCGGGGTGCCCCTTTTCACGAAGGGCTGAGAAATACCCGTACCACCTGATCTGGATAATGCCAGCGTAGGGAAGTCAGAGACCGCAGGGTCATTGCTTCTACCTCGTCTGGCGGGAGCAAACCATGCCTGAGCTGCTGAATCCCGCGCCTGTCGCGCACCTGCGCCATCTGCTGCGCGCCCATTCCCCCCTTGTGCACTGCATGACCAATGATGTGGTGCAGACCTTTACCGCCAATGTTCTGCTGGCCGTCGGCGCCTCGCCGGCGATGGTGATCGATCCCCGCGAAGCGGCGCAGTTTGCCGCTATCGCCGATGCGCTGTTAATTAACGTCGGTACCCTGACCGAAGATCGCGCCGTGGCGATGCGCGCCGGGGTGGAGCACGCCCGTCAGGCCGGCAGGCCCTGGACGCTGGATCCGGTGGCGGTCGGCGCCCTGACCGTGCGCACGGCCTTTTGTCATGAGCTGCTGGCCCTCCAGCCGGCGGCCATTCGCGGCAATGCCTCTGAAATTCTGGCGCTGGCCGGGATGAGCGCCGGCGGGCGCGGGGTGGATACCACCGATACGGCCGCCGCGGCGCTGCCGGCGGCCCAGGCGCTGGCTCGCCGGCTGGCTACCGTGGTGGCGGTCACTGGCGAGGTGGACTACGTCACCGACGGCGAGCGGGTGCTCAGCGTGGCGGGGGGTAATCCGCTGATGACCCGGGTGGTGGGCACCGGCTGCGCGCTGTCGGCGGTGGTGGCGGCGAGCGCGGCGCTGCCGGGAGACCGGCTGGAAAACGTGGCCGCCGCCTGCGGGCTGATGAAGCAGGCCGGGGAGATCGCCGCCCGTCAGGGAGGCCCTGGCAGCTTTATTCCGGCGTTTCTCGACGCGCTGTATCAGGAGGTGCAGGGATGAAACGCATCAACGCCCTGACCATCGCCGGCACCGATCCCAGCGGTGGGGCCGGTATCCAGGCCGATCTGAAAACCTTCTCCGCGCTGGGGGCCTATGGCTGCTCGGTGATCACCGCCCTGGTGGCGCAGAATACCCGCGGCGTGCAGTCGGTCTATCGCATCGAACCGGATTTTGTGGCCGCGCAGCTCGACTCGGTGTTCAGCGATGTGCGTATCGATACCACCAAAATCGGCATGCTGGCGGAGACCGATATTGTGGAAGCCGTGGCCGAGCGGCTGGCGCGCTACCGGGTGGCCAACGTGGTGCTGGATACCGTCATGCTGGCGAAAAGCGGCGATCCGCTGCTGTCGGCCTCGGCGGTGGAGACCCTGCGTCAACGATTGTTGCCGCAGGTGTCATTGATCACCCCGAACCTGCCGGAAGCGGCCGCGCTACTCGATGCCCCCCATGCGCGCACCGAGCGCGAGATGCTGGAGCAGGGGCGGGCGTTGCTGGCGCTGGGCTGCGGCGCGGTATTAATGAAGGGCGGCCATCTCGACGACGCCGAAAGCCCGGACTGGCTCTTCACCCGCGAAGGGGAACAGCGGTTTACCACGCCTCGCGTGCAGACCAAAAATACCCACGGCACCGGCTGCACGCTCTCCGCCGCGCTGGCGGCGCTGCGCCCCCGTCATGCGGACTGGGCGGCCACCGTCGCCGAGGCGAAGGCCTGGCTGTCGGCGGCCCTGGCGCAGGCCGACTCTCTGGAAGTGGGCCACGGCATCGGGCCGGTGCACCATTTCCACGCCTGGTGGTAAATGGCAGCGCAACGGGACAGCAGAATCTCCTGAAAAAATGGCCCCCCGGCTGGAAAATAGGCTAAGTCGGTACCAGGCTTAACCTGCCCAAAAAAATTGGGTTGGGATAATGCATGCCGGCTTCGGCCGGCCTTACGGGAGATTGCTATGACTGATATTACGCAGTTGCTGGGCAAAGATGCCGAGAGCCTGTTGCAGCACCGTTGTATAACCATTCCGGCCGACCAGCTGTATCTGCCTGGGGCAGATTATGTTGATCGGGTGATGGTGGATAATAACCGACCACCGGCGGTGCTACGCAATATGCAGACCCTGTACAATACCGGACGCCTGGGAGGAACCGGCTACCTTTCCATTCTGCCGGTTGACCAGGGCGTGGAGCACTCGGCGGGCGCCTCCTTTGCCGCCAACCCGCTGTACTTTGATCCGAAAAATATCGTCGAGCTGGCGATCGAAGCCGGCTGTAACTGCGTGGCGTCGACCTACGGCGTGCTGGCCTCGGTGTCGCGCCGCTACGCGCATCGCATCCCTTTCCTGGTGAAGCTCAACCATAACGAAACGCTGAGCTACCCCACCGAATACGACCAGACCCTCTACGCCAGCGTTGAGCAGGCGTTCAATATGGGAGCGGTGGCCGTGGGAGCGACGATCTATTTCGGCTCAGAACAATCGCGTCGTCAGATAGAAGAGATTTCCGCCGCCTTTGAGCGGGCCCATGAGCTGGGCCTGGTCACCGTGCTGTGGGCCTATCTGCGCAATTCGGCGTTCAAGAAAGATGGCGTCGACTATCATGTCTCCGCGGACCTGACCGGTCAGGCCAACCACCTGGCGGCCACCATCGGCGCCGATATCGTTAAGCAAAAAATGGCGGAGAATAACGGCGGCTACAAAGCGGTTAACTTCGGCTATACCGACGACCGGGTGTACAGCAAACTGACCAGCGATAACCCCATCGATCTGGTGCGCTACCAGCTGGCCAACTGCTATATGGGCCGCGCCGGGCTGATTAACTCCGGCGGCGCGGCGGGCGGGGAGACCGACCTTGCCGACGCGGTGCGCACGGCGGTGATCAATAAACGCGCCGGCGGTATGGGGCTGATCCTCGGCCGGAAGGCGTTTAAGAAATCGATGGCTGACGGCGTGAAGCTGATCAATGCCGTGCAGGACGTCTACCTCGACGGGAAAGTGACTATCGCCTGATAAGCACGAGTATCGTTGGGATCCCCGGTGGCGCGACGCGCACCGGGGTTACCGTTGTGTATGCGCCTTCAGGCCGCGACGTTACCGCGTCAGCAGCCAGCGGGCGGTATGCTCATCGGTTACCAGACCATTGATCCAGCCGCCTTTAAGGGCCGCCAGGATCGCCGGTCGTTTGTATTCTCCACAGGCTGCGGCAATACGCGGGCAGTGGTTCTGACGGATATCATAGCTGGTGATCATGCGGTTGATCTCGCTGTCTACCACGTGGCCTTCCGCATCGATAAACCGTCCGAGGATCTCTCCGATGCCGCCGCGCGCGGTCAGCTCATCCATTTGCGCCTGATTGATAAACCCGTCTTTAAAGATCGGACTTTGCGTGCCCAGGGGACCAATGCCGACAAAAATCACGTCCGCCTCTTGGGCGACGCCGGAGACGCTGCGGAATAAGCGGTTGGTGCACCACATCTCATGCTCCTCCGCGCTCTGGGCGTAGCGCGGCGCCGGCCACTGATAGTACTTGGCCTTAATTTTGCGGGTCAGCAGCAGGGGCACGTCATCGTAATAATTGCACTGCCCGTCGGCGTTCATGGCGCTGATCAGCGCCACGCAGCGGGTATTCAGGCTGTCAAAATCGATGCGCTGCAGCGCTTTTTTCAGGGTCAGGCCCGAGCCCAGGCCGATGATTTTCTCCTTATCATCCTGCAGATAGCGAGCCATCAGCTGATAGCAGCCAAACGACACGCTGTCGAGGGTGCTTTCTTCGCTAAAGGCGGGGACCACATTGCACTCGAGAAGCCGGTACTTTTCCTGCAGCAACTGCGCATAATCGAGGCAGTTTGCTACCGGATGGTGCAAATTAATCGACACTATCCCTTCTTCTTTCGCGGCGGCGATCAGCCGTTGCACCACCGGTCTGGAGGTGCCCAGCTGGCTGGCGATCTCGCTCTGATTCTGACCGGCGATGTAGTACATCCATGCGGCACGCACCTTCTGATCCAACCGGATATCGTCTTCTTTACTCATGGTTTCCCGCCCTAAGTTGCTGACCAGGGCTCGCAATTGGCCCGGCGAATACCCGCATTCTCGCCGTGGTTGGCATAACTGGCAAGCTTTTGCTCTTTATTGGTCATTTGTAATTTAATTGGGTAATTGTTCTTTTGTGATCCGTGGCTCTTATTTTGGTCAAATGATCAATTAAAGTGGCGCCATCAACTGAAGGAGAACAGAACATGAACAATCAATTCACATGGCTTCATATCGGTCTGGGTTCTTTTCATCGCGCGCATCAGGCGTGGTATCTGCATCGTCTGATAGCGTCCGGGGATAAGCGCTGGCACATCGCGGCAGGAAATATTCGTAACGACGCCGAGCAGGTGGTGCAGGCGCTGGCGGCGCAGGGCGGACGTTACGTCCTGGAGACCGTCAGCCCGGAAGGGGAGCGCGACTATGAAGAAATTACTTCTATCCAGAAATTGCTGCCGTGGCAGGCCGGGCTGCAGCCGCTGATTAACGAAGGGGCGAACCCGCAGACCAAAGTTATCGCCTTTACTGTGACGGAAGGGGGGTACTACCTGAACACCCGCCATCAGCTGGAAACCAGTAACCCCGATCTGCAGGCCGACCTGCAAGGCGAGTGCAAAACCATTTATGGCACCCTCGCGCGGATCCTGGAGAAGCGCATGGCCGACGACGCCGGGCCGCTGACCCTGCTCAACTGCGACAACGTGCGCCACAACGGCGAGCGTTTCCACGACGGCATGGTCGAGTTCCTGCAGCTCACCGGCAAACAGGCGGTGATTGACTGGATGGCGGCCAATACCACCTGTCCGAACACCATGGTGGACCGCATCACCCCGCGTCCGGCGGCCGATCTGCCGGCCCGTATCAAAGCGCAAACCGGGATTGATGACAAAGCGCCGGTGATGGGGGAGACCTTTATCCAGTGGGTGGTGGAGAACCACTTCCGTGATGCCCGCCCGAACCTGGAAGCGGTCGGCGTGGAGATGGTCGAGTCGGTCATCCCGTATGAAGAGGCGAAAATCCGCATTCTGAACGCGTCGCACAGCTGCATTGCCTGGGCGGGAACCTTAATTGGCCAGCAGTATATTCATGAAAGCACGCTGACCGATGTTATCTACGCCATTGCCGACCGCTACGTCACGGAGGATGTCATTCCCTGCCTCGGCGATAACGGCATTGATCTGCCCACCTACCGGGATGTGGTGCTCAAACGCTTTACCAACCCCTATATCCAGGACACCAACCAGCGCGTCGCCGCCGACGGCTTCTCGAAAATTCCGGCGATGATCGCCCCCACGCTGCAGGAGTGCTATCAGCGCGGCGTCCGCCCTGAGGCGACCGCCATGCTGCCGGCGCTGTTCTTCGTCTTTATGGAGCAGTGGCATAAGGGAACGCTGCCCTATCAGTACCAGGACGGCATCCTGGATGCGCAGGCGGTGCATGAGATGTATGAGGCTCAGGATCCGGTGGCTGTCTATACCCGCGATAAAGCCCTGTTTGGTGACCTCGCCAACAACGCGGATTTCCTGGCGCTGATGCGCGAGAAAGTCGCCACCGTTTACACGCTGATTAAATAAGAGGTGGCTATGTATCTGGGTATCGATCTCGGCACATCGGAAGTCAAAGCGCTGGTCATTGATGAGAACTATGAGGTTATCGCCAGCCATAGCGCGCCGCTGAGCATTCAGCGGCCCCATCCGCACTGGTCAGAACAATCACCGGAGCTATGGTGGGAGGCGACGGAGTACCTGATGAGCACGCTACGGGAAAAATGTGCGCAGCACTGGCCGGCCATCAAGGCGATTGGCCTCTCCGGACAGATGCACGGCGCGGTGTTGCTGGATGAAGAGGGGGAGACGATCCGTCCGGCCATTCTGTGGAACGACACCCGCTGCGCCGCAGAGTGCGCCGAGCTGGAGGCGATGGCGCCGGAGCTGCATCAGGTGGCGGGCAACCTGGCGATGCCGGGCTTTACCGCGCCGAAGCTGCTGTGGGTGCGCCGTCATGAGCCGCAACACTTTCAGCGCACCGCCACGGTGCTGCTGCCGAAGGATTATCTGCGCTATCGGATGACCGGGAAGAAAGTCTCCGACATGTCGGACGCCGCCGGGACGCTGTGGCTGGACGTGGCGAAGCGCGACTGGTCCGACGCTCTGCTGGACAAGTGCGGCCTGTCGCGCAGCCAAATGCCGACGCTGGTCGAAGGCTGCGAGGTTTCCGCCACCCTTGATCCGCAGGTGGCGGCGCGCTGGGGGCTGAACGCCTCGGTGGTGGTGGCCGGGGGCGGGGGGGATAACGCGGTTAGCGCCATTGGCGTCGGCGCGGTCTCGTCGGGGGATGCGTTTATTTCGCTCGGCACCTCCGGGGTGCTGTTTGTGGTGACCGACGCCTATCGTCCGGCGCCGCAGTCGGCGGTACATGCGTTTTGTCACGTGCTGCCGAACCTGTGGCACCAGATGAGCGTCATGCTGAGCGCCGCCAGCTGTTTGCAGTGGTTCTGCCGCCTGACCGGCACCACGGAGGTGGCGCTGCTGGCGGAAATTGCCGAGCTCAGCGAGGAGGAGAAAGCCCACGCCCCGTTCTTCCTGCCCTATCTCTCCGGCGAACGTACCCCGCATAACGATCCTGACGCGCGCGGCATGTTCTGGGGCATGACCCACGCCAGCCTGCGCGCCCAGCTTGGCTACGCGGTGCTGGAAGGGGTGAGCTTCGGTATCAACGACGGCCTGCAGGCGTTGAAAGAGAGCGGTACGCCCATCGCGCAGTGCTCGCTGGTGGGCGGCGGCGCCCGCAGTCCTTTCTGGGCCCAGCTGCTGGCCGACATTCTCGCTATGCCGGTGGTGACCCATAAAGGGGGAGAGACCGGCGGCGCGCTGGGCGCGGCGCGGCTGGCCTGCCTGGCGGCGGGCA
>OLFS01002769.1_pt1 | contig 10176 bp, 6 predicted proteins | sample 1605491 | NCBI WGS metagenome assembly OLFS01 (sample SAMEA3888921, study PRJEB22519) | human gut metagenome | biome: human gut; feature: human-associated habitat; material: faeces | place: Denmark | collected 2011 | reverse complement strand
ACCACTATGTTGGGATAAGGGAAAGCAGAAGGATGTTAAATATATCCTTTATAAAAATCTTCCGCATCCTTCTCTAACCTCTTACCTCATACCTCGTACCTATCTTTTTAGCCATATGCAGAATCCACCCCCCTGTGCTCCGTTCCTCGTTATTCACATTATTCACATCACCGGGACTTCGACCGTATCGGCATTTTGGGGTAGCATAGCTGTTTTTTAAGGGGAGTTATCCACCGTTATGAACAGAGTTATCAACATGTTGTGGATGAATCTGTGAATAACATGAATAAACCACAACCGGGGCCTTTTTATGCGCATAAAATCTCCTGCTGCATGAGCAGGTGGCAGCAGGAGAAAAAATGTGGACAGAAAAGAGGTCACTCATCTGGCGAAAGGGAGATGAATTGACCGCATAGCCAGGCCTCGATATAATACAGAATAATAAAGAAAGACCAGAAATTTTGGGGGCAGAATCGTATGTACATGACCGCACAGCGCAAGTTGTTATTCCGTTATTTTTCGGAACATCCCGACGTGTCCGTTACTGCACGCCAGCTTTGTGATGTGCTTAATAACGGAGATCAGGTGAAAATCGGGCTGAGCTCCATTTATCGGAATCTGGCAGCGCTCACTAAAGCGGGGTTTATCTTGCAGACCATCTCTCAGGACAGCAAGGAAGCCCGGTATCGTTATGTGTCTCCGGAAACCTGCGGCCATCGTCTGCATCTCACCTGCCTTCGGTGTGGAAAGATCTTCCATATGACACAGAAACTGTCTGACAGGTTGCTTACAGATATACTCCGGGTGGAGGACTTTGCTGTGGATGAGAATCAGACTACCGTGTACGGACTTTGCCGCGATTGCAGGGAACAGAAAAACTGATCGCTTGCACCAGTCATGATCTGGTGTCTGTTTTCTCCGGGTTTGCAGATTTTTTACCTCATACTCCAAATCCCCCAGTCTGTCGTTTAATGCAGCTCAGGAGCGTCAGCTTATTTTTCATTTACACCTTCTTTTGCAGAGTTAGAATTAATTTAACAAATAAAATTATATAGAAAAACCGACTAAATATAAATGAGAATCATTCCCTTTATCGGGGGGGGAGGTAATGCATGGATACTGTAGTTCAGCCATCGAATTATGAAAGTTATCCTGGTGGCGTATGCCTGATTTCCATGGATGGAAAAGAACAGGTTTTATTTTGCAATGAATTGCTGGCCTCCTGGTTTGGATATGATTCACCAGAGGATTTTCTCTCCGCAATTCACCACTCTTATCCGAACATGGTGTATTCCGATGGATATACAGATCTTAAGACGCTGTATGGGAATGCATCATCGGAAGGTGGCGCTGTACCGGTTTATCTGCTTGGCCGGGACAGGGAGGGAAAATTTTTATTTTTGAGTGGAACCTTGGCATCTCGACATGACGGAGATACCCCTGTTTGGGCCCTGTATGTGGTAAAGGATATGAAAAATGACCGACCGGGACAGAGGCGGGCATTGTCCGATTTCCTGAGACCCCGTAAGTTTTATAAGGCCACTGTGGAAGCGGCGGATCGGGATTACCGTATGGGGGTCTTTTCCCGGTTTGTGCCTCTATTCTTCAACCTGCTAATTTTAAAATTTATAATGCCTCTCACGGACGGGAAGCAGGGGATGCGCTGATTGAACAGATGGCCAGGAGTATACGCCATGAATTTCCGACAGCATTGGCCTGCCACCTGGGAGGGGACCATTTTGAAGTGCTGGCTCCCCGTGAAATGCTGATTCCCCGGCTGAACCGGATTAATGAATCGCTGAATTTTTATCTGAAGGATTCATCCATTGCGTTGAAAATCGGGATGGTAGTGATGCCGGAAGATGAGGACAATTACATTCCGGGGGAAAGATACAATTTGTTTGACTGTGCTAAGGTGGCAGCAGACAGCATAAAGAATGATGCGACCCGGTTCTGGATGGTATATACAGCATCCATGGGAGAGACCAAGGCCAATCAGGTATATGTGTTGAAAAATTTTGAACAGGCACTGAAGAGAGAATATTTTCAGGTCTTTTACCAGCCGGTTATCCGCACCTATACGGGGAATGTATGCAATCTGGAGGCATTATCCCGCTGGGAAGATCTGGAGAGGGGCCGGATTATGCCGAAAGATTATATTCCGGTACTGGAAGAGGCAGGGCTTATCCCACAGCTGGATTATTATGTGATCGATAAGGTGGCTTCGTATCTGGCAGAAAGAGTCCGTCTGGGACAGCCGGTTGTACCGGTATCGGTCAATCTGTCCCGTGTGGATTTTGATCAGTCCAATCCGTTTCTGGAAGTGGAACACATTGTAAGCACATATAACATCCGCAGAGACTGGCTCATTATTGAGGTGACAGAGTCTGCGCTGCTTCATCAGAATGCCAAGCTGAAATCTATGCTGGAACGGTTTCAGTCCGCTGGATATATCTGTTGGATTGATGATTTTGGCAGTGCCTATTCGTCGCTGAACACATTGCAGAATTATACGTTTGATATGCTGAAGATGGATATGGCCTTTATGCGCAATTTTACGGACAAGTCCAGACGTATTATGAAGTCCATTGTGCTTATGGCCAAAATGCTGGGTATCCATACCCTGGTCGAAGGGGCAGAAACACAGGAACAGGTAGATTTTCTGCGCGCTATAGGCTGCGAACGGATTCAGGGATATTACTATGCCCAGCCTATGCCAAGAGAAGAATGCAATCGCTGGATGGCAGAGAGTAAACATCATCTGGAACCGCCGGTGGAGGCTGCGCTCATGCAGCCCCTGGGGCTGGTAAATCTTATCACGGAGACGCCGATTAGTCTGGTGCTTTATGACTGGAAGAATCACCCAAGACACCTTCGTGTGCTTGTGGAAAATGAAGCTTTTCAGAACGTACGGGCTACAGCGCAGATGGGGACAGCGGATGAGGAAGAAAATCTGCACTCTATGGACAAGATACGTATGGCAGTGAAAGATGCCCTTGCGGATTGCCATAGAGGAAGCACCACCTTTGTAAGGAATGGGCAGTACATGAAATGTAATATCACCATGCTGGCTGACAGCCATGGACTCTATGCAGGAAAGGCTGAATTGTATAATTTGTCCCAGGACACACAACTCCAGATGGCAGAAAAGACAGATATGATGTTCCGAAATATCCTGTCCCTGCATTCCGATGTGGCCTACTATGATACGTCAAGCGACAAGGTAGAAATCATTGCTACGGACAGTCCGTCTCTCTATCAGGGAGATCGGGTATCCTTTGATTGCTGGCTGAAGGCGTTTGCTCCGGTGCATCCCGATGATGTGGAAAATTTCCGCCAGATGGTGAGGCCGGATAATGTGCGGCGGCAGGCACTTAGCCGGGGACATTATGTGTACTCCTTCTTTTTCCGTCGCCGGACCATCAATGGGCAGTATCAGTGGCAGGTTCTGGAAGCGCTGCTTCTTTCCAGCCGGGAAGACAGCGATATACTTTATGCGGTACAGGATGCACCGATAGAGTATACGGAAGAAAGGGAAAATTTCTTTGGTGCATTTGCCCATTCCTTTGGATTTTCACTGCGCAGGGAAAAAACGGGAGGAACCGCTGGTAGACTCTCTGCTTACTATATTGGGTCAGTCTACGTCTCTTTGTTGTTTTCTCAAAGATGACCAGAGGCGTTTCCGCCTGGTGAGTCAGGGCTTCCTCCGCTATTATGGAATTTCCGATGAAAAGCTGATTCTCGGGAAGACGGATGAAGAGATAGGATGGCATCCGGATAATCTGTCGGCGGCTTCGCTGGAAAATGATGTTATCCAGCACGAAACGGTGTATCAGGATGTGGAGACAGTATGTGTGGTCCGGGGGATTCCCCGCCGTATCCTGGTCAGTAAATATCCGGTGGAGTATGCCAATGGCAAAAGAGGCCTGCTGGGATTTTTCAAAGAGATACCATATGTCAGTCTGGATTCAAGCACAGGGATGATGACATATGCTGCTATGAATAAGGTGGCTCAGTCCTATTTTGATCAGTACCGTGTGTATGGAATGGATTTTACGGCTGTACTGATTCGTGTGTCCGGATACAGCAGGAAGAAAAGACAGCTGACAGCTGGGAGGGAGGATAGTCTGTTACGGGCCATTTCCCCGGTGGTGCAGCGACATATTCCTCTGGACGGCATTATTTCCTATGTGGAAGATGGATATTTCCTGGTTATGTGTAAAATGACAGAAACATACTTGGATGGAAAAATGCAGGACCTGGAACAGGATTTTCAGGCATTGACCCATATAGAAAATATTCCGGTTTTCCTTCATATGGATTATGTGATGGCCCGTGGCCAGGAAGCGGAAAATCTGGATGGATTGTATCGCCTGCTCAAAGGCCGGATAAAAGGGCTAAAGGACGAAACAAAGGCAAAAGGAGAAGAGGCCAGGGCCGACGGGGTATACTTTACCGGCGAAGTGCTGGACAGCCTTTCTTCGTCAGTGATTATCTCTGACCGGGATACACGGGAAGTACTGTATGTCAATAAGGAAGGCATGCGGGAACTGGGGCTGTCCGGGCCGGAAGAATACCGGGGGCGCTGTTGTAATGAACTGATTTGCGGTAATACGTACCGGTGCCAGAAGTGCCCGTATCATGAGCTGAGCTTCCATGCATTCCACAATGAGATTTTGCACAACAGCTATCTGGGTAATGACTATCTGTGCCATGGTCTGCTTATTTCCTATGCCGGGAAAATCTGTCATCTGGAAATTCTGCTTAACCTGAGCCGGTTGCTGGACCGGGACCGGAAGAGCAATCTGTTTGTGTTCCGTGAATCCGCGGTGAATGACATGATAGAATCCGGCATGAGGGAACCGGATGCAGATAAGGGAATTTACAATCTGCTGGCCAGCATCGGCCGGGGGCTCAAGGCCGACAAGGTGCTGATTTTTGAAGAAAACAGGGATGGCACAGCAGATAACACCTATGAATGGTGCCGGCGTGGGGTGCCTTCCACTATCCGGCAGCTGGAACGGGTGCCGGCCCGGAAGGTGAGGGACCTGTACGCTCAGTATGGGTCGGACCAGATTGCCATGCTGAATGCACACAAGGAATCACTGCCCCGGGAAATACTGCGTATGGAAGGCATTGATTTCTTCCTTAGCGGACATCTGTTCAATGGCAGTCAGTCCATGGGGTTTACCGCTGTGGTCAATCCTTCGGTTGCCGACAGGGAGCAGGCCCGGCCGATTCTGTCCATTCTGACCCGGTTTGTGGCCATTATGATCCGAAACCGGGACATGATGAAAACTCTGGAGAGGGAGTCCAATACGGATTCGCTTACCCGGTGTGGCAACCGCAGGGCCTTCCACGAATATCTGCATCGGATTCCAAAAGAAACACCGGTGGCGCTCATATTCGGAGATATGAACGGATTAAAGCGCATTAATGATGAACGGGGGCACGAGGCCGGAGATCAGGCACTCTGCCTGTCTGCCCGGTTACTTGCTGCCCGTGCTGGCGAAAATGCGGTCTTCCGTATGGGAAGCGATGAATTCATGGTGGTGATTTCCCCTGGTTCGGAAGAGGTGCTGAATCAGTTGATGGCACAGTATCGGGACGATTTTGAAAGGCACCACCTGAGCATGGCTTTCGGTGGAGGCATCTATACCCGCCCTCTGGACAATATGGATCATATCCTCACGGAAATAGATGAACGTATGTATGTGGATAAAGGCAGCAGGCAGAGAAGTCAGCCGGAACGATATGGGGCGGACAATCAGGAGAAATAATACAGGATAAGACCTTATATGCAGTATAATTATACGGTATAATATAGAACAGCATACGATAAGCGCAATGCAGAAAGGTCGAACAGGTATGAAAACAAAGAACCACGAATGCATATGGACCGAGGCAAAGATGAAGAAAGAAAGCCGCCGGATACTTTATATCACCATGGACGTATTCGTGGTTCTTCTTTGCGTGGTCATGTTCATGGTCAGGGTGTCCTATCTGGAGAACCAGCAGCAGACCCGGGACAAGACGAGAAAAATTCTGAGTATGTACTCTTATAACCTGCTGCAGCAACTCAAAAAGAGCGAAGAAATTGCAGAAATCATGAAAGGCGTCGTCATCAGTCATGAAGGGATTCCGGATAATTTTGCGGATGTGGCCAGACCTCTGTATTACCAGCAGGGATGGATAAACAACGTGGATCTGGCTCCCAATGGACAGGTGACAGTGATATACCCGGACCTGGAAAAGAAATATACGGTCAGTGACCTGTTCCATGATTCCATGACCGGCGCCACGGCACAGTATAGCCGGGACAAGGGCGTCATGGTAGCCAAGGGACCCTACATCCTGGATAATACTTACCGGCAGGGGATTGTGCTCCGGGATCCGATTTATCTGACGAATGAGAATGGACACCGTACATTCTGGGGATTTGCCGATGTCAATATCAATCTGGCGCAGATTGTATTGCCCATTATGACGTCCATGGATGCCAATGGTTTCAATTACATGCTGTATAAGCAAATGTCTCCACTGAGCAAGGATATACGACTCATCAGTCATTCGAAAGTGTTCCCACGGGATCCGATCCAGGTAAATTTTGAATGGGCTTCCTGTACCTGGGAACTGTATCTGGAACCCAAGGCCGGATGGAGAGTGACACCGTTTACCGAAATTCTGTCCATCACCGGTATTCTGATTTCCCTGCTCATTACGGCGTTGGTAAATATACTGCTCCGCCTCCGCCTGAGAAACCGCTATGTGCGCCAGATCGCCCGTCTGGATAAACTGACCGGTCTTTATAACCGCCGGGGATTTGTAGAATCGGCGCAGCACTATCAGGCAGAACACTCGTGCAGCTCCATGGCTCTTGCCTTGCTGGATGTGGATAATTTCAAGTTCTTTAATGACCGGTATGGCCATGAAATCGGGGATAAAGTGCTGCAACACATGGCGGATTCCATGCGCCAGATGCTGGGAAAGGAATCGATTCTGGGACGAAGCGGCGGCGATGAATTCATTGCCCTGATTCCGGTTACCGATGGAAAAGAAGCGCGGGAAAGGCTTCTTTCGTTCATCAACTCATCTCATGAACTGGTGCTGGATGGCCGCTGTTTCCGGTATACTACATCCCTTGGTTATGTTATGTATCCTGACCAGACAGTGGAAAGAGAAGATATGTACCGCTACGCCGATATGGCGCTCTATGCTGCTAAGCTTCGCGGTGGCAATGGCCTTTCCCTGTATGACCCGCATATGAATACGCAGGAACGTCCGCAGCTTGGATTTACGCTGAAAGAAGTGACGGGAAATATGCCCATGCCGCTTCTCATTCTGAGGGAAGAAGAGGGAAAACCGTTGGAACTGCTGTTTGCCAGCGACCGGGCTCTGGAATTTTTCGGGTGCCGGGATATGGAGGATCTCATATCCTTTGCCCATGCCGACATGTCCAGTCTCATTTCCCCGGAAAGTGAAAAGAAGATTCAGTCTGCACCCAGCGTCCACATGGATCTGGACGTGAAGACCCGAAAAGGAACAAAAACTGTGTGGGCTATTATCCGGCATACAAGCAGCATCTACTACGGACACACCCGGTATGTAGCTTTCGTAAAGGAAAGATAAGCTGACGCGTAAAAGCCCTGCGAACCTGTGGCTTGCACAGCCCATGCGCTCCGCTCGTACAATGCCTGTTTTGCACAGATAATTATGCAGAACGGGCATTTTTATTTTGAGATTTTTTATACTATAATTACAGGAATCTCAGAAACACTGATTTTACAGGAACGGGAGGCAGTGCGTTATGCAGCCTGTTTCATTTCAGGGAGTCAGACATCGGATCTGGCATCCCGGGGATAATAGGAGGAACATATGATACTGGATAGAATAAACGGACCGAAGGACCTTAAGACACTGAATGCAGCGGAAAGAAAAGAACTGGCACAGGAAATCCGACAGGCCATGCTGAAGAGAGCCAGTATCCATGGCGGTCATTTTGGCCCGGATTTTGGCATTGTGGAGGCCACTATTGCGCTTCATACGGTGTTTGATTCCCCGAAGGATAAGATTGTATGGGACGTATCTCATCAGGTATATCCACACAAGATTCTCACCGGACGAAAACAGGCATATCTGGAAGAAGAACATTATGATGATGTATCCGGCTACTCCAATCCGGCAGAAAGCGAGCATGATTTCTTTGAAGTAGGGCATACTTCTACATCCATTTCCCTGGCTTCCGGGCTGGCCATGGCCAGAGACCTCCGCGGCGGGCATGAAAATATCATTGCAGTCATTGGCGATGGCTCCATGAGCGGCGGTGAAGCACTGGAAGGGCTCGACACGGTGGGAGAAATGGGAACCAACATGATTATTGTGCTCAATGATAATCAGATGTCCATAGCTGAAGTACATGGAGGCATGTATAAAGGGTTTGAAGAACTGCGCAGAACCGGAGGAAAGAGCGAACACAACCTGTTCCGCGCCATGGGCCTGGATTACCGGTTCGTAGCTGACGGAAACGACAGCGAAGCACTGATTAAAACCTTCCGGGAAGTTAAGGATATCGATCACCCGGTAGTGGTACATATTGTGACGCAGAAGGGGAAGGGCTATAAATTCGCCGAAGAAAATAAAGAATCCTGGCACTGGCATATGCCTTTCGATATAGAAACCGGCGAGGTAAAGCAGCCGTATGTGGATGAAGCGGCTGAACTGACAGCCAGCTATCTGCTGGACCGCCTCAAGACGGATAAAAAGCTGGCTATTCTCACTGCAGCAACCCCTGCATCCTTCGGATCTACTCCGGAACGGAGAAAACAGGCAGGAAAACAGTTCATCGATGTGGGCATTGCAGAAGAACAGGCGGTAGCCATGGCTTCCGGTCTTGCCAAAGGCGGCGCCCGCCCGGTATTCGGCGATTATGCCACCTTCTTCCAGCGGACCTATGACCAGATTTCCCAGGATGTATGCATCAATAATAATCCGGCGGTATTCCTCGTATTTGGCGCCTCCATGTATTCCATGAATGATGTGACACACCTGTGCATTTTTGATATTCCCATGATGGCCAATATTCCAAATCTGGTATATCTGGCTCCGGTAAGTCTTGCGGAATATAAGGCGATGCTGGCATGGGCACTGGATCAGACCGAGCACCCGGTAGCTATCCGCGTGCCGGTACTCCCGGTATCGTCTGAAGGACGAGTCATCCGTACCGATTACAGCCAGCTCAATACTTATGAAGTAACACGCCGGGGAGAAGAGGTGGCCATTCTCGGTCTGGGCAATTTCTACGGGCTGGCAGAACAGACCGCAGCAGAACTGGAAAAGAAGGGCATTCACGCTACCATCATCAACCCGACCTATATTACCGGACTGGACACTGACCTTCTGGAATCCCTCAAAAAGGATCATCGCCTGGTAGTCACCATGGAAGACGGAGTCCTCGACGGCGGTTTTGGGGAAAAGATTGCCCGATTCTACGGTAGCAGCGACATGAAGACATACGCATTCGGTCTGGAAAAGAAATTCTACGACCGTTACGACTACGAAAAACTGGCAGAAAAATATAACCTCAAGCCAGAACTGGCAGCAAAGAAGATTCTTGACCTCATAAAGTAAGCCGGCAATCAGACACAGAACCGTTAGACAGATTAGACCTTCAGACTAAACTTAAGGATAAAAATAGACCTCGTTGAGGTCTATTTTTGTTGCATATATAGAATGCACTTGCCAACATTTTTCAAGCTTTAAAGCAGACTGGAAAAACGACAAGGGTTTGTCGTTTCTGCCTTCAAGTCCATGATTTCTTACAAATGGAAGGCTGGTCTGCTTTTTATAGAAAATTCTTACGAATTTCCAGTATTAAGGATTTGTGGGCAATGATGAGAAAACATTCTCGTCATTCCTTTCTGGAGAGAAAGGGGGACCATCGAAGATGGTGGATAGTTGATACCACTTTGTTAGAGCATAGGAAAGTATGATAGATGAGCTGACACTCAAAGACAACAAGAATGCTAAAATTTCACCAATGAAAAGCATGCAGCACGTTTCCCTCTCTGGAAGACCATATCCTAATATAGTGCACAATGTCCAATCTCCAGCTTTAAAGTAGACCCGCCTGCCATATATAAGATATTAAGGATTTGCAGGCATTCGAGACAATCCGTT
>OLFS01002757.1_pt1 | contig 10225 bp, 8 predicted proteins | sample 1605491 | NCBI WGS metagenome assembly OLFS01 (sample SAMEA3888921, study PRJEB22519) | human gut metagenome | biome: human gut; feature: human-associated habitat; material: faeces | place: Denmark | collected 2011 | reverse complement strand
TCTGCATATTCTGATTTTCCGCTGCCGCTTCCGCCTGTCACCAGAGTAATCATCCCTTAATCTCCTGCTCGTATTATATCAATCTTCTCATACACCAAACTTCTCGTTGCATCAATCTGCTCATTGCGCCAATCTACTCATTGCATCCATCTTCTTATTGCGCCAATCTTCCATCATACAAGATGTTCATATGCCTCCACATGGATATCGTCAAAACTGCTCATCTGTGTATACACGGCAGCGGCCATGTCTAAAAGTGGGAACAGGGCCGCTGCGCCGGTGCCTTCCCCCAGACACATTCCCGCTGAAATGGCGGGTTTGAGTTCAAGCGCCTCAAGGACCAATGCCCCGGCAGGTTCAGCTGAAACGTGGGAAGCTAGAAGATATCCCTTTACATCCGGGCAGATTCTGACAGCTGCCAAAGCTGCTGCTCCTGTTATGAGCCCGTCCAGCACCACAGGAATACCGCAGGCAGCACAGCCAATGTAAAAACCGGTCAGGGCCGCCAAATCCAGACCGCCCACCTTGGACAGCGCGTCCACCGGGTCCTCCCCGGACGGCTTGTGGATACGGATGCCTTCCCTTATGACCTGCACCTTACGGCTGTAACCGGCTGTGGTGAGACCGGCTCCCCGGCCCGTCACCAGCTCAGGGTCCATATCCAGAAGAACGGAAAGAATGGCGCTGCTGGTAGTTGTATTTCCGATTCCCATCTCCCCGGAGCCGGCCAGCACATATCCTCTTTTCCTAAGTTCTGAGGCCATATTCACCCCGGCCTCCATGGCCTTCACTGTTTCCTCCCTGGTCATGGCAGGTTCCTCCAGAAAGTCCTTTGTCCCATACGCCACCTTCCGGTCCACTACTCCCGGAACCGCCTCATGGCAGGCCATCCCCACATCCACAGGAATCACATCTGCCCCTGCCTGTCTGGCCATAAGGCAGACGCATGAATTCCCCTGTGCCATGTTGCCTGCCACAATGGCAGTTACCTCCTGGCCGGTCTGGGTCACGCCTTCCTTTACAACGCCATTGTCTCCGCACATGACCACAATGGCCCTGGGATGCAGGCTGACTGCCAGGCTGCCGGAAGCTGCCGCGATGCGTATGATATCCTCCTCCAGGACCCCCAGGCTTTCCAATGGTTTAGCCACCTGGTCCCAGTGCTGTTTCGCCTGACGCCTGATTGCCTGGTCAATGGGCTTAATCGTTCCGATTGCTTCCCTCAATGTCATAGCTCATATCCCTTTCCATAATCCTTACCTTGTTTCTTTCCATATTCCACACACTGGTCCGCAAACCTTTGAACCAATTCCGGGCAGGACGGATAATAAAGATGGGGAAATCCGGCCATTACATGCCCCTCTGTCCTCATGCAGGGCCAGCAGCGGCTGCCATTTGGCTTGAAGGCCATCATACGGAATTCGTCCGCCCTGCACCTGCAGTCCCAGTAATGAAATTCGTGCCCCTTTATCTCCTCCCCTTCCGGCAGAAAGGGAAGGTCTTCATTGGGTCTAAGGGTTATGTATCCAAATCTGCCGGTCTTTCCGGCCCTGTATCCATGGCCTCTTAAAACACCTGCCATGGGATAATCCCTGCCGTCAGCACCTTCCAGGCTGTCCAGAAGATAAAGGTAGCCTCCGCACTCCGCCAGAACAGGCATTCCCGATGCAGCCGCAGCAGCCACCGAATCCCGCATGGACCTGTTTGCAGCCAGCGCCCCGCCATGATTTTCCGGGTAACCTCCGCCCAGTATCATTCCGTCCAGCCCCCCGGGCAGCTCCTTCTGATGAAGCGGGCTGAAATACACCAGCTGGGCCCCGGCCTCTTCCATGGCTTCCAGATTATCCCCGTAATAAAAGCAAAATGCCTCATCCCTGGCAATTCCCAGGCGGAAACGCGGTCCGGCTCCCGGTTCCGGCTGCATCCGGCTCCCGGTTTCAGCCCCATTATCCCTATTATCCAATCCGGAATTTGAAGTGAGTTTATTTCCCTCCTCACTTACATCCCAGCCCTCTGCATCAGCAGCAATCTTTAAAAGCAGCTCCCATTCCAGATTTTCATCCATCCGGTCCGCCAGCTGCTCCAGTTGTTCCCTGATTCCCTCTATCTCATCCGGAAGCACCAGTCCCAGATGCCTGCTTCCCACTTGAAGGAATTCCAGTTCAGGCAGGTATCCTATGACCGGAATCCGAAACCGTTCCTCCACCATTGGCTTTATGCGGTTATATATCATGGGAGACATGCGGTTGAAAAAGATACCCTTTATGTTGTTATTTATTTTATCATGATTCACGCTGCAGCCAGAGCTCCCGGCATGGTCCCCAGTCCCGCTGTCCGTTCTGTGAGTTTTTTTCTCGCGATATTTTTCCTCATTTCTTTCCTGCATCTTGTATTCTGTCTCTGCTCCGCATTCCATATCATGGCAGGCGTCATCGCAGGATTTATTATGAGTTTTTTTCTCATCATCATTTTCTACCGCCGCATCATACTCCAAAAAACCCTGAATCAAAGCCATCAGGGACAAGCTGGCCCCTCTCCCATCCACCACCAGAATGGCCGGAAGGCCGAGAAGGCGGCCAATCTCAAAGGAGCTGCCGCGGACAGACACGCCGCCCAGGCCGTCAAAATATCCCATGACCCCCTCTGCCACCACAAAATGACGCTCCATGCTGCGGCGCAATTTCCGCCTCATATGGGCTGGGGTTTCAAAAAAGCTGTCCAGATTGCCGTTTTCAACTCCCAGCACCCTGCGGTGGAACAGACCGTCGATATAATCCGGGCCGCATTTAAATGCAGCCGGATGATATCCCTTTCTCTTAAGCAGAGCCAGCAGGCCGCAGGTCACCATGGTCTTCCCGCTCCCGCTCCCCGGAGCAGCTATCATAATTCCTGCCATTGCAAATCCCCCTCGTCCTCTTTGGGGTCCTGCATGACTGCCACATATACCGGATTCTGGGCCCTGGGCATATGGTAGCTTCCCACTGTATCCACAGGCGCCGCCCATACCTGGGTAATCTCTGCTGAAGCAAATCCGAATTCCTTCATGCAGGCCAGAATCTCGCCCACTGTCTCCAGTGTAATGGCATTTGCCACAATTCTCACACGGGGATTGGCCTCCAGAAGGGCTGCCACGATTTCACGCATATGGCCGCCGCTTCCGCCAATAAATGCATGGGTAGGCGGTTCCAGTCCCTTCATAGCTTCCGGCGCCTCGCCTTCCACAATGTGAAAACCCATCCAGCTTCCGTGGAATTTCTGGCAGTTGGATTCAATCAGCTGCAGGGCTTCCCTGTTCCGCTCAATGGCATAGACCTGTCCGCTGCCGCCCCGGCTGCGTATCTCCATCCCCATCTCCACTGCCACGGAGCCGGTACCGGCTCCTATGTCATAGCACACGGCCTGGGCGCCGATACACAGCTTCTCCAGGGATATCCTCCGTACCTCCTTTTTTGTCATAGGCACCTGCCCCCGGATATAGTCGTCATCCCCGGGACCCGGCTGGGGATAAAGCTGTCCTTCTGCCGCCTCTGTGTTTTCCACCAGCACACAGGCCAGACTTCCAAAGGGAAGGCGCTCGTCCTCCATCAGAAGCTCTGCAGGCGTCATTTCCCAGGCAATGCGCTCGTCCTCATATGAAAAGTTCTCTCCCGCCCATATGGTCACGTTGCTCATTCCGCTGCTGACCAGCTGACGGCACAAATCCGGTACGCTGCCCGCCCCGCCCAGCAGGATGAAGCAGCTTCTGAAGCTGCGGATATGGGCAACCACATCACAGTCCCTTCCGTGGCTGCTGACCGGATGGACATTCTGCCAGCTCTTGCCTAACCTGGCGCAGAAATAGGACAGGCTGGACACGCCCGGAACAAATTCCACGTCCCACCCTTCCCGGAGAAATGCCTTTGCAGCTGCCTCGGCCCCGCTGTAAAAACCAGTGTCCCCTGAAAGCACCAGGGCTGCTTCGTCCCATCGGAAACTGCCCAGCCACTGTACCATCTCACTGGGTTTATAGGCTGAAAACACCCGCTTTTTGTCGGTGTAGGCGCTGACGCTCTCCAGCATCCGGTCCGCCCCCATCACCACCTGGGCTGCCTCCAGGCAGTCCATTGCCCGGCCCGTAAGCTGGTCTTCTCCTCCCATCCCTATGCCCACAAGATATACGATTGGTCTTAAATCATCCATATATGGTTCATCTCTTTTCATGGTCCATCCACTCCTTTACCTGTCCCTTTATCTCCTCCAGGGATACGCCTTCTCCGCTGCCCGGCCTGTCAATCACCACTGCCGCTGCACCGGCCTTCTGGGCCGCTCTCATCTTCTCTGCAAAGCCTCCGGCTGCGCCGCCGTCCTTGGTCACCAGATAAGCGCACCCATATTCCCTGAGCTGCACCAGATTCATTTCCTCTGAAAAGGGGCCCTGCATGGCGATAATATGGCGTCCTTCAAATCCCAGGCTTCTGCACAGCGCCACAGCCTCCGCCGAGGGCAGGACCCTGGCATAAATCCTTTGCTGGTAATTTTCTATTTTAGTGTACGCAGCCAGCTCCTTGCTGCCCGTTGTCACCAGGATATTTCCCGGCACAGAGGACAGCCATGCGGCTGCGCTTTCCACATCCGGCACATGGACCACATCCGGCATATAAGCTGCTCCCGGTTCACGCAGGCACCTTATCAGCCGCAGTCCGGCTCTATTGGAGCACGCCTTCCTTATGTTTTCCGTCACTTCCACTGCATAGGGATGGGTGGCGTCAATGACCAGCGCCGGATGCAGCTCATAAAGCATCTGCTCCATCTCCGCTGCGTCCAGACGTCCCTGGCGTACTTCCATACACCCGGCATGGTCCGTCTTCCATATATCCTCCAGCAAATCCCTTCCATAATCCGTGGCCACACAGATTACAAAGGGCTGTCCCGCCTCCTGAAGATACTCAGCCAGCTGCCTTCCCTCTGTGGTTCCGGCAAACAGCAGGATGTTCCTCTTAATTTCCTTCATACCTGTAACCTCGCGGCGTAACCATATAGGGCCCAATCTGCCTGGTATGGGAATTGCCGATGTAAACCGTGGTAAACATGTCCGCCTGGCGGTCCTTCAGCTCATCCAGGGTAAGGACCTCCATCCCTTCCCCTTGCCTGCCTATATTCACAGCCAGTCCGCATACCGTATTTCCCGCCCTGTACTTAAGAATCCTGCCGCATGCCTGACGGAAATAGTCAGGACGTCCCTTGCTGGCCGGATTATACAGGCATATGACAAAGCCTGCCCGTGCAGCGGCCTCCACCCGGTTCCATATATCTTCCAGGGGCGTGAGCCGGTCGCTCAGGCTAATGACTGCAAAATCATGCATCAGAGGGGCTCCCAGTATTGCGGCACCTGCACAGGCAGCAGTGATGCCAGGCACTATCCTGACGCTGACGCCTGGATACTGTTCCGCCAGTTCCAGTATAAGACCGGCCATTCCGTAGACCCCTGCGTCCCCGCTGCATATCATGGCTGTATTCTTTCCCTCCAGGCAGCATTCAAATGCCCTGCGGCACCGTTCCTCCTCCCTGGTCATGGCGGTGGTCAAAAACTCCTTTTGGGGGAACAATCCCCTTACCAGGTCCACATAAACCGTGTATCCGGCAATGACCTGGCACTGCTCCATGACTTCCAGGGCCTGTCCTGTCATCTGTTTTCGCTCTCCGGGTCCCATTCCCACCACATAGAGTGTTCCAGGCTCCTGTTTTCCGGAGACAGCATCCCTTCCGGCACGGAATCCGGTGGTGAAGGCAGGGTCGTAAAGCCTGGAACGCTCGTAGCTGCTCTGGGCCACGGAATCTCCCACTGCAATCAGCGCGGTCTTATGGATTCCCTCCCGGTCCGCCGCCTCCTTTAAGGTGGCTACCGTGCACCGGACCACCTTCTCATCCGGCCAGGTTGCCTTATATACAATGGCAGCCGGTGTATCCCCCGGATACCCGCCCTCCATCAGTTCTGCGGACAGCTCACCTGTCATACCGGCGCTCAGAAATATCACCATGGTACTGCCGTGGGACGCAAAGCGCCTGATGGATTCCCGCTCCGGCACCGGCGTTCTTCCCGCCATCCTGGTTATGACCACGCTCTGGCTGATGCCGGGCAGGGTATACTCCATCCCCAGTGCCGCGGCAGCTCCGCAAAAGGAACTGACCCCGGGGCAGATATCGTACTCTATCCCTCTGGCATCCAGACAGTCCATCTGCTCCCGTATGGCGCCGTAGAGGCAGGGGTCCCCGGTATGGAGGCGCACCGTGGTAAGCCCGTCCCTCTCCGCCTGCTCCATCACTTCCATGACCTGTTCCAGGTCCATGGATGCGCTGTCATAAATCCTGGCATCCTGCCTGGCCCAGTCCAGAAGCTCCCGGTTGACCAGGGAACCTGCATAAATAACCACATCTGCCTCTGCCAGAAGTTTCTGTCCCCGGACCGTAATCAAATCAACTGCGCCCGGACCTGCTCCTACTATATGTATCATCTTGTTCCGCCTTTCATCCATTCCTTGTTCTGTCCGTAAAGTACATAAGCAAATCATCTGCACCGGTGGTTTTTCCCAGTATTCCGCGCTCATTGGTAAATACAATGGCCTCCGCCCTCAGGCGTTCACCGGCCCGCCGTTTCAAATGCTGTTCCAGCCGTTCCGTCACCCGCTTCATTACCTGTTCACGCAGGCCATCCTCTGTTTCCAGAAGGCTCAGCCCCTGGTCCACGGTCACTGCTTCCAGAATCTGTTCTGCCAGTTCTCTTCCTGCACCGCAGGCAGCTCCATGGGCTGCCAGGATTTCCATTCTTCCATCTGCCCAGGAGGAATGGGTATTCATAATGCCCGCAGCCAGTTTGATGAGCTTTCCGCCGTGGCCTATGAGCAGTACGGCTTCAGCCCCTTCCTCCACTGCCATGTCAATGGTACTGCCTATAAAGTTACTGCATTTCACAGCCTGCCCGAGGCCAAGGCCAAGCACGTTGCCGACAAAGTTCTCGCCATAATTTCCGGGCGTCACCAGAAGAATCTTTTCTCCCTTCCTGATTCTCTGCCTCAGCTCCAGCCGGATGGTATCCAGAAGGGCTGTCTCGCTCATGGGCTCCACCATTCCGCTGGTTCCCAGAATGGATATGCCCCCCTGGATTCCCAGGCGGCTGTTAAAGGTCTTATCCGCCACCTTAATGGCCCCGGGTACACGTATTTCGATGAAAAGAATCCCTTTGAAACCGGATTCCCTGCAAACGCCTGCCACCTGACTGAATATCATCTGCCTGGGAACCGGGTTGATGGCGGATTTCCCCACTTCACAGCTCAAACCGCACTGAGTTACCATTCCCACTCCCACTCCTCCGGATAAATACAGCCGTAATCCGTCTTTTTCATACACATAATTCCCACCGGCACAGCCGGCATCACCGCTGTCCGCATCCGGCAGCCGGATCTGTGAATACACCATAAGCCCGTCCGTCACATCCGGGTCGTCGCCTGCATCCTTTCTGACGCCGCAGGATACGCTGTTCTCACCCGGATCCATTTCCTCCACCTCCAGGTCCAAACGGATTCCCTTTGGCGTTGTCAGGGATACCTGCTCCATTCTCCTGCCCTGCAACAACATAACGGCAGCTGCCAAGGAAGCCGCTGCCGCACAAGTACCTGTGGTGTATCCCCATCTCAATTTTTTCTGATTCTTATAGATGTACGAATCTCCCATAGTATCACCCGCTGTCCAACATCTGACTTTTAAACTATGGAAAAAAGTATATCATATTCAACTGTATTTCTCAATGTCTAATTTCTCCGGCGCATCCCCGCAGTCACTGAACACTGCGGACAGCAGCCGTCCGGACCGGCTCCAGCGCTGCGGCCACTGTCACGCCCTCCCCTGCCCGTTTATGTATCAGAAGACTTCCTCCCCTAGCCGCACAGGACCGTTCACAAACATTTCCCACGCCCACTGCGGACCTTACAAACCCGGATTCCTCAAATACCCCTTCCACCGCCTGCAGTTCTTCGGATGTAAAAGTCCGAAGCTCCCATCCATACCTGCCAGCCAGCTGCAGCACCGCCTCCTCCCGGGCCTTTATATCAATGGTGGCCAATGCCTTTACCGCCGCCAGGTCAATGCCTTCATCCTCCAGCGCTTCCAGAACACGGCGTTCCAGGACATCCGGCGCAGTTCCCTTTCTGCAGCCCACGCCCACCACAACCATCTTTGGAACCAGGCGGAGGAAGGATGGTATTACGGCCCCCTCCAAAACCGCATCCGTTTCCCGGACCATTTCCTTTTCCCCGGCTGCTTCCGTTTCCCCGGCTGCTTCCGTTTCCCCGGCTGCTTCCGTTTCCCGGACCGCATCCCCGGCCTGTGCCGCTGCCGGCCTTTCACTGTTTCGGAATGTAATCCATATGTTATGCCTGCATGTAAAATACCGGCATATATTATGCCCGGCAATGCATTTTCCCAGGCGCCGGTGGTCATCCGTTTCCACAGCCCCTTTACACTCTGCATCGCAAAAAAATCCTACCTTCCCGCCTTCCAGCAGCCAGGCGGAAATCTGTTTTGCCTTTTCCCGGTCCGTGATACAGAGGCCGCTGCGGGCCGCAAAGACATCCACTGCAAACACGCCGTTGACATCCGTTGCCGTGGTTATGACCGGTATGCCCTGCAGCCAGCCCGCCATCTGTTCCGCCAGCTCATTGGCTCCCCCCACATGGCCTGACAAAAGGGGAATGCAGAAATGCCCGGCCTCATCGGCAGCCACCACAGGCGGGTCTGTCATCTTATCCCGGACAAAGGGCGCTATGGCCCTGACTGCAATGCCGGCTGCGCCGATGAAAACCATCGCCCTTTTCTGTTCAAACATGGACCCGGTCCACTCTGAAAGGGACTTGTCCTGAGGCAGGATTCCCTCACACTCCCATTCCGGCTTCCAGAAGCGCCGCGGCGCATATCCTGCGCACTCTGTTCCCGATTCCCTGAACCGGCTGCACAGCAGGCGGCATACTCCGGCGCCCCTTGCCGTAAAGCAGATTATCCCTATCTTCATTTCCGTCTCCTTTGTATCTTGCCTGATTACAGATATAAAACAGTATATCGGAAAATCATTCCTACTGCAATGCCTCTTTCTTAAGTTCCCGTTTGCGCTTGGTGATAAGTCCCCCTATCTTTCCGCTTTCCTTGGCTGTCAGGCTTCTCCATCCGCCTTCCATGACCTTGGCATCCAGTCCCAGTTCCTGGGCAATCTCAAACTTAAGCTGGTCCTGTGCGCTCAGGTCATGGGGATTAAAGGCCTCATTTTTCTTAGACTTTCCCATATAGGTTCTTGCTCCTTTCTTACTGATGCAAATTAAGTACAAATGGATTATACCCAGGCAGGGGCCTGCCTATACCGACTTACAACTTATTCCAATTGCCCTTGCAATTTAATTTGTTGTATATTATACTGAACCTATATGGATTGTTTCATAACGTACCGTGACAGGATAATTTATATGGCTTTTGTTACCCTGTTGTCATACAAAAGAAAGGAAGGGCACCGTGAACATTGCAGTCATCGACGACTCTATAGATGAAGCTCGTCAGTTAGCCGGCTTTATATCCACCTATTGTTCTGACACACATACCTGCCAGCAGACGACCATCTTCAATACAGCCGCCGACTTCCTTCGCAGCTGGCAAAAGGGCAGCTTTGACCTTATATTCATAGATATCTTTCTCCGGAATGAGACTTCCGGCATCCGTATTGCCGAAAAGGTCCGCAGGGATGACGAATCCTGCACCATTGTATTCACCACCAGCAGCACGGATTTTGCTCTGAAGGGCTTTGAGGTCCGCGCCCTGGACTATATGGTTAAGCCCATCCGCTATGAGAAGTTCAGCCAGACCATGGAGTATTTTAAGTCAGTGACCCGCAGAAAGCAAAGTCACTATATAGAAGTAAAGGAAAGCCGCATCATGGTGAAGATTCCCATCGACGCCATCCTTTACACAGATTACTCAAACCACTACATACAAATCCATCTTCCGGACAAGACGGTCCGAACTTATATGCGGTTTGAAGATTTTTCCGGTATGCTCCTTGCCTACTCCCAGTTCCTATGCTGCTACCGGAATTGCATCATCAATATGGACAAGGTATTCTCCATGGAGAAAGCCGAGTTCATTTTGACAACCGGGGAACATCTGCCTATTACCAGGACCATGCGGTCGCAGATTCATCAGCAATATGCAG
>OLFS01002746.1_pt1 | contig 10275 bp, 9 predicted proteins | sample 1605491 | NCBI WGS metagenome assembly OLFS01 (sample SAMEA3888921, study PRJEB22519) | human gut metagenome | biome: human gut; feature: human-associated habitat; material: faeces | place: Denmark | collected 2011 | reverse complement strand
TCGTCACCGCGCTGTTTGACAATCTCGGCAAGGGCGCTTCGGGCGCTGCCGTACAGAATATGAATATCATGCTCGGTCTGGATGAAACGACCGGCTTAAACCTCTGATTTCAGCAGGAGGAAACAGTTATGAAGATTATCGAAGGCGGAGTTACCGCAGCAAAAGGATTTGAAGCAGCGGCAACAGCAGCAGGAATCAAATACCAGGGACGTACAGATATGGCGATCATTTACAGTGAGAAACCGTGTAAAGTTGCCGGAACATTTACAACGAATGTAGTAAAGGCAGCTCCGGTGAAGTGGGACAGACAGATTGTAGAGAGCAAACAGAAATCACAGGCAGTTATTGTAAACTCCGGAATTGCAAATGCGTGTACCGGAGAGGAAGGTATGAAATACTGTGAAGAGACAGCAAAAGAGGCAGGAAAAGTTCTTGGAATCGATGAGAAAGGTGTTCTTGTAGGTTCTACAGGAGTCATCGGAATGCAGATCCCAATCGATAAGATCAAAGCCGGAATTACAGAACTTGCCAAGGGAAAGAAAGCTGATCTGGCAAGTGGAACAGAAGCTGCAAAAGCAATCATGACAACTGATACGAAGAAAAAAGAAGTTGCGGTTACATTTATGGCAGGAGATACAGAAGTAACGATCGGAGGAATGGCGAAAGGTTCCGGAATGATCCATCCGAATATGTGTACAATGCTTGCATTTATTACAACGGATGCAAAAATTTCCAAAAAAGCACTTCAGGCGGCAATGAGCAGTGATGTTGAGGATACTTATAACATGATTTCTGTTGACGGAGATACTTCAACAAATGATACAGCACTTCTTCTCGCGAATGGAATGGCCGGAAATGAGAAGATCAAAGAAGGCACACCGGAATTCGATGCATTCAAAGAGGCTCTTCATTATGTAAATGAGACACTTGCGAAGGCAATGGCGGGAGACGGAGAAGGTGCAACAGCACTTTTTGAAGTAAAGGTTGTCGGAGCACAGACAAAAGAGCAGGCAAAAGTTCTTGCAAAATCTGTTGTATGCTCGAATCTTACAAAGGCTGCAATCGCAGGACACGATGCAAACTGGGGAAGAATCCTTTGTGCAATGGGATATTCCGGAGCGCAGTTTGATCCGGAGCAGGTAGATCTTTTCTTCGAGAGCTGTGCAGGAAAGCTTCAGATCATTGCTAATGGAACAGCAACAGATTATAGCGAAGAAAAGGCAACAGAGATCCTTTCACAGGAAAAAGTGACAGCCATTGCTGACTTAAAAGCCGGAGATGCAGAAGCTACTGCGTGGGGCTGTGACCTGACACATGGATACATTGATATCAATGCGGATTACAGAAGTTGATTTATAGAGAAATTATTATTTCTTTAAAGACGCTGAAAAGATAAAAAAGGGAGACAGAAAAAATGACAAGCAATATGCAGAAATATCTGGATAAAGCGCAGGTGCTGATCGAGGCACTGCCTTATATCCAGCGCTTTAACCGTAAAATCATCGTAGTAAAATATGGCGGAAGTGCCATGGTGGATGAAAGTCTGAAACGCAGAGTAATCGAGGATGTTACACTTCTGAAACTGTGTGGATTCAAACCGATCATCGTGCATGGCGGTGGTAAGGAAATCAGCAAGTGGGTTGGAAAAGTCGGAAAAGAAGCAGAGTTTATCAACGGACTTCGAGTGACAGATGCAGAGACAATGGAGATTGCTGAGATGGTTCTGGGACGCGTGAATAAGAGTCTTGTACAGCTTGTAGAGAGTCTTGGCGTGCGTGCGATCGGAATCAGTGGAAAGGATGGAAATCTTCTCCAGGTTGAGAAGAAGTTTTCAGACGGACAGGATATCGGATTCGTAGGAGATGTCAAGAAAGTAAATGCAGAGATTTTGTATGACCTTCTGGAAAAAGATTTCCTTCCGATCATTTGCCCGGTTGGTATGGATGAGGAATACAATACTTATAATATCAATGCTGATGATGCAGCTTGCGCAATCGCCCGTGCAATGAAAGTTGAGAAGCTTGCATTCCTGACAGATATTGAAGGTGTTTATAAAGATCCAAAAGATCCTTCTACATTGATTTCTGAACTGGAGGTCAAAGAAGCCAAGGAATTGATTGCTGACGGATATATTGGAGGTGGAATGCTTCCAAAGCTTCAGAATTGTATTGATGCGATTGAAAGTGGTGTATCCCGTGTTCATATTCTGGATGGAAGAATCCCACATTGTCTGTTGCTTGAAATCTTTACAAACAAAGGAATCGGTACAGCAATTTTAAATCAGAAAGAAAGCAGGTATTATGATGGTGAACAGTAAAATACAGGCGGCAGAAGAGAACCTGATCCATGTATACAATCGATTTCCGATTGCACTGGATCACGGAGAAGGAATGTATCTGTATGATACAGAAGGAAAAGAATATCTTGACTTTGCAGCAGGATTTGCTGTGTCTGGACTTGGATATGATAATAAAGAACTGAATCAGGCATTAAAAGATCAGATTGATAAGTTATACCATACATCAAATCTTTATTTCCACGAGAGCTGTGGAGAGGCAGCAAAAGAATTAAACCGCATTTCCGGAATGGACAGAGTTTTCTTTACAAACAGTGGCGGAGAGGCAAATGAAGGTGCTCTGAAAGCGGCAAGAAGATATGCTTACACAAAGAAGACAGGAAGATATGAATTTATAGCGATGCAGAATTCTTTCCATGGAAGAAGCTTCGGAGCAGTTTCTGTGACAGGACATGATTCTTATCGTGAACCGTTTGAGCCGGTTGTTCCAGGTGTAAGATTTGCAGAGTTTAATGATCTTGACAGTGTGAAAGCACTGGTAAATGATAAGACTTGTGCAATTATTTTGGAACCGCTGCAGGGGGAAGGCGGAATCAATCTTGCGACACAGGAATTTATGGAAGGAATCCGTAAGATCTGTGATGAAAATGGAATCCTGATGATCTGTGATGAAGTGCAGTGTGGAATGGGAAGAACCGGAAATATGTTTGCATGGCAGGGATTTGGTGTAAAACCGGATATTCTGACTATGGCGAAAGCAATCGGAAACGGAATTCCGGTCGGTGCATTTGCAATGACAGAAGAGGTGGCGAAATATTCTCTTCAGCCGGGAGATCACGGCGCAACTTATGGAGGAAATCCACTGGCATGTACAGCTGTTAAGACAGTGATTGAGATTTTTGAACGTGAAGATATTGTAGGACATGTAAATCAGGTTGCTCCATATCTGACAAAAAAACTGGATGAGCTTGTGGATGAACTGGACTGTGTAGTCAGAAGAAAAGGAAAAGGTCTGATGCAGGGAATCGAGATCAAAAAACCGTTGGCCGAAGTGAATAAGAAGACAATTGAGGAAGGACTTCTGATCATTCAGGCCCAGGGAAATGTGATCCGTTTTGTTCCACCGCTGATCGTAGAAGAAAAGCATATTGATGAGATGATCGAAAAACTGAAACGTGCACTTGCATAAGAAATCTTATACATAAAAAAGCCGGCATTTGCTTATACTATTTCTATAGGGAGGTATGAGCTTATGGCCGGTTTTTTGATTGCACTGCTATCAGGTGCGCTGATGAGTGTACAAGGAGTGTTCAACGCGCAGGTGACAAAGACGACAGGAATCTGGGTAAGCAATGGGTGGGTGCAACTTTCAGCATTTCTTTTGTGTCTGTTTGTCTGGCTGGCAACAGGAAGAGACTCTGTTGCAGCACTTATGGAAGTCCAGCCGCGCTATATGTTGCTGGGAGGTGTGATCGGAGCAGGGATCACATGGACTGTCATTAAAAGTGTGGATGCTCTGGGACCTGCAAGATCAGCACTTTTCATTGTTGTTTCCCAGCTGGTGGTTGCTTATCTGATCTCACTATCCGGAATGTTCGGGATGGAAAAAGAACCATTTTCATGGAGAAAACTGATTGGATTATTGATCGCAGCCGGTGGAATTGTTCTTTTCCAATGGAAATAGACAGTTTTGTGGGTATTGTAACAAGTCTGTAACAAAGTGTTAAATTGTCTATTGTATTTTTGAGAAAAATTCGTTACAATATTTATGTCCGGTTTTAAGGGGAAGTCTGACTGTCTGAGAACAGTGAGGCAATAGGATGAAGAACGGATGGAAGAAAATATGCAGATGCCGTAAAGGGCAGATGCTAAAAGGAATTGTATTGACTTTAACTTTGGCTTTTTTGACCATGGGATTGTGTGGCTGTGCAGAGAAGCATGACGCAGCGGAAGAAATTGAAGAGTTCACACTGGAGGGAGAATCTGATGTAGGAAAGAATTCCCAAAATTCCAAAACAGAGTCAGAAAAAGGATCTCAGGGCGGCACAGATGCAGAAGAAGGACTGCCGGAGACATTATATGTTCATGTATGTGGAGCTGTGAATGCTCCAGGGGTGTACGAACTGAGGACAGATGCACGGATTTACGAAGCATTGGAAGCGGCCGGTGGAATGACAGAAGATGCTGCCGCAGATTGGATCAATCAGGCAGAAGCTTTGAGTGATGGAGAGCGGATCTATGTGCCAACGCAGGAAGAAGCAGAGGAGTCAGCACAATCTGTTTCCGGTCAGTGGGCAGATCCGAATGGAAATGCAGGTGGATCAGTCAGTGATAAAATTAATATAAATACAGCCGCAAAAGAAGAATTGATGACCTTGAGTGGAATCGGAGCATCAAAGGCAGAGAGTATTCTGAAGTACAGGCAGGAGCATGGAAACTTTCAGAGTATAGAGGATCTCAAGAAGATCGAGGGAATCAAGGATGGCGTATTTAATAAGATAAAAGACGATATTACGGTATAGGAGCAGGCAGAAGAACGGCCAGAAAGAGGAGTATGAGCAAGAAGATATTAGTTGTTGATGATGAAAAATTAATCGTAAAGGGGATCCGGTTCAGTCTGGAACAGGAAGGAATGGAAGTGGATTGCGCTTATGATGGAGAAGAAGCATTAGAATATGCGAGAAGATGTGAGTATGATCTTGTACTTCTTGATGTCATGCTTCCGAAACTGGATGGTTTCCAGGTATGTCAGCAGATTCGTGAATTTTCAGATATGCCGATTGTTATGTTGACTGCCAAGAGTGAGGATATGGATAAGATCCTTGGTCTGGAATATGGTGCGGATGATTATATCACAAAGCCGTTCAATATTCTTGAAGTGAAGGCAAGAATCAAGGCAATCATGCGCAGGACAGCGAAACGCAAGGAAGAGCCGGCCGGAAGTCCGGTGCTTGTGAAAGGTAATATGAAGATTGATTGTGAAGGACGCCGTGTTTTCATCGGAGAACGTGAGATCAATCTTACAGCGAAGGAATTTGATGTGCTTGAGCTTTTGGCAATGAATCCGAATAAGGTTTACAGTAGAGAGAATCTGCTGAATCTGATCTGGGGATATGATTATCCGGGTGATGCAAGAACTGTAGATGTACATATCCGTCGTTTACGAGAGAAGATAGAACAGAATCCAAGTGAACCAAAATACGTACATACGAAGTGGGGAGTGGGTTATTATTTCCAGGGGTAAGAATACATTTTCATTTAAGAAAAAGATCTTTAACAATCTTAGATTCCGAATTTTTATTATGGTGCTTCTTGCCGGGCTTGTGCCCAGCGTAGTAGCACTATTTGGAATCGTAAAAGTCTATGAGTCACGTGCTGTGTCACTTCGAACAGCAGAAATTCAGAATCAATGTACAATTTTAACGAATCAGATCAGTGCGAGCCATTATTTTGAGGACACCTCACAAGAGGTGGTCAATGACAGCCTGAATCAGCTGACTAACATTTATAACGGAAGAGTTATGGTAATTGACGATCAGCTGAGGGTAGTCAAGGATACTTACAGTCTGGATGAGGGAAAGCTGGATGTATCTGAAAGTGTAGTGCGCTGTATGAAGGGGACGAGCACGAATAATTATGATAAGAAGAATCATTATATCGAGGTGACTGCACCGATTGCAATACCCGGAGATGATCAGATTCGCGGTGTAATGCTGGCAAGTGTTTCAACTGATAGTATTGAGGATTCTCTGGATGTATTATACACACAGGGAAGCGTGATTATTGGTCTTGTGATGATTTTTCTGACGATTGTTGCAGTGTTTGCAGCAGATCGTGTAGTACGTCCGCTGCATCAGATTGCAGCTACGATCGAGAATGTAAGTGCAGGGTATAGCGACGATGTTTTGCATGTGGATACATTTACAGAAACGAAAAGTATCAGTGAAGCAATTAATAAGATGATGGGAAGGCTGAAGCTTTTGGATGATTCCAGGGAAGAATTTGTATCCAATGTATCTCACGAACTGAAGACTCCGATGACATCGATGAAAGTACTGGCCGATTCACTTCTGGAGCAGGAGAACCTTCCGGTTGAGATGTATCAGGAATTCATGGGTGATATTGCAAAAGAGATTGACCGTGAGAATAAGATCATTACAGATCTTTTATCACTTGTGAAGATGGACAAGAAGGGGCAGACGCTGAATATTGAATCCATTAATATCAATGAACTTCTGGAACAGATTTTGAAGAGATTAAAACCAATTGCAGAGAAAAAGAATGTGGAGATCGTAATGGAGAGCTTTCGTCCGGTTACGGCGGAGATTGATGAGACAAAGCTGTCACTTGCGATTTCCAATCTGGTAGAAAATGCAGTAAAGTATAATCATGATAATGGATGGGTTCATGTATCATTGAATGCAGACCACAAATTTTTCTATGTAAAAGTAGAAGATTCAGGAATTGGAATTCCGAAAGAGGATCAGGCGCATGTTTTTGAACGTTTCTTCCGTGTGGATAAATCTCATTCCAGAGAAATCGGAGGAACAGGACTTGGACTTGCAATTGCGCGAAATGCTGTGATTGCACATAGAGGTGCGATCAAAGTATTCAGTGAAGAAGGCGAAGGAACAACATTTACTGTGAGAATTCCATTGATCTATACAGCTTCTTAGGAGAAAAGTTATGAAAAAAAGAAAAGGGATCGCAGTGTTGCTTATTCTGATTCTTTCTCTCGCAGTAACTGCGTGTGGGGATCGTTATGGAGTAAAGGAAGGCGAATCTTACATTTACTGTATGAATACAGATAAGACAGGACTTGTAAAGGTTGCAGCTAAGATCAGCGGCAATTCTGCGATAAAAAAGGCGGAATCTGTAATCGATGAGATGAAGAAACCAACGAATGAAATTGAATATACACAGGCAATTCCGGAACAGGTGAAATTGCTCGACTGTGCTTTAAAGGGCAGTATCCTTGAGATTAATTTCAGCGAAGAATATTATGAAGTGAAATCCTTAGATGAGAAACTGATGCGGGCAGCAATTGTGCAGTCACTGCTTCAGATTGACGGAATTGATGCGGTATCTGTCCGTGTGGAAGGAGAACCACTCAAAGACGATGAAGGAAATGAGGTCGGTCTGATGAATGAGGACGATATTGTTGACACGACAGGTTCTTCGTTAAGTTCTTATCAGAGTGATACATTGAAGTTATATTTTGCAGATCAGAATGGATCCAAACTGGTCAAACAAGAGGTGGACGTTCATTACAGTAGTAATGTCTTGAAAGAAAAACTGATTGTAGAAAAGCTGATGCAAGGCCCATCTGAGGAGGGGGCATATCCAACGATCAATCCGGCGGCTAATCTGTTGAGTGTAACGACAAAGGATGGAATCTGTTATGTGAATTTTGACAGCACATTTCTGATCAGTGCGTATGATGTACTGCCTGAGATCACGATTTATTCTATTGTGGATTCTCTTGTAGAGGGAACAGGAGTAAGGCAGGTACAGATTACGATCAATGGTGAATCGAATGCAAAATACATGGAGAAGGTGGACTTGTCACAGCCATTGAATGAAGAGCAGGACTGGATAGCAGCAGATAACAAAGAATGAGAAAACGCCCGCTCTGTATGGTATGTCTTATACTGCTTGCCATACAGCTTGTAAGAGTGAGTTTTTTACAGAATACAAAAGATCAGAAACCGTCCCTTGCAGAAACATTGATTTCAGATGAGAAAGATGTGATTTGCGAGGGCACGGTTTATAAAATTGAAAATAAATCACAATCAACTGCAATTTATCTGAAAGATGCGGTTGTTTCTTGTACAGATCAAAAGAGTAAGAATCAGATAATCAAAGAAAAGAAAATCCTTGTAACAATAAAAAATAATAAATCCGGTAAAAAAATCAGAATGAAAATAGGACAGAAGCTGAATGTGTGGGGGACAAAACAGTCGTTTCATCCGCCAAGGAATCCGGGTAATTTTAACCAAAAAAGTTATTATCAAAAACAGGGAATCCATGTTGGGGTTTTAACAAAGGCAGAACAGGTGGAGATAGTTTTGTCTGAAAAAGACAAGAACTGGATTGTATCACGATGGAATAGCATACGGAATCAGCTGGACCGGCTGAAAAATTACTGGAACTGGAAGATTGTAAGCCAGATGGGAAAAACACATGGCGCGATGCTTTCTGCAATCTTGTTGGGAGAAAAGAGCGGACTTGATCTGGAGATGAAAAAATTGTATCAGAAGAACGGATTAGGACATCTGCTTGCAATTTCGGGATTACACATGTCACTGATCGGAATGTCTGTTTACCGGTTATTAAGAAGAATGGGAAATTCATTTCTGTTTTCCGGAATTGCCGGAGGAGGGATTTTGTTTTTTTATTTGGTTATGACAGGTCCACAGGTGTCCAGTCTTCGTGCACTTCTTATGTTTTTTATCCGCATGGGGGCAGAAATTACCGGGAGAGATGTGGATCAACCTACAAGCCTGGCGGTTACAGCAGCTATCTTAAGCATATATCAACCGCTGTATCTGTTAGACGCAGCATTTTTACTTTCGTTTGGTGCAATTCTTGGGATTTTATTATTGTATCCAATTTTTGAACAGAAAACACGTTTGAAAGCATGGGAAGGATTTAAGATTAGTTTAGCTGTTAATGGAATGCTTCTGGGAATCATGCTGTATTATTATTTTGAGATACCACCGTATGCACTCGTTTTGAATGTTATTTTAATTCCGTTGTTTCCATTTGTGATGTTGACAGGTATAGGTGGAATTTTGTTTTCAGAATTATCGGGAACCGTAGGAAAAATTGGATTCAGAAGCTGTGATCGCCTGTTGTCCTTCTATGATAAATTATGTGAGCTGACATCAGCGCTTCCGGGCAGCAGGATCGTGACCGGACAGCCAGAGTTATGGTGGGTGCTTATTTACTATGGTGTGCTGTTGTTTTTGTGCTTCCTGTTTCATGCAATGAAAAATAAGACAGATAACCGAAGAAAACAGGCGGGATTTTCACTTCTTGTTTGTATTGTCATAGCAGGATCGATCTGCGGATGCGGAATACTCAATAATGATTCAAAAAACCTTCAGGTGACGGTTCTGGATGTTGGACAGGGGGACTGTATTTTTATAAGAGACAGGGAAGGAAAGAGAATGCTGGTGGATGGAGGGAGCAGTGATCTGTCTTCTGTCGGTACTTACCGGATAGAGCCGTTTCTATTATCGCAGGGGGTCAGAAAACTGGAGTATGTTTTTGTGACACATGGTGATGCGGATCACATCAATGGAATTCAGGAACTTCTGCAAAATCAGAAACAGGGAGTGGAAATCGATGCGCTTGTTCTGCCGCCGGAAGAATATATGGATGAGAAATTACTCCATCTTGCAGAAATAGCGAAAGAAAATGGGACGAGAGTGTTGACAATTTATGCCGGAGAAAAAGCAGGAACGTATTTAAAATGCATTGCTCCGTTGACAACGAGGAAAAACGAGCGTATTCGTGGCAAGGAAGAGGAGATGCCTCGTCTGGAAGCGGGAAATGAAGCATCTGTTGTACTTGAATTGAAGGATGGGGCGTTTCAAATGCTTCTGACAGGAGATTTGGAAGGAAGAGGAGAGGAACAGCTGGTGGAAAGCGGAGCATTGGAAAGCTGTCCAATCTTAAAAGCAGGACATCATGGGTCGAAGAATTCGGGAAGTGAAGAATTTCTTCAGATTGTGAAACCCAGATTAACATTAATCTCAGCGGGGATAGAAAATCGCTACGGACATCCACATGCGGAGACGCTGGAACGCCTGCGGGAAATCGGAAGTGAAGTATTGTCCACGCAGGAATGTGGTGCAATTACACTAAGGAGCGATGGACGAAAAATAAAGGTTCACAAGTATTTATAAAACAGGAATAGGTGATAAAAAGGCTCTTGTCAAAGTGTTGGTTATTCATTTATAATAGAATAGTTA
>OLFS01002745.1_pt1 | contig 10284 bp, 12 predicted proteins | sample 1605491 | NCBI WGS metagenome assembly OLFS01 (sample SAMEA3888921, study PRJEB22519) | human gut metagenome | biome: human gut; feature: human-associated habitat; material: faeces | place: Denmark | collected 2011 | reverse complement strand
GTGGAGGTGGGACTGCTTGCCGACTTGCTGGTGAAGCTCGCCGCCAAGCACCCGGAGACAGTGGCACACTTCGACCAGCTGAACGGCATCTACAAGGCGCTCACCGGCTCGGCCATCAAGACCGAGCAGCTGCACTCCACCATGGGTCGCATCATCGGTCGCGCGGTGCGCTGCTGCGTGCTCAAAGATACTCTGTCCCATCAGTGGAAGGCGCTGGTGGACAACATCGGCAAGGGGGATACCACCGCCTATATCAAGGCCGAGATCCCGGCGGACAAGGAGTTTCGCGGAGTGGGCTTTGAAGAGGCGCCGCGCGGCATGCTCTCCCACTGGATCGTCATCAAGGGCGGCAAGATCGAGAACTATCAGGCGGTGGTGCCATCGACCTGGAACTCGGGCCCGCGCAACTTCAACGATGAACCCGGCCCCTACGAGCAATCTCTGGTGGGCACCCCGGTAGCCGATCCGGCCAAACCGCTGGAAGTGGTGCGCACCGTCCACTCGTTCGACCCCTGCATGTCCTGTGCGGTGCATGTGGTGGATACCCAAAATGGCGAAACGACTCAGGTGAAGGTGTTGTGATGAACATCCTGATCCTGGGCGTGGGCAACCTGCTGTTGAGCGATGAGGCGGTGGGGGTTCGCATCGTCGAGGGGCTGGGGCGCGAATACCGTTTCGCCCCCGGCATCGAGCTGCTCGACGGCGGTACCGCCGGCATGGAGCTGCTCGAAGCGATGGCCAGTCGCGATCACATCATTCTGGTGGATGCGGTGCGCAGCGGTAATCCGCAGGGCACCGTAGTGGCCCTGAAGGATGAGGAGATCCCGACCCTGTTTGGCCGCAAGATCTCCCCCCATCAGCTGGGGCTGGCGGACGTGCTCTCGGCGCTGCATATGACGGGGGAGTCGCCCAAGCGGCTCACTCTGATCGGCATAGAGCCTGAATCCCTCGAGCCCCGCATCGGCCTCACCCCGGTGGTGGCGGCTGCCATGGGGGAGGCGACGGATCGGATCTTGACCCTGCTGGCCGCCGTTGGAGCGCCCGCCATCCCGCTTTCTGAGCAGGAGAAAGCTGAACAAGCGCGGGAGGGCCTATGGCGCAGTCCCATTTAAGCGAGGCTGAGAGAGTGCTGGAGGTAGTACCGGAGACGGCACAGGAGTTTGCCGGTTTTGCCACCAATCCCGCGCCTCTGCTGGTAGCCCAGTACGAGCGGATCGCTCGTGAAGAGATGCAGGCGCTGCCCTTTTATCACGCCACCATGCCCATTGTGGCCGAGTGCACGTTGTTTGAAGGTCAGTGGCTCGGCTGTGTGCTCACCCCCTGGATGCTGAGCGTGGTGGTGCTGCCGGGGCCGGATCAGCTTTGGCCGGTTCGCAGCAGCAGCGATCGACTCGCCCTGCAGCTCCCCTGCGGCAACATGACCTTTATGGTGGGTGAATTGCCCGAAAGTGGTCAGTTGCTGGCCTGCTCCCTGATGTCGCCGCTCGATCCCAATCTCGGGGCCGGGGAGGGGCGAGCACTGGTGAGCAGCACCCTCAAGATGCTGCTCTCCTTGCCGGTGAAGCAAGGGGCTGGCGGTGTGGATCTGGGTCGCAGACGGCTATTCGGTGCCCGGCGCGGTCAACCGGCATAGTCGCTAGGTTTCACGCGAAATCAAGTTTAGAATAGGGGGCCATTTTGGCCCCTCACTCCCATGTTCAGACACGCATTGCGCCTCTTTTTTGAGTGATGATCCGTGAGTGGTACAAAACAAGAAGGATCCCCATGACTGTTCCACGCAATTCCCTTCGCCATTACGCCAGATCCAGCGCTACCGCCCTGTTGACCCTGCTGCTGGGCACCGCTTCTCACGCGGCGCTGGCCGCTGCCCAACCTGTGCCTGCCGAGCTCAAGCTCGCCATCGGTGCCGAACCCACCGAAGGGTTTGACCCTCTGCTTGGCTGGAGCCACGGCAGCTACCTGCTGCTGCACAGCCCGCTGCTCAAACAGATTGCTGGCGATAGTGCCGATCTCAGTTGGCAGAATGTGCTCACCCAAGCGGTGACCCCGAACAAGGATGGCAAGGAGTGGCTCATTACCCTCAAGCCTGACCTGAAATTCTCCAACGGCGCGCCGCTCACCGCCGAGGATGTGGCCTTTACCTACAACAGCGCAGCCAAGGGGGGCGGCAAGATCGACATGGGCAACTTTGTCTCGGCCAAGGTGCTCTCACCCACCGAAGTTGCCATCACCCTGAGTGCCCCCCAGAGCACCTTCGTCAATGTGCTGGGATCCTTGGGGATAGTGTCGAAGCGGGATTACGACGCAAAAGCCTATGCCCAAAAGCCGGTCGGTGCTGGCCCTTACCGGCTGGTGAGCTTCCTGCCCGGTCAACAGCTGGTGGTGGAGGCGAACCCCTATTACGCTGGCGGCAACAATGACTTCAAACGGCTGGTCTTTGTCTTTATCGACGAAGAGAGCGCCTATGCCGCGGCCCAGAGCAGCCAGCTCGATGTGGTGCGCATTGCCCCGTCACTGGCGCCCACCGTGCCTGCCTCCCTCAAGCTGTGGGTGCGGCCGAGCGTGGAGAACCGCGGCATCGTCTTCCCCATTCCTGCTGCTGGTAAAAAAGATGCCAAGGGTTATCCCATCGGCAACGACGTGACCTCGGATGTGGCGGTGCGCCGCGCCATCAACTACGCCATCGACCGCAAGCTACTGGCCGACCAGCTGCTGGAAGGGCACGCCATCCCCGCCTACAGCGCGGTAGAAGGCTTGCCCTGGCTGAACAAAGCCACCGCCTTCAAGGATGGGGATGTCGCCCACGCCAATGCCCTGCTCGACGAGGCGGGTTGGAAGATGGGCAGCGATGGCATTCGCCACAAGGGGGACCTGCGCGCCGCCTTTACCCTCTGGTACACCAGCGGTGACAGCACCCGTCGGGATCTGGCGGAAGCGGTGCGGGCCATGCTCAAACCCATTGGCCTTGAAGTGAGCCTCAAGTCTGGCAGCTGGGAGCAGGTGGAGCGCGAAATGCACGCCAACCCGGTACTGATGGGGTGGGGGAGTCTGGATCCCATGGAGCTCTATCACCACTACCAGAGCGGCTCCGGTGGCGTGAAGTTCTACAACCCGGGCTACTACAGCAACCCTGTGGTGGATGGCCACCTCAAGCAGGCGCTGGATGCCCCTAACTGGCAGGCGGCCGTGCCGTTCTGGCAGCAGGTGGAGTGGGATGGCAAGACCGGCGCCGGGGTACAGGGAGATGCCGCCTGGGCCTGGCTGCTCAATGTGCAGCACACCTATCTCGCCAACCGCTGCATCGATCTTGGCAAGGGGGCGCCGGAAATCCACGGTAGCTGGTCCCTGCTCAACAACCTGCAGGATTGGCGGTGGACGTGCCGTTAAGTTCGCCCTTGAGTCACTCCGGTTATCTGTTGCTAAAAGCCCTGCTGCGTCTGGCTGGGCTGCTCTGTCTGGTCTCTGTCGCCACCTTTGTGCTGCTGAGTTACTCCCCCATCGACCCCATCAAGGCCTATATCGGCAACGATCTGCTCCATGTGCCGCCGGAACAGTACGCCCGCATCGCCGCTCGCTGGGGGCTGGATCAACCGCTCTGGCTGCGCTACTGGCACTGGTTTAGCCAGGTGCTGCAGGGGGATCTTGGCTACTCCATGCTCTATAACGCACCGGTGGGTGAGGTAATAGGCCAGCGTTTTGCAGCCTCCTTCCTGCTGCTGACGGGGGCATGGCTGCTCTCCGGCTTTTTCGGCATTCTGCTTGGCCTCTGCGCCGGTCGCTATCTCAATCGTTGGCCCGATCGCCTGATTTGCCGTTTTGCCTATCTGCTCGCCTCCCTGCCCACCTTCTGGGTCGGCCTCTTGCTGCTCGCCCTGTTTGCGGTGCATTGGCCACTACTGCCAGTCTGCTGCGCCTGGACGCCGGGCCTCTCCGCCGATGAGGCAGATTGGGCTATGCGAGCGCGCCATCTGTTGCTGCCGGTGACCACGCTCGCCCTGCTCGGGCTGGGCAACATTGCCCTGCATACCCGGGGGCGGGTGGCCGAGGTGCTGGAGAGCGACTTTATCCGCTACGCCCGCGCTCAGGGGGATGGCGGCTGGCCCATGCTGCGTTTTCACGTGCTGCGCCACGCCCTGACCCCGGCGCTCTGCCTGCAGTTTGCCTCCCTTGGCGAGCTGATTGGCGGCTCGCTCTTGGCCGAGAAGGTCTTCTCCTACCCGGGGCTCGGCCAGGCCACCGTGGATGCGGGGCTGCGGGGGGATATCCCCCTGCTGATGGGCATAGTGCTCTTCTGTACCCTGCTGGTCTTTATTGGCAATACGGTGGCCAGCCTGCTGCTGGCGCGCATCAATCGAGGTTGGGAGGGCGAGCATGCTGTTTAATCCGTTCCCCTCCATACTGCGGCTGGGTTTTGCCCTGCTCGGATTGGCGCTGCTGGCCACTTACGGCTGGAGCCTCTCTCATCAGGATGTGCCGATGGATCTGCTGGCGCGCCAGCAGCCTCCCTCGTTTACCCACTGGTTCGGCACCGATCAGATGGGACGGGATCTCTGGTTGCGCGCCTTTCAGGGCACCCTCACCAGTCTGGAGTTGGGCATCAGCACTGCGCTCTGTAGCGGGTTGCTGGCCATGGTGGCGGCAAGCGTGTCGCTCATTCACCCCAGATGTGATGTGGCGGTGCGGCTGCTCATCGACGCCATGCTGGCGCTGCCCCATATGCTGCTCTTGATCCTTATCTGCTTTACCGTAGGGGGGGGCATGCGCGGGGTGATCCTGGCGGTGGCGCTCACCCACTGGCCCAAGCTGGCGCTCATTCTCTGCGCAGAAGCGCGGCGGATCGCCTGCAGCGACTATGTGGTGCTGGCCCGCTGTCAGGGGATGGGGGCACTGCGTCGCTGGCGCATCCACCTGCTGCCGGGGCTGTTGCCCCAGTGGTTTATCGGCACCCTGCTGATGTTTCCCCATGCGGTGCTGCACAGTGCGGCCTTGAGCTTTCTCGGCTTTGGTCTGGCGGCCCACGAGGCCTCGCTGGGCCTGCTGCTGGCAGATGCCCTGCGTTATCTGGCCGGTGGCGGCTGGTGGCTGGCCCTCTTCCCGGGACTGATGTTGCTGCTGCTGGTGTTGCTGTTTGATCAGGCTACCCGCGCTTTGCAACAGCTGCTGTGGCACAGGAGTGAACCATGCTGAGTTTTGATCAGGTGACCATAGAGGCGGCCCACTACTCCTGGCTGGGGCGGCGCAGTTGGCAGCCTTTGCTGACCGATATCAGCCTGCAACTGGCGCCGGGGGAGATAGTGGCGCTGGTGGGGGGGAGCGGCGAGGGCAAGAGCCTGCTGCTGCAAAGCGCTCTGACATTGCTGCCGGACAATCTGCGCATGCGCGGCAGCATCTCACTTGATGGCACACCTCTGTGCGATGCCAGCCGGGCCCGTTTGCGCGGTCACACCCTCTGCTATGTGCCACAGGGGGTGAGCGCCCTCAATCCACTGTTGACGGTGGAGCGTCAGCTGGGACGTGCGGCACGCCTTTGCGGCCAGAGCGGTTCTCGCGAGCGGCTCGGCGAGCAACTGCTGCGCTACCAGTTGCCCGCTGCCACCCTGGACAGATACCCGCGCCAGCTCTCCGGCGGCATGGCCAAGCGCATTCTGGCCTGCACCGCGGCCCTCGGCGGCGCCCGCTACATTCTGGCGGACGAGATCACCGCCTGGCTCGACGAGGGGCTGGCTTGCCTGCTGCTCAGCCAATTGCGTGAATTGGCCAATCAGGGTAGCGGCATCCTCTGGGTCACCCACGATCTGGCGCTGGCGGCCCGCTTTGCCGATCGCATTGTGGCGCTCCATCAGGGGCAGGTGAGCGATACCTTGAGCTGCCACCATCTGCGACAGGGGCAGGGGAGCGAGATGCTACGTGCCCACTGGCAGGCGCTGCCCGAGTTCAATGCGCTCTTCTCTGTGCCGGAGGTTTCCTGATGTTTGAAGTACGAAATCTCACTATCGCCCAGGGGGAACGTCCCCTCTGGCAGGGGTTATCGCTGACGGTGAACGCGGGCGAACGGCTCGGTATCTCCGCCCCCAGCGGTTATGGCAAGACCACCCTGGGGCGGGTATTGGCGGGTTGGCAACCGGTTGGGGCCGGCGGGCAGCTCCTGCTGGATGGGCTGCCGGTGCCTGAACAGGTAAAAGGTTATAACCCCATCCAGCTGGTGCCCCAGCACCCTGAACTCACCTTCAATCCTTATCGCACCACAGGGCAGGCGCTGTGGGATGTATGGAGCCCCGATGAGGCCATGCTTGCCCGCTTTATGGTCAAACCTGAGTGGCTTGGTCGCAAACCCGGTCAGCTATCCGGTGGCGAGCTGGCCCGCATCGCGCTGCTGCGCGCCCTCGATCCCCGCACTCGTCTGCTGATTGCCGATGAGGTGACCGCCCAGCTGGATCCGCAGATTCAGCGCCAACTCTGGCGGGAGTTGATGCGTGAGTGCGAGCAGCGCGGGCTTGGTATGCTTGTCTTCAGTCACCAGCAGGCACTGCTGCGCCAGATCTGCCATCGGGTGCTGCGCTTTGGTGAGCCGCCTATTGCGACGGGTGTATTGGCCGAAAGTGCGGCCTGATAGTTAGTTCCCCCTCATCCCCAGCCCTTCTCCCGCAAGGGGAGAAGGGAGTTGAAGGTGCCATCTCACCACGCTCAGGGTTTAGGGTTTGGAAAATCTCGGGTTTGAAAATATGGCTGGTTGTTATGCTCGAAGCCCCTCTGAGGGGGGTGAGGGAGTCGTATTATTGCAGCATATTGCCTGTATCCACGAATAGGTTCCCCTTTCCCTGTTGAGACAGGGAGCGGAATGCGGCATCCACAAACCGATTCCCTCTCCCTGGGGAGAGGGCCAGGGTGAGGGGTGCGAGTATAAAATGCTGGCCATTCTTTACAGAACGAACCGTTGGCAAAGTGTGCAGATAAAGAGAGGGAGGCATCAGCCTCTCTCTTTTGTTTCCACCGTTATCAGCGGTTGTGATCTATCCGCACTCAGGCAGTCGCCAGCCAGTTAAGCCAGGCATCCATCCCTTCGCCTGTAGTGGCGCTGACCTGGATCACCTGAATATAGGGGTTGACCCGTTTGGCGTTCTCGATGCAGCGGGCCATGTCAAAGCTGACGTAGGGCAGCAGATCGATCTTGTTGATTACCATTAGCTGGGCGGCGGCAAACATATCCGGGTATTTCAGCGGCTTCTCTTCCCCCTCGGTGACGGAGAGGATCGCCACCTTGTACTTCTCCCCGAGATCGAAGCTGGCGGGGCAGACCAGATTGCCGACGTTCTCGATAAAGAGGATGCCCCCTTCATTGGCGGGCAGCTGGTGGCAGGCATCGTGGACCATTTTGGCATCCAGATGGCAGCCCTTGCCGGTGTTGATCTGCACGGCAGGGACGCCGGTGGCACGAATGCGATCCGCATCGGCACTGGTCTGCTGATCCCCTTCGATCACCGCGCAGGGGCGCTTGTTGGCCAGCTGGCGCAGGGTTTCGCACAGCAAAGTGGTTTTGCCTGAACCCGGGCTAGATACCAAGTTGAGCACCAGCTGGGCCGCCTCGTCGAAGTGTTCGCGGTTGTGGGCGGCCAGCGCATTGTTCTTGGCCAGCACATCCATCTCGATGGCGATCAGCTGGCGCTGCTCTATGCCGGGCACCGACAATCCCGCCTCCCCTTTGCCATAGTGCAGATCACCCTGCTGGTGGTCATGGTCATGAGGATGCGCGTGGGAATGGCCGTGGTCATGAGAGTGGACATGATCATGATGATGGTCGTGGGGGTGATCATGGTGGTGCTCATGCAGCTGATCATGCCCCTCATGGCTTATGGGAGCCCGCACCCCGTGGTAGTGGTGATGGACATCCCCCTGATGGTGGTAGTGGTGGTAAATGATCAGGGTGCGCTGCGCACTCTGCTCGTGGTCATGATGGTGATGGGCGTCATGAGCATGATGATGGTCGTGCTTATGGCCATGTTCATGGTGATGTTCATGTTCGTGATGATGCTCATGATCGTGTTCATGGCCGGCGATCCGCGCCTGGCCGCATCCGCATACGCTACACATATCAACTTACCTCGATGTCGGTGATGCGCAGGCTATCACCCTGCGCGACTCGTAATTTGTATCCGCCGCACCCGGGGCAGGCCTGCCCGCGCTCGGTGAGGGTGACCGTCTGGTTGCAGTCGTAACACCAGGCCTCTGCCGCCTGGTGCTGAAAGTGCAGCTGGGCGCCCTCGACGGCGGTGCCCTTGGCGGCGGCCTCGAAACAGAAGGCAATGGTGTCCGGGTCGACGCAGGAGAAGCTGCCGACCTCGAGCCAGAGGGCGGTCACCCTGGTAAAGCCCCGCTGGGTGGCCTGTTCGGCCGCCAGATCGATGGCAGCCATGGCCAGAGACATTTCGTGCATGGTGGCTCCTTAACCGATATGGGGAGGAGCAGTGACTCCTCCCTGTAATTGACGGAACGGCATGGCTGCTCAACAGATCCGCGGCAGCAGCTCCCCCTGCGGCAGCTCCAGATAGCGGCGGCTGCCCCAGGGGTTGTTGAGGATCACCTTGTGGCGATCGCTTGCCTGCACCACGCCGATCTGGCTGGCGGCGGAGTTGAATTGCCGCAAGATGCCCAGCGCGTCCTGCGCCTGTTCGGCAGGCAGGGCCAGCACCATGGTTCCCTCGTTGGCGAGATCATGGGGCTCGAAACCGTAGAGCTCACACAGGCCGCGCACCGGATCGCACACCGGAATGGCGGACTCCTCCAGCTCGATGGCAACACCAGAGGCGCTGCTCCACTCGTTGAGCACGGCAGCAAGGCCACCGCGGGTGGCGTCGCGCAGGGCGTGAGGGGTAATCCCCGCTTTTAGCAGCGCTTCTACCTGCGGCCAGAGGGTGGTGCAGTCGCTCTTGAGATCGGATCCCAGTTGCAGGGCGTCACGGGCCATCAGGATGCAGGCGCCGTGGCTGCCGATATCCCGCGACACAAGAATGGCGTCACCGGCTTTGAGGTTGCGTACCGAGATGTCCCGGCTCTGCTCAGGCCGCGGAAAGGTGCCGACCCCGCTGGTGTTGATAAAGATCTTGTCGGCCGCCCCCTTGGGCACCACCTTGGTGTCGCCGCAGACGATGCGGGCACCGCTCTTGGCAAGTTCGGCCGCCATCGACTCGACGATGCGGGCCAGATCGGCGTAGGGGAAGCCTTCCTCGATGATAAAACTGCAGCTCAGATACTCGGGCTTGGCCCCCATCATGGCGAGATCGTTGACCGTGCCGGCGATGGCCAGCTTGCCGATATCGCCCCCCTCGAAGAAGAGCGGCGAGACGGTAAAGCTGTCGGTGGTGAAGGCGACGGGGCCGTTTACCGGCAGCAGGGCGGCATCTTCACCGCGCAACAGGATCTCGTTGCCAAAGTGGCGAAAGAAGAGCTGATTGATCAGCTGGTTCATCTCCACGCCGCCACCGCCGTGGCTAAGTTGGATTTCTCTCATCGTTCCTGGATCCCCATATATCGGTAGTAGGCATTGCAGGCCCCCTCGGAGCTGACCATGCAGCTGCCCATGGGCTGGGTCGGGGTGCAGCCCCGGCCAAAGACTTTGCACTGGTTCGGTTTGGCCAGGCCGCGCAGAATATCGGCGCACTGGCACGCCTTGTGGTCATCGATAGGGGTCTGATTGAGCGCAAAGTGACGCTCCGCATCGCGTTTGGCGAAGGCATCCCGCAGGCGCAGGGCGGAAGCGTTGATATCCCCCAGACCTCGCCAGCGAAAGTGCTCGCGGGTCTCGAAAAAGCGCTCGACCAGCCGCTGGGCGGCTTTGTTGCCGCTGGCGGTGACGGCGCGGCTATACTGCACCTCCAGCGCGTAGCGACCCTCCACCTTCTGGCGCACCATCATCAAGAGCGCCTCCATCACATCCACCGGCTCGAAACCGCTCACCACCACAGGCACCTGATAACGTTCGACGATGGGCAGGTAGATATCGGCGCCGGTGATGACGCTGACGTGGGAGGGGCCGATAAAGGCATTCACCATTGGCAGCGCCAAAAAGAGCAATCCGGAAATGTCAGAACCAAAGCCGTGTGCGTCCTGAAAATAGAACGGCAGAATAAACTCGGATGCGCCAATGCCAACGAACACGATGAGCATGCAGGCAAGGTTGATGGTGAAGGCCGAATTTGCAAAGCAGCGACGAGCGGCCTCGGCAAGGGGCATGGGACGTTCGCCGGCCTCTGGCCTAACATGCGGCAGCGTGTAGAGTCCCACGATAAA
>OLFS01002739.1_pt1 | contig 10297 bp, 7 predicted proteins | sample 1605491 | NCBI WGS metagenome assembly OLFS01 (sample SAMEA3888921, study PRJEB22519) | human gut metagenome | biome: human gut; feature: human-associated habitat; material: faeces | place: Denmark | collected 2011 | reverse complement strand
GATTTTGACACAGGGGAGGCTTTTCACTGCAAGAAGTGGGGTCATGGGTCTCCCATCAGCTGACAAGGGTTGATCTCCCTTGCTACACTGGCGCGCACTTATGTTCGTATCTGGCTTCGTCCGGTTTTTATGGTGGTTGGCTTATCAAATGGTCATGACGAGGCCGCTTTTCCCAAGGGATCACATCTAATGAAGAACATGCATGTCTTGCTGCTGTGCGGCGGCGGTGGCTCCGAGCACGAGGTTTCTCTGCGCAGCGCCAATTTCCTCGAGCAACAACTGGGCCTTCTGCCCGGTGTCGAAGTGACCCGCGTCGAGATGTTCGCCGATCGCTGGCTCAGTGCCGATGGCCGCGAGTGCAAGCTGGGGCTCGACAAGCTGCTTTCGTTTGACAGCGTGGCCCGTCCGGTGGATTACGTGGTGCCCTGCATCCACGGCTACCCGGGTGAGACCGGCGATCTGCAATCCTTCCTCGAGCTGGCCGGATTGCCTTATCTCGGTTGCGATGCCGAGGCGAGCAAGATCTGCTTCAACAAGATCAGCACCAAGCTGTGGCTCTCCGCCATCGGCATTCCCAACACCCCGTACCTGTTCCTGACCGAGCAAAATGAGGCGGCGCTGGCCGAGGCCAAAGCCGCGCTGGCCAAGTGGGGCAAGGTCTTTATCAAGGCCGCCTCCCAGGGCTCTTCCGTTGGCTGCTACTCGGCCAGCAACGAAGCGGATCTGGTAAAAGGCATTGCCGATGCCTTTGGTTACTCCGAGCAGGTTCTGATCGAGAAAGCGGTCAAGCCGCGCGAGCTGGAAGTGGCTGTTTACCAGTACGGTGACGAGCTGGTGGCGACTTATCCGGGCGAGATCTGCGTGCCGCAGGACAAGTTCTACACCTATGAAGAGAAGTACAGCAGCGCCAGCCATACCGAGACGGCACTGCGTGCCGAGGGGCTGACCGAGGCGCAGGCTGACGCTATTCACGAGTATGCCCTCAAGGCGTTCCGTCAGCTGAAACTGACCCATCTCTCGCGCATCGACTTCTTCCTGACCGAGGAGGGGGAGATCCTGCTGAATGAAATCAACACCTTCCCGGGCATGACCTCCATCTCCATGTTCCCGAAACTGCTGGAGCATCACGGTCACCGCTTCGCCGACTACCTTGAGCAGATCCTGCGCAAGGCCAGCTAAGTGCGCTCTCCCGCTCGCGGGATGAAGCAGAACCCAATAAAAAATCCCCGCCAATCGGCGGGGATTTTTTTATGTCTTTATCAAGCGGGGCAGGCCAGCTTGAAGGGATAAACAGGCGGGGATGACTCTTCCCCGCCTGTTGCTACCTGTGAGTGTTACCGGCGGTTAGCCGCGAGCCACCCGAAAGCGCACGCTGCGGGAGTGGCACGGCGCCAGCTCGCCAAACTCGCCAGCGGCCAGTTCAAGGGGCAGGGGCTGTTCGTCCATCCGCACCGCTTGCCAGTCGTTCAGGGCGTGTTCGCTGCTCACTTTGCCACCCTCCAGCACCGCCTGCTCGCTCGGGTTGTAGACCCGGATCACCAACGCCTCTTCATCTTCGGCTTTCTTCAGGGCGCTCAGCACCGGACCGGAGGGATCCATGGTGAGCAGGCTGAAGTGGAGCGGGGTGGTGAAGCTCGCCTTGTTGAGCTTCATGGCATCGAACGGGATCTTGTTGTAGCAGCGCACCGGGGTGAGGTAGCTGCGCGCCGCCTGCATCACGTTGGCGCTGATGTGATCATCGGCAAACGCCAGCAGGCTGAAACGACAGCTAAGCTTGCCGCGTACCTGAGAGTCCGGGGTGGGCAGCTTGATGCCGGAGGGGCGACCCGGGCGCAGCAGCAACTCCTCTTTACCGAGTACACCGACCCCGCGCAGCAGGGTGAGTGCCAGGGTGTCACACTGCTCGCCAATCACTTCAAACTCGCGCAGACCGTCGCTCAACACCGCCAGCCCCTGCTTGCCATCTTGCAGGGCGACGAAGTTCATCAGCTGCCAGACCGGAATGGGAGCCTCTTTCCACCCTTCTGCCTCCCAGTCGGCCATGGCGCTGTCGCGGGTGGGGCGGGTGATGCAGCCAAACTGGTTGTCGGAGACAACGGTGTCGCTCGGGAAGGGGGTGGGGATCAGCACCCGCACCCGGTGATCATCGGCCTGATTGTCGAGCTCCAGCTCGATGTCGATGCGCGGACTCTGATGCGCCAGCGTGATGCGGCAGGTGACATCGAGGTGACCACTGCACTGGCGGCTGGCCCGCTCGGCGAGGTTGGCAGGCAAGGCCATGCGAAGCTTGAGGGTGGCGATGCTCTGCCACGCCTGATGGGTGACCTCGCGGGTCACGGCAAACTCGGTGGAGTAGCGCAGCCACTCATCCCGCGACGGCGAGTAGTCATACTCGTCACCATCATCGGAGCCCTCTTCCAGCGTGAGCACCTGATCAAAGGTGGTGCCGCGCAGCTTGTCCAGGATCTGCAGGGTGCCATTGTCATTGAGGGCGATGCGGTAAAAATCGTTCTCCAGCAGCTCGCCGCTGGCCGTCACCGGCTGCTCCAGTCCCGGCTGGTTGCCCTCGATATGCAGAGTGCAGTAGCCCATGGCCGGCAGCGGATGGCAGAGCTGGATGTCGTACTCCATAAAGGGGTCGTAGTTGCCGTAGTGCACGATCTGTCTGTCCACCAGACCCGGGTCAATCTCGCGTCTGGCGCGGATGAAGTAGGGGACCGGCTGGCCCGCTTCATCGTGCAGGGCAAAGGATTGGGCGCGAATGCGGATGCTGGTGTTGATCACCTCCTGACGAGGGAAGGGCATCAGGTTGAACAGACAGAGCTTGTCAGCCACCTGTACCCCGTCTTCACAGAGCGCCACCGGCATGTTGTCGACAATCTTGCGCATGTAGAAGCGGATCAGGTTCTCGGCCATGTCGTCGGCCAGAATGAAGCGGGTCATCACCTCCTGATGCACCTTGTCGCTGCAGCAGCAGCCGATGCTGTCGTGGGCGTGGTTCTTCATGATCTCCTTCCACATCTTCTCCAAAAGCCCGTGGTGGTACTCGAAGCCGAGCGCCCAGGCGATGCTCGCCAGCGGTTCGAGGATGTTGACGATCTTGTTCTCGATGGCGGCGTGGGCCAGCTTGATGTCCATCCGGGTGGAGGAGATGGTGCGGTGTACCCGCATGTATTTGCCGTCGTTGAACTCCCCCTTGAGGGTGGCCAGCTGGTCGCGGCATGCCTCGATGCGCTCGAAGACCTGCTCGAAGCGGCTCATGTGGAATTCACTCTGGGGGTAGATCTCGCGCAGCTTTTCGATGATGGCGAAGATGTTCTGTTGCAGCGGCATCTGGTCGTGGCCGTTGGGCAGCAGGATATCCTTGGTCACCGACGCCTTCTCCAGCACCTCAAAGTAGGATTCGAGCCGCTTACGCAGACCCGCCTCGTCTTCCGGCAGGTACTTGCCGATGGCGTAGCCGAGGGGCAGTACCTGGGCGGTCACCTCGCTGCCATCGTTGCTTTGCCAGAGAAACTCGGTCTTGTCGGTGCCGTGACGCTCGGAGCAGCCGCGCCAGAACATGGCCCGATCGATCCCGAAGCCGTTGAAGATGTGGGGCAACTGGGAGGACATGCCGAACGAGTCGGGCAGGTAACCGATCTTCATCGGCTCGCCAAGGCTAAGGCAGTCGCGCATCCCGTAGAGCAGGTTGCGCAGGATGGACTCACCGCTCACCTGCATGGTGTCGGTCTGGGTGTACCAGGGGCCGATGATGAGCTTGCCTGCTTCCACCAGCGCCTTCACCCGGGCCTTGTTCTCGGGCTGGATGGCGAAGTAATCCTCCAGCACCGCGGTCTGGCCGTCCAGCACATAGAACTTGTAGTCGGGGTCGGATTCAAGCCGTGCCAGGATCTCCGCCATGTTGTTGACCAGCAGAATGCGGGACTCCTCGGTGGTGAAGTACCACTCCCGATCCCAGTGCATGTGCGGCGTGATGTGAACTCGTGAAACTGTCATGACAATGATCCTTTGCTGACGCACAGCGGCCCTTGCCTGCCGTGCGGAAAAATAGTCTGTTGAAAAAGTGGTGGTGAAGATGAGCCTTACTCTGCGGCAACCACCTGATAGGTGCCGCGCTGCATGGCGTGACGGCGCCAGCCGATCAGCACCACAGTGGAGATAAGGGTGCCCACCAGCGCCGCACCGAGCCAGACGGCGGCAGCCATCAGGGCGCCATGGCCGCCATCGTGGAGCAGGAACAGGGAGAAGATGCCGGCCCCCGGGGTGGAGAGACCAATCCCCATGGCACCCACCATGGCGCCGGTGACCACCGAGCCTGCGAGGAAGGAGCCGATCACCCGGATTGGATCTTCGATGGCCATCGGAATGGCGCCCTCGGTGATCCCCGCCAGCCCCAGCAGCCAGGTGGACTTGCCGGTCTCGATCTCGAAGGTCTGGAACAGGCGCGGCGCCAGCAGGGTGGAGAAGGTGACGGTAAAGGCCGAGACCATCTTGACCGCGCCGAAGATGGCGTAGGGGCCGTAGACCCCGTTGGCCATGGCGCCGAGGCAGAAGGCGTAGGCCGCCTTGTTGACTGGGCCACCCAAGTCAAACGAGCACATAAAGCCGAGCAGGGCGCCCAGTACCAGCGCATTGGTGCCGGAGAGGCCGTTGAGCCACTCGGTGAGGCTGTTGTTGAGCCAGGCCACCGGCTGGCCGATGACAAACAGCATCAGGCTGCCCGCCACCAGAGTGCCGATCACCGGATAGAGGTAAAAGGTGAGAAAGCCGTTGAAGTTGGGGCTAAGGCGCACATGCTGCTTGACCCAGCGCATCAGGTAACCGGCGATAAGACCGCCGACCACGCCACCGAGGAAACCGGAGCCAATCATGTTGGCGGCCAGTCCCGCCGCAAAGCCCGGGCCAAGCGCCGGTTTGTCCGCCAGCGAATAGGCGGTATAGGCAGCCAGCACCGGCACCATCAGGGTGCCCAGCATGCCACCGCCGAGTTTTCGGTACATCCAGAGCCAGGAGTTCTCGGTGTCAAACAGATGTTGCAGGCCGAAGATCTGGGCCAGCAGCACAGAGACGGCGAGCACGGTACCGCCTGCCACGATGAGCGGTACGGCAAAGGAGATGCCGCTCAGCAGCGCCTGCTTGAGTTCGGTCTTGAGGCTCACCTTCTTGCCGGTCTGCGCGTCGCTTTGGCTGGTGTTGGGCGTCGCGGCGGTGCGACCGGCCTTGGCCGCTTCCAGCGCCTCATTCAGGATCCGCTCGGCATGGCGGATGGGCTCGGCCACCGGCGTCTCGATCCGGGGGATGCCGGCAAAACGCTCCTGCTCCTTGATGGCCACCTCGGCGGCGAAGATACAGGCCACTGCAGCATCGAGCGCCTCTTGCGGCAGGCGATCCTCGATGCCGTTGGCACCCTGCTTCTCGACCAGTACCCGAATGCCCAGCTTGCGCCCCGCCTTTTCCAGATACTCGGCAGCCATATAGGTGTGGGCGATCCCCGCCGGACAGGCGGTGACACAGACCACTGTGGGTTGATTTGTATCTAAGTTGTCTTCTTTTGCTGGTTGCTTGCCGCTATCCCCTTCACCATCGAGCAGCGCCATCAGCTGCTCGGCACTCTGGGCCGCCAGCACCGCCTCGCGGGTATCGTCATCCACCAGGGCAGTGGTGAGGGTGGTGAGTAGCTGCATATGGGTGGAGCCCGCTTGATCGGTCGGGATCGCCAGCATGAAGATCAGGTTGACCGGCTCGGGGCCGTCGATCCCCTCCCAGCCCAGCTGCTCGCTCAGGGTAGCGACGGCAAAGGCCGCTTCGCGCACCGCATCGCACTTGCCGTGAGGTACCGCAAGCCCTTCGCCAAGGGCGGTGGGGCCCTGCGCCTCGCGGGCCATGACCGCAGCTAGAAAGGCAGCCTTGTCGTGCAGCTTGCCGGCCTGATCGAGCCGATCAGCCAGAGCATGAATGGCCGCATCCCGATCGGCAAACCGGGTTTGCAACGTGATGAGATGGGGGCCGGTAAGACTGGTCAGATTCATGATGATCCTCTGTCAGGTTGGCTTGCCAGCAAGCCGTCATGGTGAAAGTGACAGCGATGCTAACAAACCGGCCGACTGATTTTTGTGAGTGGTATCATACAATTCATTATTTGTATTGTTTTTGTATTGTTTGGTCAAGATGATTTGTTAGGTCAAATGAGGCCGAGCCGTTTTGTCTACCGGGCAACTGGGGTAGAATGGCGCCTCTTCCATTTATCATGGCGCAGAGCCGACGAGGTGGCCTTTCGTGTCGAAAAAACCCATGTATCGCCAGATAGCCGACACCATCCAGCAGTGGATTGCGCAAGGGGAGCTGGCCCCCGGCGATGCTCTGCCCACCGAAGCCGAGCTGCGCGAGCAGTTCGGGGTGAGCCGGGTGACGGTGCGTCAGGCCCTCAAGCAGCTGACCGAACTCAACGTCATCGAGAGCATTCAGGGCAGCGGCAGCTACGTGCGGCAGGAGAAGGTGAACTACGACATCTATCAGCTCACCAGCCTCTACGAGAAGGTGACTGATCCGGCGGCCGAGACTCACAGCGACATTCTTGCCTTCGAGGTGATCAAGGCGAGCCGCGAGCTGGCCGAGCGGCTCAATCTGCTGGAAGGGGCGCTGGTCTACTACGTCAAGCGGGTGCGCTTTATTCGCCAGATCGCGGTAACGCTGGAGGAGACCTGGATGCCGCTCGCCCTCTTCCCCGATCTCAGCTATGCGGTGATGCAGGGCTCCAAGTACCACTACATCGAAGAGGTGAAGCAGCTGGTGATTGACCGCAGCGAGCAGGAGATCATTCCGGTGCTCCCCTCGGCGCAGGTGGTGGAGGCGCTCGGTATCGATCCTGCCAAGCCAATCATCGAGAAGGTCTCCCGCGGCTTCTTGCAAGATGGCACAGTGTTCGAGTTCAGTCGCAACTTCTTCAAGAGCGATGATTACAAGTTCACCCTGGTCGCCCGCCGCGCCAAGGGGTGAGCAGGCGAAGCACCCGAGATAAAAAAGGCTATGTTCCAATTATGTGTTGCATGGAGTGCCCCAGCGCCTCATGCAAACATGCTTTGATATTTACGCCCCTCCCGTAACGTTCCAGCATCCTGCGCCAACCCAGATAATTCCTCAGATAATGAGTTGCCACTCCATGAAAGCGCACCATCCATTCTTTCAATCAATAGTGATATCCGTTTACATGTTGGATGTGGAATGCCCCTACCACCCTCTCACCCTAACGATTGCGCACTACTTGATGAGTCACGCCCTGCACTTTACTGAAACTGGCATACACGCCCGCACCATCGCTACACAACACCGAATCGGGTGACACCAATGGCTTCAACACCGCGATGACCGTCTCGGCATCAATTTTCTCCAACCTGATGGGTCGCCATCGCACGCAAGAAGTGGTGACGCCAGAGGAACGCGGTGTTTTTGCTGACCCACAGCGCCGCGCGGCCTGGCGGACGGTCAGTCCTTCGATGGGGGCTTGCACGTAGTCTTTCCAGCACCGGGCTTTGCGCAACCGCTCCAAAGGAGTCTTGGTCAGCGCGAAACTGATGCGTAAGAACACTTTGCAACGGTAGCACTGATGCGTAAGAACACTTTGCAACGGTAGCGGTGCAGTCCCCGACTCCACATGCTCGTAACTGAGTATTGAGAGAGGTAATGGTGTGGGGGGCAGCAAGCTCCTGCTGAGCAATACGGCGCTGGCGCAGGGCTAACTGGGGAAATAGTGACAACAGGTTTTGAAAGGCTGGGATATCCATGATGGTAGACCTCAAATGTGATGGCCTACTTCAAGATTAGCCTTTCAACACGTAATTGGGACAGAGCCTTATTTAGGCGACTATGGGCCTTTCAACATATCACCGAGATAGCATTTTTATCTGGGTGCGAGGGGACGCTCAAGCTCAGTTCTCTGCTATCTACTGTTTTCGCTTTGCCTGTGGTGTGTATTCACACCGCGGTTATACGCCATCTCAGTCGTCCAAAAACGGGATATAAAAAAACCGGCACCTGAGTGCCGGTTTTGCATTGCGCACTTGTGCAGGAGCGGGGTTATACCACGCCCTGGGTGCGCAGGTAATCCTCGTAGGTGCCGCCGAAGTCGCGGATACCATCTTCGCTCAACTCCAGAATGCGGGTCGCCAGAGAGGAGACGAATTCGCGGTCGTGGGAGACGAAGATCAGGGTGCCCTTGTACATCTCGAGGGCCAAGTTCAAGGATTCGATAGATTCCATGTCAAGGTGGTTGGTCGGCTCATCCATGATCAGGATGTTGGGGCGCTGCATCATCAGCTTGCCGAACAGCATGCGGCCCTGTTCACCACCGGAGAGCACCTTGACCGGCTTCTTGATGTCGTCCTGGGAGAACAGCAGACGACCCAGTACGGAGCGCACAGCCTGCTCGTCTTCGTTCTCCTGTTTCCACTGGGCCATCCAGTCGAACACGTTGAGGTCGGTATCGAAATCTTCGGCGTGATCCTGAGCGTAGTAACCGATCTGGGCGTTTTCGGACCACTTGATGGTACCGGTATCCGGTGCCAGATCCCCGACCAGCGTCTTGATCAGGGTCGATTTACCGATACCGTTGGTACCCAGAATGGCGACCTTCTCACCCACTTCCAGCATCATGTTGAGGCCCTTGAACAGGGGCGCCTCGCCATAACCTTTGGACAGGCCTTCGATCTCCAGAATGTTGCGGTAGAGCTTCTTCTCCTGCTCGAAGCGGATGAAGGGGTTCTGACGGCTGGAGACCTTCACTTCCTCAATCTTGATCTTGTCGATCTGCTTGAGACGAGAGGTCGCCTGGCTGGATTTGGAGGCGTTGGCACTGAAACGGGAGACGAAGGATTGCAGATCGGCGATCTGGGCCTTCTTCTTGGCGTTGTCGGCCAGCAGACGCTCGCGCGCCTGAGTGGCGGCCAGCATGTAGTCATCGTAGTTGCCCGGGTAGACGCGCAGCTCGCCGTAGTCCAGATCCGCCATGTGGGTACAGACGGAGTTCAGGAAGTGACGGTCGTGAGAGATGATGATCATGGTGCTTTCACGTTCGTTGAGCACCTGCTCCAGCCAGCGAATGGTGTTGATATCCAGGTTGTTGGTCGGTTCGTCCAGCAGCAGGATGTCAGGGTTGGAGAACAGCGCCTGTGCCAGCAGCACACGCAGTTTCCAGCCAGGGGCCACTTCGCTCATCGGGCCGTTGTGCTGCTCGATGGGAATACCGGCACCCAGCAGCAGTTCGCCTGCGCGAGATTCGGCGGTATAGCCGTCATACTCGGCGACCAGACCTTCCAGCTCGGCGGCCTTCATGTAGTCGTCGTCGGTGGCTTCGAGGTTGGCGTAGATGGCATCGCGCTCGGCGATGGCTGCCCACAGCTCGGTGTGACCCATCATGACCACGTCCAGTACACGCATATCTTCGTAGGCGAACTGATCCTGACGCAGCTTACCGATGCGCTCGTTGACGTCCAGGCTCACATTACCGCCAGTGGGCTCCAGATCACCGCCGAGGATCTTCATAAAGGTGGACTTGCCACAGCCGTTGGCGCCGATAAGGCCATAGCGGTTGCCGCCGCCAAACTTGACGTTGATGTTCTCAAACAGCGGCTTGGCGCCGAACTGCATGGTGATGTTGTTGCTACTAAGCATAGTGTGTTAAAAAATTCCTTAATTATCAGCGCATTATTGCACTGGTTGAAAATTCGGGGGCGCTATTGGGGCAAATGCCCATTTTTTTGCATCGAACTCCAGATTGAATCGACCTCACTTCGGCTGGCCGATTCGATCCATTTTCCATAGACCTCTTGCAACATTCTTGCAGAGTTGTGACCCATCTGTTCAGCTATGAACGAAAGGTTTCCGTGAGCGGTGATGTTCCAACTGGCATAAGTACGCCTAAGTTGGTAGGCCCGGCGATAACGAACCCCAGACTTCTTGATTGCTGCCTGCCATGGGGCCACCAGGAAAACACCAGAGTAAAAAGGTGGCCTGTCCGGCACAACTTTGGTTGGTCGGAAGACTGGGCGCAATGTTTGGCGCACGATCATGCCACCTGGTAGGTGCATGTCAATCTCTGCGTCCAAAAGTACCCCAGTTATCTTGAATTGATCCTGCAGCGCGTTCAGCGCAGGGGGCAAAAGATGAACTGTTCTCGTCCTGTTTGTCTTCGGTAGCTTGAATTTGTAGTGGTCTAATCATCCCGGACACCATTTTAGGTGGTAGAGTCGCCACCATGACCTGAGGTGTTCAATGACAAGATTACGTCGCTCATTTACTG
>OLFS01002732.1_pt1 | contig 10351 bp, 8 predicted proteins | sample 1605491 | NCBI WGS metagenome assembly OLFS01 (sample SAMEA3888921, study PRJEB22519) | human gut metagenome | biome: human gut; feature: human-associated habitat; material: faeces | place: Denmark | collected 2011 | reverse complement strand
TGACCGACCGGGTCTGCGGCATCCGCGGTTTTACCCACAGCGTCGCCTACACCACCTCGGTGGAGAACGCCATGGGTATTGTGGTACCCGAGCGGGCCAAGATGATCCGCGCCGTGCTGCTGGAGGTGGAGCGCCTGCACAGCCATATCCTCAACATCGGCCTGTCGAGCCACTTCACCGGTTTCGACACCGGCTTTATGCAGTTCTTCCGGGTGCGGGAGAAATCCATGACCCTGGCCGAGCTGCTGACCGGCGCCCGCAAGACCTACGGTCTCAACCTGATTGGCGGGGTACGCCGCGATATTTTCAAGGAAGATCGCATCAAGGGCGCCCAGCTGGTGCGGGAGCTCCGTGATGAGCTCAAACCCCTGGTGGCCATGCTGCTGGATACCGCCAACATATCCTCCCGCCTTATCGGTATCGGCAAGCTCGACCCACAAATTGCCCGCGATTTCAGCTGTGTCGGCCCCATGGTGCGGGCGAGCGGCTTCAAGCGCGACGTGCGCCGGGTCCACGACTTTGCCGGCTACCGCGAGCTGCCGATGGAGATCCAGACCAAGGCGGGTTGCGACGTGCAATCCCGGGTGCTGGTGCGCATCCACGAGCTCTACGACTCCCTCGACATGATTGAGTTCGGCCTAGAGCACCTGCCGGAAGGGCCACTGCTCACCGAAGGGTTCACCTACCAGCCGGGCAAGTTTGCGCTGGGCTTTACCGAAGCGCCCCGCGGCGAGAACGTCCACTGGAGCATGACCGGGGACAACCAGAAGCTGTTCCGCTGGCGCTGCCGCGCCGCCACCTACGCCAACTGGCCTGCTCTGCGCTACATGCTGCGCGGCAATACCGTGGCGGACGCGCCGCTCATCATCGGCAGTCTGGATCCCTGCTACTCCTGTACCGACCGGGTCACCCTGGTCGACCCCAAGAAGGGCAAATCCACCGTGGTCTCCTACAAGGAGATCGAGCGCTACGGCATCGATCGCAAAAACTCTCCGCTGAAATAAGGGGTCATCATGATCAAGCTGTTCAAGACCATCCTCAAGGCTGGCACCCCGACCGCCAAGTACCCCTTCGCCCCATACGAGGTGAACCGGGATTTTCGCGGCAAACCGAAATATCAGGCGGATCAGTGCATCGCCTGCGCAGCCTGCACCAAGGCCTGTCCGGCCAATGCGCTGGTGATGGAGGTGGACATGGAGACCGGCGAACGGCGCTGGGAGATCTCTATGGCGCGCTGCATCTTCTGCGGCCGCTGCGAGGAAGTCTGCCCGACCCGCGCCATCGCCCTCTCCCCCGAATTCGAGCTGGCGGTGACCAACAAGGCGGATCTCTATGAGGAGGCCCGCTTCGCGCTGGCCCCCTGCACCCTGTGCGGCACCTACTTTGCCCCGAGCAAGCTGGTGGCGCTGGTGGAGGACACCCTCAAGCAGGCAGGCACACCACTCACGACACCGGAGCGGCTGCACCACTGCCCCGACTGCAAACGAAAACAGAGCATGCTGAGCCAGCCTGACTCGGCCCTGATCACACCGATAGCCACACCGATGGCCGCACAAAAGGAGTGGATGTGATGAGCAAGATCAAAGGCATAGAACCGGTTGTCGGCCATGCCCATACCCGCGCCGTGCCGCTGGCACAGGATCCCGAGATCACCAAACTCAAGAAGACCCTGCTCAAGGACATTCGCCGCTCGGCCTATGTCTACCGGGTCGATTGCGGCGGCTGCAACGCCTGCGAGATCGAGATCTTCGCCACTATCACCCCGCTGTTCGATGCCGAGCGTTTCGGCATCAAGGTGGTCGCCTCCCCCCGCCACGCCGACATCCTGCTCTTTACCGGCGCGGTGACTCGGGCGATGCGGGTGCCGGCCCTGCGCGCCTACGAGGCGGCGCCCGATCCCAAGATCTGCATCGCCTACGGCGCCTGCGGCTGTGACGGCGGCATCTTCCACGACCTCTACTGCGTATGGGGCGGCACCGACAAGATCGTGCCGGTGGATGTCTATATCCCCGGCTGCCCTCCGACACCGGCGGCTACCATCTACGGCTTTGCGGTGGCGCTCGGTCTGCTTGAGCAGAAACTCAAAGCCACCAGCCACGAGGTGCAACCGGGTGAGCGGGTCGAACTGCGCCACACCGGCATCCCCAACGAAATTCGGGTGATGATCGAGCGCGAAGCGCGCCGCATGGCCGGTTATCGGCAGGGGCGGATCATCGCCGACGAATTCATGGCCCTGCTCGAAGGGGCGACCCAGCAGGATGTGGATCTGCGCATCCAGAGCTACCTCGATCAGCACGACGATCCGCGCCTCTCGGAGATCGTCAACAACCTCGCAAATGCCTGCCTCAACCGGGCGGCCGGCAAGGGAGAGGCGGTACATGGCTGACGAGGTTTTCTTCTATCGACTCTCGCGCAAGTTCGTCGACGAGCAGTTCGACGTGCCGGAAGAGGCAAAGGAGGTGATGTACTACAGCCTCGCCATCGGCCACCACCTCGGCATCGTCGATTGCCTGCGAGCAGACCTGGTCTGCTCGCTGATCGGTTATCGCGACTGGGTGGCCAAGCTGCCAGAGGGAAGTGAAGCGCGCCGCAAGATGGAGGGATTTCTCACCTTTGGCGAGATCACCATCTATCGCGAGCACTGCCATATGCTGGCCTGCGCCTTCGACCGACTGCGCAAAGCCGACAATCTGCTCGATGAGCAGGAGCTGGGCTGGACCAATACCTTTATGGATCAGCTCACCGCCCTCTTTAACGACCCCCATATGTACCTGATGGTAAGGAGCCGCTGATGGGCTGCAATCTCGTGTTGACCGTGGGCAATACCATGATGGGGGACGACGGTGCCGGCCCCTATCTCGCCGACAAGCTGCAAGCCGCCCCCCTGCCCGGCTGGATCCATATCGACGGCGGCATCGCGCCGGAAAATGTGGTCTACAAGGTGCGGGAGTTGCAACCGGAGCGAGTGGTGCTGGTGGATGCCGCCGAGATCGGCGAGAAGGCGGGAACCCTGCAGGTGATCCCCCCCGAGACCATCGCCGAGATGTTTATCTTCTCGACCCACAATATGCCGCTCAATTTCCTGATCGACGAGCTCAAGACCTTTGTCCCCGAGGTGATCTTTGTCGGGGTACAACCGGCCATCGTGGCATTCTCCTTCCCGATGACCGAGATGGTGAGCGAGGCGATGGATTATCTTTATCAGCATCTTGATACCGCCAGGGATACCGGCTTGTTAATAGATAAACTGGACAACTGGAATATTGCCAACGCCGAGCGATAACTATTTACCGAGTTGTTAACGACCGTTATTGAACAACGGTTCTGGCAATGTGATCGAGGCCCGATGTTAAATTAAAAACATCGGGCTAATTGTGCTGAACTTGATATAAAACAAGGTTCTTTAATTTTTTCAAAAAATCGCTAACTCTCGCTTTTTTATGACAAAAAAAGCGTTGCCAGTCACAGAAATTTGCCACAAAATGGCGACCGTTACGGAAGTTGATGGGGTCTGGTGGCCTCCTCGGTCTTCAAAACCGATGTGAGCCGAGAAGGCTTTGGCAGGTTCGATTCCTGCCTCTTCCGCCAAATTTATCTATTGAACAAATACTCTCCCGCTGAATTTTTCGGCCTGGATGTTATTTCCATTGTTTGTTCAATATGTTTGAAGCAATACCTTAAAAAAGGTGCTTGCCGCTTGCCAATATAATCCGAACTCAGGTTATCTCGCTGGCCAAAAATTAATTTATCAGCATCGATGCAGCATTAATTTATACCCGCTCATTGATGCATCCAATTTGCACTCATCCGCAAATCGCCAGCAGTGCCATAACCCGTCAGCTCGGCCTCTCTATCGGCAAACCGGTGCGCATCCCGAACCCACGCACTGCACTGGTAATCCCATGCCGAACTCGTCTCACGCGCCAGCCATCCCCCACCGCCAGCCCGCATCAGGTAAGGCTGCCGACGATTCACAGCCAGATTCACAGCAACAAACCCGCCGTCTGCCCCAAGTGGAACAGCTGCTGCAGCAACCCTTTCTCGCCGGATTTATCGAGGCACTGAGCCGCCCACTGGTGACTCAGGCGGTGCGCGACACCCTGAGCGAGCTGCGCCAGAGCAAAGATTTTCGCCAGCATGGCGTCGCCCCCGAGCAGATCGAGGCGCTGATTGCCAAACGCTGCCAACAGCAGTTGCGCCAGCGTCAAACCCGGGTGATCAACGCCACCGGCACCCTGGTGCATACCAATCTGGGGCGTTCGCCGCTCTGTAGCGAACTGTGGGACGAGGTGCGTGACCTCAACACCGGCTACAACAATCTTGAGCTGGATCTCGCCACCGGCAAGCGCGGCGGGCGCAAGGGGCTGATCGCTCCCCTGCTCCGTTGCCTCACCCAGGCCGAGGATTCGCTGGTGGTCAACAACAACGCAGCTTCCCTCTTCCTGTTGCTGCAGGAGGTGGCCAAGGGGCGCGAGGTGATCGTCTCGCGCGGCGAGCAGATCCAGATTGGCGGCGGCTTTCGCATTCCCGACATTCTGGCGCTCTCCGGCGCCAAACTGGTTGAGGTGGGCACTACCAATATCACTACCGCCAAAGATTACCTCGATGCCATCACCGATCAGACCGCGCTCGTGCTGATGGTGCACAGATCCAATTTCGCCATTCGCGGTTTTACCGAATCCCCCGATATCGGCGAGGTGGCCCGCGCCCTGCCCGAACACGTGGTGCTGGCAGTGGATCAGGGCTCCGGCTTGACCACCGAAGAGTTTGCGCCGGATGAAACCTCGGTGCGCCAGTACATCAAGGCGGGGGCGGATCTGGTCTGCTACTCAGGTGACAAGCTCTTGGGGGGCCCGCAAGCGGGCATCATCAGCGGCCGCAGCGACCTTATCAAGCGATTGGAAAAACACCCCATGATGCGCACCTTCCGCCCGAGCCGTATCGTCTACTCCCTGCTCGAACGCCTGCTCATCCACAAGCTCAACAAATCTCCCATCGGTGAGGGTATCGCCCAGCGCACCTTGAGCAACCCGGCCGCCATGCAGGCGAGAGCCTCCCAGCTGATGGCCGCCCTGCCCGGCTGCTTTGTGCCCGTCCCCGCCCAGCTGGTGGTGGGCGGCGGCACATTGCCGGACGAGTTCTATCCGGCGCCTGCGCTCGAATGCACCGACCCGCGTCCGGCCCAGCAGCTGCTCGATGCTCTGCGCGAACTCCCCATCCCGGTCATCGCCACCGTGCGCCAGCAGAAGGTGCTGCTCAATATGGCCACCCTGCTGCCGACCGAGATGGAGCTGCTGATCGCCCAACTCAGGGAGTTGCTGCTCCCCGCCCCGTTCAATGCAACAAATGCGACCGAGGAGCCCTGATCCCATGACCCCCTATCGCGCCGTTATCGGTCTTGCCGGCCACGTGGATCACGGCAAAACCCTGCTGATCAAAGCCCTCACCGGTATCACCACGGCCCGTGCCCACGAGCAGGCCATCGGCATGACCCAGGATCTCGGCTTTGCCCACTTCGACGACGGTCAGGGCAACACCATAGGCGTCATCGATGTACCCGGTCACGAGCGCTATATCCGCAATATGGTGGCGGGGCTCTGGAGTCTGGATCTGGTGCTGCTGGTGATTGCCGCCGACGAGGGGTGGATGCCGATGACTGGCGATCACCTGCGCCTGCTCAAGGCGATGGGGGTGCCGCGCCTGCTGGTCTGCATCAACAAGTGCGATCTGGTCAGCTCCGACGAGCTTTTGCTGTTGGAAGAGAGCCTGCTGGAGCGGGTGATGGACGAGAGCGGCATGGTGCCCGATATCGTCAGCGTCAGCGCCAAAACCGGCGCCAATATGGCTGCTCTGCACGCCGCCATCGTCTGCCAGCTTGCCGAACTGCCAGCCTCACAAGCGGCTCGCGAGCAGGGCTCACCGCGCCTCTATGTTGATCGTGTCTTTACCGCCAATGGCACCGGCACAGTGCTTACCGGCACCTTGCAACAGGGCCGCCTCAAGGTGGGAGACAAGCTGCGCCTCTACCCCGCCGATCGGGAGGTGCAGGTGCGCTCCCTGCAGGCCTATCACCAGAGCGTTGATGAAATTGGCGCCGTCTGTCGGGTGGCGGTGGGCCTGAAAAAAGTGCCCCACAAGGAGGTGGCCCGCGGCCATTGCCTCACCAGCGCCGCCGGTCAGTGCGAGGCGGCCACCCACCTTATCGTGCGACTCAACGCCGAGAGCTTGAGAGACAAGGCGCTACGCCCCTCTCTGCACAACAAGGAGGTCGAGGTGGCCCTCGGCAGCTGGCATGGGCGGGCCCGTTTTGTGCCGATCAAGGATACCCGGCTGGCGCGGCTGATCTTTACCAGCCCCATCCCCTGCTTCTTCGGCCAGCCGCTTGCCATCATTCGCCACGGCAGCAGCGAACTGCTGCACGGCGCCCGCATCGCCTGGTGCGGCGACATCCACCCTGCCAGGCGCAAGGCGCTGCACACCCTGCTGGGCGAGCTGCCTGATGACTTGGAGCGCTACAACCCGGCCACCCTGCAACTGGGGCTCAATGGCTATGTGCTGGCCAGCCGCTTTGACCAGCGGCCAGAGCAGGTCACCCCCCTCGGTGAGTGGCTGCTGGACAACCACTGGCTGGCCCGGAGCCGCGATCAACTGCTCACCACGCTGGCCAGCGAACCGCTCAGCGCTGTGGAGCTCGCGACCCGCTTTGGTATCGCCCAGCCAGTCACTCAGGCCCTGCTCCAGCAGCTCAAGAGCGAGCAGCACATTCGCCTGCACCATGACAAGTGGCAACCGGGCAGCGGCGAGTCGGAAGATGATCTGGGGGAAGAGGCACAGCTGGTGCTCAAGGTGGTGCGAGATCAAGGCAAGGAGGGTTACGAGCCCGGTAAACTGGGCCCCGGCGGCGTGGAGCTGGACCCCTTTATCACCCGCAAGCTGCCCGCGGCCCTGCAGCAGGGCTTGCTGCAAAAAGGCGCGTTGCAAAAGCAGCTGCGCAATCTGGCACGACTCAAGTATCTGGTGCAGCTCGATGGCCCCATCTACTACGACGCCGAGCTTTACAACCAGATGGTCGCCGCCGTGCTGGCGGGCCAGCAGGTGGGAGATCTGATCGACATGGCATCCCTCAAGGAGATCACCGGTTTGTCGCGCAAATACGCCATTCCGTTCTGCCTGCGCATGGAGATGGATGGCTGGGTACGCCGCGAGGAGAACGAGCGCCGGGTGCTGCGTTTGCCGCAGACTCAAGATGAGATGGAGCTGGCATGAGCGCCACCATCGCCCCCTCTGGCTCTTCCAATCCTGTGGCCAACCGGCTGCGCCGCGAATTTCATATCGACGGCATAGTGCAGGGGGTCGGCTTTCGCCCCTTCGTCTATGGGCTGGCGCTGCGCCACGGCCTTGCCGGTTATGTGTTGAACGATGCCAACGGCGTCACTATTGGCGCCGAAGGATCGCCCGAGCAGCTCGCCAGCTTTGCCCGCGAGCTGCGGGAACTGGCGCCGCCACTTAGCCGCATCGATCATTTCAGCGAGCGGGAACTGCCCCTCGCTCATGATCCCGATTTCGATGGCCAATTTCATGGCCAGTTTCGAATTAAAGCGAGCCAGCAGCAGAGCGCGGCCACGGTCGCCATCTCGCCGGATCAGGGGATGTGCGAGGCGTGCGCCACGGACGTGGCCAATCCCGCAGATCGCCACCATCACTACCCCTTTACCAACTGCACCCACTGCGGCCCGCGCTACACCATCATCCGCCGCCTCCCCTACGACCGCCCCCATACCGCCATGGCGGGCTTTGCCATGTGCCCGCGCTGCGCAGCGGCCTATGAAAACCCGTTGGACAGACGCTACCACGCCCAGCCGGTGAGCTGCCCCGAGTGCGGGCCGCATCTGACCTGGCGCAGCGGCCTCGGCGATGTGCTGGCCGAGCGCGAGGATGCCCTGCAAGCAGCAGCAAGCGCACTTCAAGCGGGGGCGCTTATCGCGGTCAAGGGGATGGGGGGGTATCACCTGATATGCGATGCACGTAGTGAACAGAGTGTCGCCAGATTGCGAACGCTCAAGCGGCGCGTGCGCAAGCCACTGGCGGTGATGATGGGATCCCTTGCCGAGGCCAAACTGCATGTCACCGGCAGCGAAGACGAGTGGAAGCTGCTCGCCTCTCAGGCCAGACCCATCACCTTGCTGCGCAAGCGCAAAAATGATGATCGGCACTCAGAATCTGGACCGTCAGCCGCGCCGCTGGCCGAGGGGATCGCCCCCGGCATCCCCTACCTTGGGATCATGCTCCCCTATACCCCGCTCCATCAGCTGCTGCTGGATGCCTGCGCCATCCCGCTGGTGGCCACCAGCGCCAATGGTCGCGGCAGCCCGATCCTTATCGAGTGCGAGGCGGTGGTCAGGGAACTCGGCAGCGAGATTGACGGCATCCTGGATCACAATCGCCCCATCCTGCACCCGTGCGACGACAGTCTGGTGCAGTGGGCAGGCGGGCGACGCCAGACGTTGCGCCTCGCCCGGGGCTATGCCCCCTGCACCCCCAGCCTGCAAGAGGCGGTCAAGGTGCCGCTCTTGGCAGTCGGGGCGCAGCAGAAGAACCAGCTGGCGCTCGCCTTCGGCCGCCAGCGCATCTACAGCCCCTATATCGGCGATCTGCACAGCCTGCCAATGCAGGAGCACTTCGAGCAGACCCTTGCCACCTTTCGCGATCTCTACGATCTCAACCCCGAACTGCTGGTGTCGGATCGCCACCCGGGCTACCTCAGCCACCAGTGGGCCAAAAGCTATTGCCAGAATCAAGGTGCAACCCATCTCGAGGTGCAGCACCATCACGCCCACCTGCTGGGGGTGATGGCCGAGCACAACATCACGGGCCCGGTGCTGGGTGTTGCCTTCGATGGCACCGGCCTTGGCGATGACGGCACCCTCTGGGGCGGCGAGCTGCTGATCGCAGACGTTCAGGGATTTGAGCGGGTTGCCCACCTTGCCCCCTTCAAGCTTGTCGGCGGCGAAGCGGCCATCCGCGAGCCGGTACGTCAGCTGCTGGGGCTGCTGTTTGAATCGCACAGCCCTGAGCAGATCAGCGTCCTCGATATTCCGTTGATCAACAAACTGCATATAGAGCGGATCAGCAACCTGCACCAGCTCTGGCATCTCGGTCGCAACGCCCCTTACACCAGTTCCATCGGCCGGCTGTTCGATGCGGTGGCGGCGCTCTTGGGAGTGATCGATACCCCGGATTACGAGGGCGAAGCAGGACTCTTGCTGGAGTCTGCCGCCTTGCTGCTGGCTCCCGATGAACAGCCCTTCCCCCTTGCCTTTGGCCTGCACCAGAGCGCAGAGGGGCCGCTGCATATCGAGTGGGCAGAGCTGCTCAATACTCTTATCAACGAACAAAGCAAAGGCACCGCCACTGCCCGCCTGGCCGCCGGTTTTATCCGCGCCATCAGCAATCTGGTCATCGCCCTGGCCGAGCACTTCCCTGGCTATCCGGTGGCGCTCGGGGGCGGCGTTTTTCAAAACCGGGTGCTGATGGACCAGCTGGTTCCCAGTCTCGAAGCAGCCGGTCGGCAGGTATTGACCAGCCAAACCCTGCCACTCAATGACGGTGGCATCGCCGCCGGTCAGCTCTGGTTTGCCATCCACCATCTTGCCACGCACCAGCCTGCCACAGCCGGTTGTGCCACCTTGTCGGAGTCCTGAAATCCATGTGTTTATCCATCCCCTCTCAGGTGGTGCAGCTGCACCCCGAAGATAACTGCGTCACCGTCGACACCCTAGGGGTGCAGCGGCGCGTCAGCTGCATGCTGCTCGAAGAGCCTCTCAACATTGGCGACTATGTGCTGCTCCATATCGGCTTTGTGATGAGCAAGATTGACGAAGAGGAGGCGCAGGCCAGCCTCGAGAGCTTCCGCCAGATGGTGGCCCTGATGCCCAAACAGGATATCTTGCCATGCTGACCTTGAATGACCTGTTTCAGGGCTTTCGCCAGCCCGAGGTGATCCGTGCCCTCGCCGCCCAGATAACCGAACTGGCCAAATTACTCCCCGAACCGCTGCGGGTGATGGAGGTGTGCGGCGGTCATACCCACACCATCATGAAGTACGGCCTGCACCAGCTGCTGCCGGCCAGCATCGAGTTTGTCCACGGCCCCGGCTGCCCGGTCTGCATCATGCCCAAAGAGCGCATCGATCAGGCCATCGAGCTGGCTAGCCAGCCCAGCGTCATTCTGGTCACCCTGGGGGACATGATCCGGGTACCGGGCTCCAAAGGCACGTTGGCCCAGCAGCGGGCCAAGGGGAGCGATATCCGTCCGGTTTATGACCCCCTCGACGCCCTGCGTATCGCCAAAG
>OLFS01002718.1_pt1 | contig 10390 bp, 12 predicted proteins | sample 1605491 | NCBI WGS metagenome assembly OLFS01 (sample SAMEA3888921, study PRJEB22519) | human gut metagenome | biome: human gut; feature: human-associated habitat; material: faeces | place: Denmark | collected 2011 | reverse complement strand
CCCATCCAACCTCCGCCCCTTCGGGGCACCTCCTTCCATAGGAAGGAGGGAGTATCCACGAAAGCCCCTTCCTTTGGAAGGGGCTGCCGAGCGCAGCGAGGCGGGGTTGGCTTCCTTTTTTGCGGCGAAGCCGCCTCCTCTTTGCCTTCCCCATGCAGGGAAAGCTGTATTATCCTTGTGCCATCATCCACAACCAGCATTGCCCTTACGAGGGCAAGCCAAAGAGGCGCAGGGAGCATCCTGCGCCTCTTTGATTATCATGCATTTTCCGGCGGAAATCCGCTGCATTCATTTTCTAATGTCCTTCCGCATCGCCGCCGAGGGCAAGACCGCCCTGCCAGAGGTATTCCTCTTTGCGGATATAGCCTTTGACCGGCCTGCCATCGAGGAAAGCACGGATATTGAGGAGTGAATTTCGGATCGCTTCTTCATTGCAGCGGCTGTTCATCTCCGCATTGTGCGCACTGCCGATCACATTCGGATAGCGGAGGATCGGGTCGCCGTCTTTCGGATACCGGTCATGCTCGCCCCACCAGACATCCATCGCGACGTGGAAATCCGGATGATCTCTGACATGATCGAGCAGTGCCTCATGGTCGATCAGACCCGCACGGGACACGTCTACGATCATGGCGTCCTTCTTCATCAGGGACAAACGGCGCGCGTCGATGAGACGGTCGGTTTCCTTTGAGTGAGGGAGCGCGAGCACCAGCACATCTGCTGCAGCGAGTGCGCGATCGAAGTCCTTCATCGTATAGGCCGCCTGAAGCAAGGGCGATTGCGGCTGATGCCTGGACACCGCTTCTAGGCGGCAGCCGAAGGGATGGAGAACGCGAGCCACAGCTTCCCCGATCCCGCCAAAGCCCGCGATCAGCACGGTCTGCTCGGCGAGGCTCTTCTGGTGATAGCCAAGGATATGAAATTCGCCCTGCTGCAAGTCACGGAGCTGCTCTCTCAGGCAGCGGTTCAGCGCGATGATCATCCCCACCGTCGACTCCGCGATGCCGCGCGCCCATCCGCCGGCATTGCAGTAGAGCTTCATGTCTGAAGGAAGTTCTGCCATAGACAGATGGTCGACGCCCGTCCGCGTCGTCTGTACCATACGCGGATGACCCAGCAGCTGCTGCTCTTCTTTGGTGAGGTCACCCACGATATTGTGCGTGAGTACGACATCGGCGGTGCGAATGGCATGAAGCCGCTCCTCTTCTCCCATTTCTTCCATCCACGAAATCTGGCAGTCCGGAAAGAGCGCTTCGGCTTCTTTCTGGAAATTCTTCTTGATCGGCGCGGAAATAGCTATACGCATAGATTTTTCTCCTTTATATCTGAAAATGGGTTCGAGGGATAGCTCATAGGGCGTGCTGTCCCTGGATGACCGATAAAAGCTCTGCTCAAATAAGGCAGGGGAATGAAGGTGGCGGCTTCGCCGCGAATATATGGGGGCGTAATGCCTGAAGGCCCTATGAGCTGATGCGATCCTCGTATCGTCAGCCTTCCCTAGGGAAAGGGTTTGTGTCGGAAATAGCGGCGCTCGGGTGCTTTCGTTAATGGCGCACTTGAGACGATCGTCTTCCCCTCTCTTTCATGTCGCTAGAACCCTATCCGGCTCCCTCCGCTCGCCACCTTCCCCACGCGGGGAAGGCTTTGTGTCGGGAATAGCGGTATCCCCATATCGCAGCCTTGTGTTTTCCTCACTCCGGGCAAAGATGTATCCCCGTAGACTCTCTATTTCTCCTCGAAATCCTCGAGCGTGAATCCATCGGCATCCTCCACGATCTTCTGCACTTCCGTCTCTGCCATCTCCAGCTTTTTATTGCAGAAACGTCCGACGTCGACGGCATCGCGGAAAACCTTCAGCGCCTCATCCAGCGGAAGATTTCCCTTTTCCAGCATTGCGACCTGCTCCTTCAAGCTCTGCAGCCCCTCTTCGAATGACATTTTCTCCGTTTCCATGACCTACACCCTTTCTTTTTTTATCTCTGATACGACGGAGGAGATCGTCCCATCCGCCACTGTCGTCCTGATCGTGTCTCCCACTGATACATCCGATACGCATTGCACGGCTCTGCGCCCCGCCGCGGTCGTGATGGTGTACCCGCGGGAAAGCACTGTCAGCGGGCTCAGTGCCGAGAGCTTCGCCGCCATGAGCGATAGCCTGTGCTTCTTCGCATCCAGCTCCGCCTCCATCGCCTGCGCGAGTTCCTGCTGCAGACTGTCTGCCAGCTGCGCATTCTCATGGATCTTTTTCCCCAGCAGCTTTGCCGCCTTGTCCAAATAAAAGACGATGCCATTTCTATACGCCGCCACATCGATGACCGCAAACTCAGCAGCCTGCGAAGGCGTCGCCGCCCGCGCATCTGCCGCAAAGTCCGATAATGTGAAATCCGTCTCATGCCCCACAGCGCTGATGATCGGGATCTTCGATGCCGCGATGGCGCGCACCACCGGCTCCTCATTGAAGGCCCACAGATCCTCGATCGAGCCGCCGCCGCGCCCAACGATCAGAAGATCTGCCAAGTGATTTCGCTGAAAGAAATCGATCGCATGCACGATCTCCCCTGCAGCCTCCTCCCCCTGCACGGACACCGGATACAGGATGAGCTTCACGCCCTTGTTCCGCCGCCGCGACACCGTGATGATATCATGCACCGCCGCCCCTGAAGGCGACGTGATGATCCCGATCGCCCGCGGCAGACGAGGCAGCGGCTTCTTCCGAGAGTCATCAAAAAGCCCTTCCTTCGTGAGCTTCTCCTTCAGCGCCTCATACGCCTGCATTAGATCCCCGATCCCCTGCCGGCGCATCGCACTCACATAGAGCTGGTACACCCCGTCCCTTTCATAGACCGAGATCGAGCCGAGAGCCACGACCTTCTCCCCATTCTGCGGAGTGAAGGACAGGTGCGCCGCGCTGCTCTTGAACATGACGCACTTCAGCGCCGACTTCTCATCCTTCAGCGTGAAATAGCAATGCCCCGATCCATACCGCTTGAAATTCGATACCTCTCCCATCACCGGAATATGATGCAGATCACTCTGCGATTCCAGCAGCTGCTTCAGGTACTGATTGACCTCACTTACCGAAAATCCTTGCTTATCCATACATCTTCTCCTTCGAAAGCACCTCTGACATCTCAGGGAATGAAGGAAACGCTCCAATCATCTGCGCATACCTTTCCTAAGGAAACACTGATTCAATCGTTGTCAGATTTTACTCTTGAATTTTTATGTATAGCGAGGAATAACCTGACGCGAATAGCGAGCTATTTAAGGAAGGCTATGACGAAGCTATGTATAAAAATTCTTGTAAAAGCTGACTCTGCGATTGAATCAGCGTTTCCCTAAGTATTGTAACGCCCCGCGCCCATTCATGCACGCATTTTCATTGCAGGGCTTGGACGCAGAAGACATTCCCATTTTCACGGACTGTTTTCAGGAAACAAAAAAGATCGGACTCCACACGGAGTCCGATCTTCTCGAGCTTTTAGCCTAGCCGCAATTATTTCATTTCTACGGTAGCGCCAGCTGCTTCGAGTTTCTTCTTCATTTCTTCAGCTTCAGCTTTAGCAACGCCGGTCTTTACTTCTTTCGGAGCGCCGTCAACGAGTGCTTTAGCGTCTTTCAGGCCGAGGCCGGTGATTTCACGAACGGCTTTGATGACCTGGATCTTCTGAGCGCCAACTTCTTTGAGGATAACGTCGAATTCAGATTTTTCTTCTTCAGCAGCTGCTGCTGCTGCCGGAGCTGCTGCTACAGCTACAGGAGCTGCTGCGGATACGCCGAATTTATCTTCGATAGCTTTTACGAGTTCGGACAGTTCGAGTACAGACATTTCTGCAATGGCATTAAGGATTTCTTCGTTAGTCATTTTTATTTCCTCCATGGAATAGTTTTATGCGTAGATCTTACGCAGATTCTTTCTGTTTACGCAGTGCTTCGAGAGCATATGCGAGGTTCTGGATGTTGCCGTTGAGGGCACGTGCCAGTCCGGTGATCGGAGCCAGCAGGGTCGCTGCGACCATACCCAGCAGCTGTTCTTTGGACGGCAGGTCTGCCAGTGCCTGAACAGCTTTTGCGTCGATGACTTTGCCGTCGAGGACGCCAGCTTTGACAACGATAGCTTCGCTCTTGGTTTCTTTGAAGAATTCTTTCAGAGCTGCTGCCGGTGCGACCGGATCGTCTTTGCAGGTTGCAAGACCATTCGGGCCAGCAAGCAGATCGTCAAGACCTTCCAGACCGAGTTCGTCAGCTGCGATGCGGGTCAGTGTGTTTTTGATAACCTTGTATTCAACACCGTGTGCAAGGAATTTACGACGGAGAAGTGTCGCATTCTTTACGTCCAGTTTGTTGAAGGATACCAGAACTACGCCCTGGGAAGCCAGCTTTTCTTTCATTTCTGCAACGATGGCTTCTTTTTCCGGACGAATTCTAACTTCATACTTTTCTTCGCTCATAGTACACCTCCTCTGCTATGGGATTTTATTATTTATCACGTTAGCTAAAACGACCTCGCATTCCGCGAGGTCGTGTACTGGCTTTGCAGTACTCAGCCTCGGGAGGCGGGCTACGCCCTTTAAAATGTCTTACCGCCGGTCTTAAGCTAAGTGTAAATAGGTAAAATTATGCTTTTGCTGCTACCACTTTGGTGAGGTCGAGGTGGATGCCGCGGCCCATGGTGGAGCTGATGGTGAGGCTCTTCATGTAGACGCCCTTTACAGTGGAAGGACGAGCTTTGAGGATGGTATTGTAGATAGCGAGCAGGTTCTGTTTCAGTTTGTCTTCGTCAAAGGATACTTTGCCGATGATGACCTGGACGTTGCCGGCTTTATCTGTACGATACTGTACCTTGCCGCCTTTGATCTCGTTGACAGCCTTGGTCACATCCATGGTGACGGTGCCAACCTTCGGGTTTGGCATGAGGCCTTTCGGTCCGAGTACACGGCCCAGACGACCTACGACAGCCATCATGTCCGGTGTAGCTACTACGACGTCAAAGTCCATCCAGCCCTGCATGATCTTGTCGGCCAGTTCTTTTCCGCCTACGTAGTCAGCGCCTGCTGCTTTTGCTTCGTCTTCCTTGTGGTCTTTAGCAAATACGAGAACCTTCTTGGATTTGCCGGTGCCTGCAGGAAGTACGGTAGCGCCGCGGAGCTGCTGATCAGCGTATTTCGGGTTGATATTCAGGTTGAAAGCAACTTCTACAGTTTCATCGAACTTTGCGGATGCTGCTTCTTTCACAAGCTTTACAGCTTCGTCGATGTCATAGAGCTTATGACTGTCAACGATGGCTGCTGCGGCTTTCTGTTTCTTTGTCAGTTTTGCCATTGTTTCCTCCTATGTGGTCTTTGGGGTTCTACCCTGCCACGAATGGGTCAGTCTTAGTCTACAACTTCGATGCCCATAGAACGAGCTGTGCCTTCGATCAGGCGCATAGCTGCTTCTACAGTGTTAGCGTTCAGGTCTGGCATCTTTGTTTCAGCGATTTCCTTGACCTGTGCTTTGGTGACTTTGCCGACTTTGTTCTTGTTCGGTTCACCAGAAGCCTTTTCGAGTCCGGCTGCTTTCTTCAGAAGAACAGCTGCCGGCGGAGTTTTACAAATAAATGTAAAGCTTCTATCTTCAAAAACGGTAATTTCTACAGGGATGATCAGGCCTACCTGCTTTGCAGTGCGATCGTTGAAATCTTTAACGAAGGCCATGATGTTGACGCCTGCCTGGCCGAGGGCCGGGCCTACTGGCGGTGCTGGGGTAGCTTTGCCAGCTGCGACCTGCAGTTTAACAACTTTAGAGATTTTCTTTGCCATAATGTTACACCTCCTTGTCCTTGTTGGAATGTGGTACTTACGGGCTGTAACGGGCCCTCCCACCGTGGGACGAGCCTAGTTCGAGGCAGTCCCACTGTATATTGAATCACGGAAGTGGTTCAAAAGAGCCGGCTTCCAGTTCAATCGTAGTGGTAGTTCCGAAATTGCTGATATCAGCCTTGATCTTGGTCTTGTCTTCAGCGACTTCGAGTACGACAGCAGTGCGGTCTTCGAATACACCCTTGGTGATACGGACGCGATCGCCGGCTTTGACGTCGACGGCTGCTGCTTTCTTTGTATTCATGCCATGAATGATGCGGTCTGCTTCTTCGTCAGAAAGCGGGATCGGCTTCGTGGTCGTCCCAACGAATCCGGTGACGCCAGGGGTATTTCTGACGACATACCAGCTTCTGTCATTGACTTCCATCTTGATCAGAAGGTAGCCGGGGAACACTTTGTGAGCAACCACTCTTGTCTTCCCATCTTTTTCTTCTTCTTCATCCTGAAGAGGGAGCAGGATCTCGAGGATCGTATCATCCATGCCCATGGAATGAACCTTGCGGGTCAGGGTATCCTTGACTTTATTTTCATAGCCGGAGTAGGTATGGATGACATACCAGCGGATATCTTTGGAGCCAACGCTCGGAGCGCCGATCTCGGTCGGTGCACTGACTTCGCTCTGTTCTTCTTTTAAGTTTTTGTTTTCAGCTTCGATATCAGACATAGCTCTCCTCCTCTCAGCCTACCGCAGTGACTAATAACTTGGAGAGACCAGCGAATACGAAGTCTACTGCCACGATCAGGAAAGATACGAGGATGACAGACACGATGGTCGCGATGGTATAGTTCAGCATCTGGTTCTTTGTCGGCCAGATGACCTTTTTCATTTCCATCTTTGTTTCCTTGAAGAAACGGCTCCATGCGCTGCTTGCTTCCTGTGCTTTTTCCGTTCTAGTAGCTGTTGTTTTACGCTTCGCCTTGGCCATGCTCGCACCCCAGTTCAATCAGAAAAAATTATTTGGTTTCTTTATGAAGGGTGTGTTTATGGCACCATTTGCAGTATTTCATCAGTTCTACACGTTCGGTAGTGGTCTTTTTGTTCTTGTTCGTACGATAATTGCGGCGCTTGCATTCTGTGCATGCAAGAGTAATTCCTTCACGCATTATTTACACCTCATTCCATTTTTCTTCGGCCGACGGCCAATTAACATGCTTGATAAGTATATCACAAATCACGCTGTCTGTGCAAGTAGAAAATTCGCACTTAAAAAAGCCGGGCCATCCCAGCGTTGGTAGTATTGTAGCATAGCAGGGGATCCATTGCAAGGATTTTTTTAATTTTTTGAGATCAGAGTTTGAAAGCAGCTAGGGAAACACCGATTCAATCGCAGAATCAGATTTAATCAGTGTTTCCTTAGAAGCTCCGCGAAGTTTTGTGAAATGCGAAATTCACAAAAATAGAAAACCTGCGAAGATTTTGAACCTCTTAAGGAAACGCATAGATCGCAGATATGATGTTCCACTTTCAAACTTTGCTCCGCTCGGGATCACGGACTTAGGAGATACCGCGAGGATCGCATAGCGCAAGGCGGATGGAGCGGAGCAGGCAATCAAAAAGGAAATCCCATTTCTGAGATTTCCTTTTTGGATTCAGGCTTATTTGCGAGAACTCACAAATTAGAATTTGTAGTTCAGGGAAACAGTCCAGGAATCATCCGGATCTGCTGCATTTTCAGCATCAGCGCCAAATGCATATTCAGCATGGAGCTGTACATTCTTCTGGAGAGTTACGTTAGCGAGAACGTTCCAGAAAGTCAGGTTGGTTGCACCAGCTAATGTCCAATCATTATGAGCCGGAGTATTACCGTTCTTCGCAACCGCTGTAGCAACTGGTTTTACCAGGTTCGTCAGCATATCGTTATGCCATGTGCCGCCACCGAAGTATGCACCAGCATCGACATCATTGTAGGAAACGGAGAGATCGAAGGTGCCCGGTTTCTTCCAGTCTGCTTTGCCATAAGAGAGACCAGCATTCCAAGCAGTGTCGAAATCACCCAGAGTGGTGTTCTTCCAGTATTCACCGAAGACATTGAACTGCTGAACCGGAATGTTCAGGTTGATGCCAAACAGTTCCTGTCCCGCCATGTAGTGAGTACCATATGCATCTTCAAAGCTGCCAATCTTATCAGCATCAAAGCTCCCCTGGAACTTAACATAATCAGCACCCAATTTAGCAAAGCCAAAGTCATAAGCGCCCTTTGCAAAATACATATCGGTAGACTTAGCGCCATAAATGGAACCAGCTTTAGTTGCTGCATATCCACCATATACAGTATCGTCTTTTTTGATACCAAGGGTAGCCCAGTCAGATGCGTTCAGCTGACCAAAGCCGGTGGTCAGAGCCAGTTTGCCATTGTTATAAGAAACCTGAGCGCCATCATAGCCTTCGAGGCCGTTGTACTGCCAGCCACCCTGGTTACCAAAAGCAATCGGCTGACGGCCGAGACGGACAGCTACGTTCTTGTTGAAGTTATGGTTTACGTAGATCTGAGCCATGGTGGTATTGGAAGAAGCTTCATCTTTGAAGTTCATGTTGTTAACGAACTGTCCCTGTACATAGGTTGCGTCGTTGACCTGACCCTTGACGTTCAGACGGATACGGCCATCATATTTGTCTGCGGCATTTTTCTTGGAAGAAGAGATGTAACGCATACGAGCGTCGCCGGACCAGTAGAGATTGCCGACTTTCTTTTCCAAGTTGGAAACGCGAACGCCGAGGTTTGCGAGTTCGTCAGCGTATTCGCCAGCGAGTTTGTCCAGAGTTGCCTGCTGTTCAGCGTTCAGCTGGTCTTCTTTAGCCATGAGGCGAGCTACGATCTGAGCCAGTTCGTAACGGGTCATGTTTCTTTCGCCTTTGAAGGTGCCGTCCGGATAGCCTTCTACGACGCCCTGAGCGGACAGATCGGATACTGCCTGATAAGCCCAGTCATCAGCGGTAACATCGGAGAATGGATTTGCAGCGTAAGCGGATACGCCAGCGGTGAGTGCTGCTACAGCAGCCAGTGCGAGGATCTTTTTCATAGTCAATCGCTCCTTTGAAAATTTTGCCCTTTTGGGTATCAGGAATTTTCGAAGGATCTCTTTTCGGCTCGAGTGACCGTGTTTCCTCTGCGTAGTCCGAGATGCTTCTTTCTTCCATCAGCTTCCGGTCAAGGGCTTGCCCTGAAGCTAGACTTAGGGTATCACGTATGGGCGAAGCACTCAATAGGATGAGCTTTACCCTAGGTTCTATACCTTCTACCATGGTCTACCATAGAAAGATTTGCTGTAAAATCGGGAATTTTTTGAAGTGACTATAAGTCATATAGAAATAGTCTATAAGTGGGAAAAAAATAATTTGAAAGAAAAGCAATCTTTGAAAGCCTTTGATTTTATCGGCTTCTTTCCTGTTTCTCATTTAGAACAAATGATATACGCATGATACTTTTATTTCATACTTCTATGCACCCGCCACCATTCATCATCTGGCAATCACAATCTCAGGGATGCTCGCAGAACGATCCACCCATAAAGTATACTCTTAACTTCTTCTTTACTCTATGGATTAAAATAATGGAATCACCACTTATACCGAAAGGAAGAGATGCTCATGGCAGAACATTATTACACGATCAAGGATATCGAAGAGATGACAGGGATCCCGGCTACAGCGATCCGCTTCTATGACAAGCGGGGCCTTCTGGTCTTCGTGAAACGGAGCCCGAATGGGATGCGTATCTTCACGGATCGGGATGTGGAGAAGATCCGTCTGATCCAGCTGCTTCGCAATCTCGATATGCCTGTCAATGTGATCAGCCGCTACATCGGGCTGGTGCAGCAGGGAGATGCGAGCCGGCCGGAGCGCCGCCGGATGATCGCCTCGCATATAGCGGAGTTGGAGGATCATCTGCGTGCTCTGCAGGAGGCAGTCGAAGCGGCGAAATACGTCGAGGCAGCGCTTGCTGATAAAGATGCAGTACTACCCCCCCCGAAAAATTTTGGGCCGCCTAAGAAGTTGGAGCATTTCCTCTCCAGAAAATAGGCTCCCTTTGCTTTTTTCATACCGCTGGAGCCCTATCTGGCTCGCTCCGCTCGCCACCTTTCCCACGCGGGGAAGGCTTTGATACGAAAATACCGCTTTCCTCCATCCAACCTCCGCCCCTTCGGGGCACCTCCTTCCATAGGAAGGAGGGTGTATACACGCAAGCCCCTTCCTTTGGAAGGGGCTGCCGAGCGCAGCGAGGCGGGGGTGGCTTCCTTTTTTGCGGCGAAGCCGCCTCCTCTTTGCCTTTCCCCTTGAGGAAGGGGGACCGCACAGCGGTGGATAGGGTGCTCTCGTATATCGTCGACTTGAGACGTATTTCCCCACTTATCTTTCATCCCGCTAGTACCCTATCCGGCTCGCTCCGCTCGCCACCTTCCCCACGCGGGGAAGGCTTGGTCCGTCGGTATTGTTTTTCCACATATGCGTGTATTTGTTCTGACAATGCGAGAAAAGCGGTATTCTCGTATCGTAGCCTTCCCCATTACTATGAAAACCTCTCGAGAGT
>OLFS01002714.1_pt1 | contig 10399 bp, 9 predicted proteins | sample 1605491 | NCBI WGS metagenome assembly OLFS01 (sample SAMEA3888921, study PRJEB22519) | human gut metagenome | biome: human gut; feature: human-associated habitat; material: faeces | place: Denmark | collected 2011 | reverse complement strand
AAGCATTACTTTTTAAAGAAATATTTATATAAATCTTATATTTATGAGATATAATCGTAAAAGATGAAGAATTCATGATACGTTAATGAATTCTGGTTCCGTGTAAGTGTAATGTGATTACATCTTAAGTTATACCGTGTACATGTAAAGGGGTATTGATTATGTGTTTGCAATGGCGTTTTCCTGATAATGGAAATGGTATGGAGTATGGTTTAGAGACGGGCGATATTGATATTTTTAAGAAGGATCCAATTGGCTCATTGGCGCGGGAGATATGTCAAAACTCTATTGATGCTAATAGAGGTATTCATCCTACGCGCATAGAGTTTAGCACTTTTGATGTTGCTCGTAACGATATTCCAGGTATTGATGAATTGTCTGAGCAAATTGAAGCTTGTTACCAATATCGTAAAGACGATAAAAAGGAAGGTGCTGCTATTCAGGCAATACACTCTATGATTAATTTGCCAACTATTCCATGTCTTCGTATTAGTGACTTTAATACCACTGGCTTAATAGGTGTCTCTACATTTGAACGTGGTGTACCTTTTTATAATCTAACTAAAACATCAGGTACTAGTTTTAAAGGTGCTGGTAGTGGTGGCTCAAAGGGTATTGGGAAGGCTGCAGCTTTTGTTGCAAGTGGAACAAGAACAGTATTCTATTCTACTTATACACAACGAGAAGAGAAGGGGTATATAGGTATTTCAAAGTTACGCTCTGTACCAATTGATGCAGATGGCTATAAGATGTCTGTTGCAGAAGGATACTATGGATGTAAAGAAGATAGTTTCCCATGTGTAGATAGTGAATTATGCCTTGATCCTGATTTTACTCGAGCATATGGTGACTATGGCACCGATTTATATTTAATTGGTTTTGGATATAGAGCAAATTGGAAGTCTGATTTAATGTTTAAGCTATTAGATAGCTTTATGGTTGCTTTTGCTAAAGGATTATTGGAAGTTACTGTTGATAACATTACATTAAGTAAAGATACAATTAAAAAAATTATTTATGACACTACTTCTTTCCCAGGTAAAGATGCTAGTAGCTTAAAGTCTATAATGGCACAATATGAGCTTTTAACATCTGTAGACAATGTTACTCATATTGAAAAAATAGTAAAAGGTTATGGACCTATTAATGTTTTGGTAAAAAGTTACTCTCAAGGTGAAAGTCATAGATCTACAGGTACTTGTGATATTATCCGATATCCATATATGAAAATTACTAGCCATGGAGTAGGTCGTTTAATACCATATTCAGCTATGTGCATTATTGAAAATGGTGATTTAAATGAAGCGCTGCGTCGTATGGAGAATGCTGAGCATACAGCTTGGTCGTGGGAGCGTTTAGAAGGTGAAGAAGCTCAATCTAATGCAAAATCTACACTTAGTAGATTAAAAAACCTTATCTCTAGAGCAATTAATGAGGCGTTAAAAACAGAAGTGGGCGATAAAACAGATATAGCTGGGGCTGGTGCTTACTTACCTAGTATAGAGGACTCAGAGCCTTTAGATGGAGAGGAGCTAGGTGGAGATTCGAAAGAATTTACTCATATTGGTAAGATTAGACAGAATCAAGCCGATAATAAACGTGTTGAACTAGAAAATGATAAAGATGATAAAATGGAGCGTAGTGTGACTACTCCTGTATCGGGAGATGATAGTGGAAATGATGCAGAGGTTTCCAATCCTGAAGGCGATCCAGGTTCAACCGGTGTTCACGTTGGGGGCGGTACATCTGTAGATGCAGGTCATCCTACTAATACAAATAATACTGGTATAGATGAATCATCTCCTAAAAAGGGCTATACTCGAAAGCTGTTAGGCGGTATTCGCTCTAGAAATATGTATGATAAATCTCGGGAGAAATTCTTACTTACATTCGTATCAAATTGTAATGAAGCGAATTGTGATATCGTTATTAAGGAGATTGGTGAGTCATCTGATACTTACGAAGTTGATATTATATCAGCTGAAATTAACGGTGAATCTTGTACTATAAAAGATGGCGTAATAAAAGGAATAAGTTTAGAATCCGGTAAGAAATATACTGTTTCTTATAATGTGCGTAAAGGGAGTAGATTTGCAACAGGGGTAGAGTTTTATGCAAATAGGTAATCGATTATTTCCATATCCAGTGGTAAATAGAAATAAGGCATTGTCTGACTTTAAAGATAGTGCATGTTATAGACTTGCTTTTGGTGATCCTGACTATCCGATTAAAGATGATAGACATGATTTAGTTTTACAAGATATCTATGTTGAATTAGTTGATGATACTTTGACTGCTTATGTGGAAAATGATTTATTACAACCTATGCTAGTAGTTGAATCTCCAGAAAGTGTTTTTCGTCAGACTTATAAGCTTTCCTTAGTACCACAAACCATATTTATACCTTTAAATAGCTTAAGTGGTAAGGTTACTGTTTCATCATATTTATATGCGACACAAAATATAGCGGATTATAGAAGCTTAAACTTCATTGAGGATTTTGAGGGTATAGATTTTGATTTAAATCAATATGATATTGTAGGCGTTGATGATGGCTTCTCAATTAATATTGAACATAATGATTTAGCTGATAACGTAGCAGAATCTATTTTTGAGGTTATACGAGGAAAAGCTACCCAAAAATATTTGCAATATGAAGCATCTAAAGGTGAGTCAAAAATATATATCTATTTGCCGTCAGATCGATTCGAAGAATATTCAAATGTTAAACATAGTCGATATTTTATGAACATATTTATGGGCTTAATTGTTATTCCTGTATTAGTAGATATCTTTAATAATATTAAAGAAGAATTTAGAGGCTATACAGATATAACAGACGTAATTGAATCGTATCCATGGTTTAAGTCTGTTGTACGTGCCTATAATGCAGTTGAAAAACATAAATTGACGATGGAAATATTTACAGGTTGTGGGGCACTAGAGTTTGCACAGACTGTATTTAATAATATGAATATCAATGCGATTCAAGACGCAACAAATATGATTCTTAAGGGCGGTGAGATAGATGGGGAAGATTAATATTGGTTACATGACTGAAGCTGCATATAAAGAGCTAAAAGAGAATATTGAGACTTATAAAGATTGCTTTATTAAAAATTCTAACGATTCTTCTTGGGTGGACTCACTTGCAGAGGGAAAAGCGTTTCAAGCTAAAGCCTATCAAATTGATGACTTTGTTTTAGAGATGCCCGCATCAGCAACGGATATTGCTACAATTACACGAAACTCGATTTTATTATATGAAAAGCTTAAGCATTTACCACAGTATATATTGAGTAATAAATATTTTTGGTTATGGTTTATGTTTAAACGATGCTATAGTGTAGCGCTTGTAATGATGGAGAAAAAAGAAGTTTCATCATTTAACAATCAATGGTTATTAGGTGGGCGAAGAGGCTTGTTTTTTGGAATTATCTCCCGTTGTTACTATCGTGTAGCTCTAACGGTTGATGAAGATCATAATGTAGATAGATATTATCTAACAAAGTTTACATTTGAAAGTCCTTCTAGATTTAGAGAGCTTACATGGCGAACGTTTTCTAGTGAAAAACATATTGTAATGGGATTTATGAGAGCTGTATATGACACTGTAAAATCTGGAAAAGAAAGATCATCTTGTTATGATGATTTGGCTAAAGACGTTTCTCGATTAGGAAGTGTCAAAATCTTAGATGTAATGACAGAAGATGATATCTATCATTATGTATTTGATAGATATCAAGAATACTTAAGGGTCAACTAATAGCTTTAAATTTCGTCAAATTGAATGATAAAAAGAGGTTTATATCAGATGCTGATTAATATTGATACGGGAAAACCTATTACAAAGATCCCACATAAAAAAAGCTTTGAAGCGTGGCGGAAACAAATTAGTAATGAAGATTACCAAGCTGTAATTAATGAATTGAATAAAAGGATTGATGAGAATCCAGAAGTACATACCGCAGGCTGGATTCCGGGGCATGATTGGACGGGTACTGTATTTTATCCTATTTATTTAGCGTGTAAAAAAGATACAACTGCAGCAGCGCTTTTCTTTGGAATTATCGTTTTTATAGTATTTATGGAACGGCCTGAACAATGGTCATTAGGGCGTTATAAAGTTAATGATCAAGATATTGCTAGTATGACATACTTTAGAATTGGGAGATAAAATACCTATAGAAGATGTAAATTAATCTTATAAATTAATAGATTTCCCCTACTCATATGGGTTACAATAATATGAGTATTTAGAAAGGGGTTGCATGCATGAGTAAGATTGATTTAGCATCACCTGTAGTGAAATGGGTTGGTGGAAAGCGTCAATTATTAGAACGTTTAATGCCATTATTCCCAGAGACATACACTAGCTATTGCGAGCCATTTATTGGTGGTGGGGCTGTTCTATTTGCACTGCAACCACAAAAAGCAATTATCAATGATATTAATAGCGAGTTAATAGGGGTTTATCGAGCTATTAAAGACGATGTAGAGGCATTAATTAAGCGGTTAGCACAATTCGAGAACACAAAAGAGTGCTTTTATGAGGTGCGTGGTTGGGACCGTAATGCAGAACTTTATAATCAATTAACAGATATTGATAAGGCTGCACGAGTTATATTCTTAAATAAGACTTGTTATAACGGACTATATCGTGTAAATAGTGCTGGTGAGTTTAACACACCGTTTGGTCGTTATAAAAATCCTAATATTGTTAATGAAAACACTCTTCGTGCTGTAAATGAATATTTTAATACGGCAGATGTAACAATATTAAATAAGAGCTATTCTGAAGCTGTTCAAGGCTTACCAGCGAATAGTTTTGTTTACTTAGATCCTCCATATGATCCAATATCAGTAACAGCAAGCTTTACTGGGTATAATGCAGGTGGTTTTAGTAGAGAGGACCAAATTGCTTTACGAGACTGTTGCCGTCAACTTGATGCAGCGGGCATAAAATTTATGCTTTCAAACTCTGCTACAGAATTTATACAAGATATTTATAGTGATTTCAATATTACTATTGTTCCTGCAAAACGTGCTATTAACTCTGTAGGCTCAAAACGCGGCTGTGTTGATGAGGTTGTAGTTAGAAACTATGTGTAAAATATCAAAAGCTAGAAAAATAGATGAAACTTGGGAAAAGTTAAATAAGAAGTATAAAATAGTTGAAATCATTAATAGTATTGGTTACTATAAGATTTCTGCTGATGAGATTAAGGAATTTCAGGAGCCTAGATTAGCTGTTAAATTTGATCATTCTGATGATCGACCAAAACTATTTATGGAACATGATTTATCTATATTACCAATAACTAGAGGCGACTATTATATCTCGCGGATAAAGGCATATCATAATTTTGAATCCATTTCATCAGATATTACCTATTTAAGGCCTCCAGAGCATATTAAGAGTCTAGATATAACATCTATTAATAGTGAAAGCAAAGCTTTAAATATGGCGTATATTTCTGGTATTATTGCAGATTTTTTAAATGATAAAAAATTATTACCGACTGTCTCTGGACGTATGAGTTCAGAAGGATTTGTTTTCCAAGCGGCTGTTGCGGATAAAAAGGCTACTATTAGTTCAGTTGTACAAGTAGAAAACTCTCAAATCGAAATTGATGCGGCATATGAAGGTATTAATAGCCTTGCATTAATGGAAGCTAAACGAGATTTAGCAGAGAATTTTTTGATTCGTCAGCTATATTATCCTTTCCGTACATGGCAAAGAAAAATGGGAAATAAGCCTGTTCGTCCGATTTTCTTGATTTATTCTAACAGTATTTTTTACCTATATGAATATAGATTTAATGATCCACAACACTATAACTCTTTAGAACTAGTGAAGCATAAGAGATACTCTTTAGAAGATACAAATATTTCGGCAGATGATGTGCAAGAGGTATTGGATGAAGTTCGTTTTAATCCAGAACCATTAATTCATTTTCCTCAGGCAGACTCTTTTGAACGTGTTATTAATATCTGTGAATTACTTTATATTAATGATATGGAAAAGGATTTAATTACAGAGGAATATTCCTTTGATACACGTCAATCTTTATATTATTTAGATGCGGCACGATATTTGGGATTAGTTAAGAAAGAGGTTACCTCAGATCATCGTTTTTATAGCTTAACTAAATTAGGCAATTCTCTTTTTTCTATGTCTTATAAACAGCGACAAGCTAAATTAATAGAAACGATTTTATCATATAAGAGTTTTTATCTAACTTATGAGGCATATCGTAATAACAATGAGATGCCATCTAAGGCTGAAATTGTATCTTATATACGTCGGGCTGGGGTTGTTGATCCAAAGACAGGATTACCATATAGTGACTCTACTAATAAAAGACGTGCTAGTACTGTAAGTGCATGGATTCGTTGGATTATAAATACTATCAACAATTAAATATATGAGTTTTAGTTGAGTTATAAAAAGAGCTCTATCTCAGTTGAGGTAGAGCTCTTTATTTATCTAAGCTTTATTAAGTCAAGGTTGCCATTTAGAGTACCCAAATCCCATCATGATAATGCTCACGACAAGCATGCCATTACCAAGGGTAATGGTACTTTCAGTTGTGGCTAGACAGGTAATAAAGGCTCCAATTCCCATAATGATGGTTCCTAGTATAGCAGATAGTTTATAGATTGCCATGATGCTCACCCGTTGCTTTCACTAACGACATTAGGTTTCACAATATATGTGATAAGTGTGTATAGTAGGGCGCCGATTATAATCCCGTTTAGTGAAGCGAGACCAAATGGCATGAATTTTACACCAACTAATGCGATGGCCCAAGTAATCCAAGGAACTAGATTCCATTTTTTAAAAGTAGCCTTATTATAATCAATATATTTTCCACGATGAACGAGATAGAAATCGGCTAAGATAATACCACATAGTGGTGGAACGATAATACCTAGTGTACTTAAGAATACAAATAGAGATTCAATTTTGTATGGTTGTGTAATAGTTGCCAATGCCGAGATAGCAATTAGTACAGCTAGCATAATGTTTCTGTTTAATTTAAAAGAATTTGCTAGGTTTAGTGATGTGGAATACAGGTTTGCACCATTTGTTGTAAAGATATTAGTAGTTAACAATAATAAGCTTGGAAATACAAGACCAAAGCTTAATAATACTGTAATTAAGTCTCCATCATGCATAGCTATACCTGCAATGGCGCCACAGCTAATCATTAGCGTATTGCCACCCAATAAACCAATTGTGCTAGCTGTAATAACATCTTTTTTGCTTTTACCATAGCGCATAATATCAGCGATACATGTCGCAGTAGATAGAATCCATGTACCAATAACAATAGTGATACCTGAAAGTAAATCAATAGGCTGCAATGGTATATGGTTAAAAAGTTCTTGCCATCCACCGATGGTTAGAACAGAGCGAGTAGCTGTACCTAGTGAAAGGAATACGATAGCTGGAATTGCGATATAGCCAAATACGGCAAGTGATTTAATACCTAGAATTGCAAAGATACCCATGATCACAGCACTGAGCATCATAGCAATGACTTCACCTGTGTAGGAAAGGTTGAATACTTGAGCAATAAAATGTCCATATAAAGCCGCTTGAATAGTGTACCAACCTAGGTTAACGATAGGCACGAAGAGGGATGCAATTCTAGATCCTTCCTGACCAAAGCTGTATCGAGTCAAAAGGGCGAAGGTAAGGCCTGTTTTATAGGCGATAACACTTACTAGTCCTGCAATGATACATAAGAAAATATTGCCGAGAATCATGGCTAATAGTAACTCATTAAAAGTTAGCCCTGCAGCTAAGCCGCCACCAGCCATCATACTAGTAACAAGAAAAACGAACCCAGTCCAAACAATGGTGAGAGAAAAACAGGACTTCCTTGCCGATAATGGCACGGGCTCTCTCGAGTACTCATTATCTGTGTTTGTATCAACTGGTTCTACAAACTCTAATTTCTCCTTACTCATAGATCTACACTCCTATACGTAATGAAAACCACCATGATGTATTTTGTATTTATATAAATATGGCAGTAAAGACCTATCTTGTAGCGCAAATATAGCAGATGTCTCAAATAGAGAGTTCATATTAAGTTGTCATAAACGAATAGTATTTAATTTCATTAAAGCATACTTAGAATTAATATTCAATATGTATGCTATACGTATAAGGGGATGTTGAGAGTGAGATATATTCTATATATTGATAGTGTTATAGATATTGGTATTTAATGTTTTGAAAGTAACCACGACTGATCTATTTAGAACCTTTATTGATGTGAAAAATTTTACTCGTTATTATTGTTATAGTATAGGTGTAGAGTTATCGTTTATCCTAGTTTGTTATTGTATGAGGTGGCATGTATGGGCGTTTTAGGTAGATCTCAGCTTAATTATGTTGTTCAGTCGTATATAGGCAAGCGAATCATGATAGTTGTGCCTAGTCAGTCCATAGGGCAAGACGTTGATGCGGCGGCGAGGGCTAATCATTTATCTCTTAACCGTCAAATGATATGTCGTTCAGATACTAACAAGCAAGCGGTGCTAGGCTTACCTTATTCTTATACGACAGGTCGTAATTGGTGTCGTCATCATATTCATGGATTTGTTGGAGATGAAGCTTTTGGTATGGAGCTCATCTGTTGGTGTCCTGATAGCTTAGAGGACTTACAAGAAGTGGCGGCTTGGTATGTACAGAAATATGAAGCCCATCATGTGCTATTTATTTCCTTGAAGGGTGAAATTAAGATTTGGAATTATGAAGGTTCTAGGATTGTAGGACATCGTAAACTTGGTCCATGGCAATCAGATTATATTGAACTATATGGTCAAATGATTGTGGACGATTTGAAGTATAAGGGATGTACTTATCAATGCACCTCTATTGAAGAGGATTACCGCCTAGTTCGTGCACCTTATTGTGACCGTAGTAATTTAGATGATCTTGGACACCTATCTAGTCATTTAGGTTCAGATCATATTCTTTTTATTCCGGCTCTTAATTATCAGGTAGAGGGCCGTACGATGCAGCAGTATCTCTCTTTTCTTGACGTGCCTTATGACAAGGTGAATCATTCTTTTGAAACTGGTGAAACTTTAGTATATTACGTCCTTTATGTTCGTCATTGTAGGTTGAAATTAGTACTTGATGTACTGCAGTTGTTGGTTGATGATGGTGATAATAAATTACTACTATATGTGACACCTGAAGGAAACCTCTATGCGTTGCGGCGAGACATGAGCATACAGCAAAGCTATGGCATATTTTCTAGAAATTCTTACGAATCAGTATTTACTGGGATGAATAGAGGAGGCCTTCAGATACATATAGATGAAGAATTTAACTATAATCGTCCGAATATGTTTACTCGAATGGGCGGGGCAATGATTCTGGGGCAACTAAAGTAAATATTTGAGTGTTAGGTTTGTTGAAGATTCTATTCTCTTTTAATTAAAAAAAGAGAGCATTAGCGTAACCTATGCATCTTAGTTATTTTTAAAATTTTCATGAATGTGTTATTGTTATATTGATAATGAGTTAATTGCACTATATACTCTTCAGAGGTGTAATGTGCAATCAAACACATTACGTATATTGTTATTAGTTTTAATAGAATAGTGAAATGTATTAGTCCACATTGGGCTAGTGCGTTTCTTTGGATATGAATATGGTTCAATCAATAGAGCGTGGTATTGAGATACTCAAGCTGTTAGAGGCAGGACCGCTTGGTGTAACTGAGTTGGCGAATGCGACGGCGTTGCCGAAGACGACGGTTCATCGGTTGCTCAAGACCTTTGAGGCCCATCATTGGGTTGAGTTCAATGGGGCCAAGAAGTATCAGTTGTCTTGGGGTGTTTTGCCAATGGCAAAGTCCTTTCTTACGTCTTTGGATGTGCGTGCCATTGCGCAGCCGTATATGGTGGCTATCCGCGATCAGTTGCAGCAGTCCGTGAATTTGTTCTTGGCACAAGGCGATTATCGAATCTGTATCGAGCGCGTTGCGGCGGATAAGCCATTGCGTCATGACATTAAGATTGGCACGGTGTACCCTATCTTTAAAGGGGCGGCGGGCAAGATTTTTGGGGCCTATCTAGGGGATTTCAAGGATACTGGTATGAGTGCTGGTGAAAGCTCCCAAATTCGTCATGATGGTTACGTGGTAACACGAGGCAATCGCGTGCCTGATGCGGCATCCATCGCCGTGCCTATCTTCTCCTTTGGCAATAAGCTAGAGGCGGTGATGACCATTTCTGGACCGATAGGAGACTACACGGAAGAGCGTGTCAATGAGTATCTATCTGTCATGATGACAGTAGGTCAAACCATTTCTAAACAAATGGGAGCGACCTTATAAATTTATTTTTTACCTATTAAATGGAATAACAT
>OLFS01002710.1_pt1 | contig 10412 bp, 9 predicted proteins | sample 1605491 | NCBI WGS metagenome assembly OLFS01 (sample SAMEA3888921, study PRJEB22519) | human gut metagenome | biome: human gut; feature: human-associated habitat; material: faeces | place: Denmark | collected 2011 | reverse complement strand
ACCTGCGACCTCTCGGCCCCCAGCCGAGCGCGCTACCAAGCTACGCCATACTCCGATGTTCATAACTATTATAGTATAACAGAAAAGAGGCTGTTTGAAAAGCCCCGATTTTGTTTTTTTAATGTATACCGCAATGAGGAGTTTTTCAGATGATCAATAAAACGACAGGTAGCAAAACAGATAAGAAAAGGATCGTAAGTTTTGATCTGGATATGACACTTTTAGATCAGGCTACATGGAAGATACCGGACAGTGCCATAGAAGCGGTGGAGATGCTGCGAAAAGACAGTATTATTGTCATCGCCAGCGGCAGAAATATGGATGGAATGGTCAGTGTGGGCTACAAACAACAGATACGGCCAGATGCAGTGATCCATATGAATGGAACCCGCGTGGTTGCCGGGGATGAACTGTTATATGAGCATTTTATGGATAAAGAGCTTTTAAAACGCCTGCTTTCCTATGGGGAAGAAAGGAAAATTGCCGTGGGGCTGACGATCGATGATAAGGATTACTTTGTGAATCCGGCAGAGGTAGAAAGAATCGACAAGATCCGCTGGGGAGAGAGCATGCGTAATTTTCAGGATCCCTGGAAAATGCTGGAACTGCCGGTACGCACGTTAGCTTATATTGGAGAAGCGGATCCGGTGTCTGATATGGAGGCACATTTTCCGGAACTTAAATTTCCATTATTTTCCAGTCGGTTAGGGGCGGACATCATAGAAGTACAGGCATCCAAGGCAAATGGACTGGTACGTTTATGTGAATACTATGGAATGGATATAAGCCAGACGGTGGCATTTGGAGACAGCATGAATGACTATGAGATCGTTCAGGCAGCCGGAACCGGGATCGCTATGGGAAATTCAGTCCAGAAGCTGAAAGATACGGCCGATTATGTGACAGATGATATTGCCCGGGATGGAGTCTGGAAGGCATGCAGACATTTTGGATGGATATAGATGAAAATATGCAGCCATGTGTGAGTACAGGAGGAGAAGGAATATGAATACAGTAAATGATGGATCAACGGAGAAAATGACCGTGAATCAGAAATTAGAATTGCTCAGAACAAAGATGAAGGAACGTGGCATGGATGCCTATATGGTGCCTACTGCTGATTTTCATGAGTCCGAATATGTAGGAGATCATTTTAAATGCAGACAGTTCCTGACCGGTTTTACCGGTTCTGCGGGAATTGCAGTAGTGACCATGAAGGAAGCATGCCTGTGGGTAGATGGAAGATATTTTGTCCAGGCGGCAGTACAGCTTCAGGGAACTTCTGTAAAAATGATGAAAATGGGACAGGAAGGCGTGCCTTCTGTAGCTGGATATCTGGAAGCAGAAGTGCCGGAAAATGGCTGTCTGGGCTTTGACGGAAGAGTAGTCAATGCATTGACCGGTATTGATCTGGAAAAGCGCCTGAAAGAAAAAAATGCAAGGATCCTTTGCAGTGATGATCTGGTGGGTGAGATCTGGGAAGACCGTCCGGCACTGTCCATGGAGCCGGCATGGGCATTACATGAGAAATATGCAGGAAAGACAGCAGAAGAAAAATTAAAAGAGCTTCGTGCAGAAATGAAGAAGGAGCATACAGATATGTATGTTCTGACATCGCTGGATGATATTGCATGGCTGTTAAATATCAGGGGAAATGATATTGCTTATAATCCGGTAGTGCTTTCCTACGTGATCGTAACAGAGGATAAATTGTATCTGTTTGTAAATGAAGAAGTGCTTCACGGAGAAGCATATCCATATATGGATAATTATCATAATATAGATATGCTTAAATATCTGGAAGATTTAGGGACAGAAATACTGCCTTATGATGATATCTATAAAATGGCAACAGATATTACGGGACATAAGATCCTTATGGAGAAGCAGCATATCAATTATGCTTTGTATAACATATTAAAGGATAAGAATGAACTGGTTGATAAGATGAATCCCACTTCTGATGCGAAAGCAGTAAAGAATGAGGTTGAGATTGAAAATGAGAAGAAAGCTCATATTAAGGACGGTGTAGCTGTTACCCGTTTTATCTACTGGTTAAAGCACCATATTGGAAAAGAGCGTCTTACAGAGATGAGTGTCCAGGATAAGTTAGAGGAATTCAGGAAAGAGCAGGAAGGCTATATTGAGCCAAGCTTTGCTACAATCTCTGCTTATGGGGCGAATGCGGCTATGTGTCACTATTCTGCAACAAAGGAAAGTGATACGGTACTGGAAGACCATGGCTTTTATCTGGTAGACTCTGGTGGCCAGTATTATGAGGGAACTACGGATATTACCCGTACCATTGCGTTAGGAGAACTGACGGAGGAAGAAAAAGAGCATTTTACTCTGGTCCTTATAAGCATGCTGCGATTAAAAGAAGTGAAATTTTTATATGGGTGCAGAGGCTTAAGCCTTGATTATGTGGCAAGAGAGCCATTTTGGAGCAGGGGACTGAATTTTGACCATGGAACCGGTCATGGTGTGGGCTATCTGTTAAATGTTCACGAAAGACCAAATGGCATCCGCTTCCGTATGGTGCCGGAGCGGCATGATAATGGTGTTCTGGAAGCTGGAATGATCACTTCTGATGAACCGGGACTTTATATTGAAGGAAGCCATGGTATCCGTACAGAGAACCTGATCCTTTGTGTAAAGGATGAGAAGAACCAGTATGGCCAGTTTATGAAGTTTGAGTTCCTTACCTTTGTACCAGTTGATAAGGATGCGGTAGTGAAAGAGCTGATGACAGAGAGAGATATTGCTCTTCTTAACGCATATCACAAAGAGGTGTTTGAGAAGATCAGTCCGTATATGGATGACCAGGAGAAAGAGTGGTTAAGAAAGGCAACGGCCCCGATCTAAGGGATCGTTTAAGGGACCGTTGCGTCTGCTTCAGGTATTTGTACAGATTGGGAATGCGTTAAAGATGTATCTGCTAAGTTTGATGGACTATTCTGCGTATGGAAGATCTACAATGGTATAGTTATGGTGGATAGCAGGGAGGATCTTGTTTAACAGGTCTTCTGTGCGGAATTTCAGGCTGGAGGTGTTGATACATGGATGACATCCGAAGTAAGGATGGTTCTCCAGGATATCTTTGTCTATGAGCAGCCGGACTTTGTTTTCTGGGTCGTTCATCAGACCGAGAACACTTACAGAACCGGGAGTGATGTTAAGGTACTGTTCCATAAATTCCGGTTCGGCAAAGGAAAGACGGGCGCTGCCGATCTGCTTGGAGAGAGCGGCTGTTTTGAACTTTTTGCTGCCTGGAAGGATCAGCAGATAGAAGGCGGTTTTCTGGGTATTGCGAAGAAATAGGTTTTTGCAGATCTCAATGCCTAAAAGCTTACCTACTTCCTGGCATGCTTCCATAGTGGGTAGTGTGTCATGGTCTGCACGGGTATAGGTGATCCCAAGGGAGTCTAACAGGTCATAGGTGCGTATCTCCTTTGGAAGACGGTCGGTAGTATCTGCCGGTCGGCCAGTGTATATAGTATGGTCAATGTAATAAGAAACGGGATCTTGTGATGTGGATGTTTCGCTCATAAATGTCACCTCGTTGTTTTAGGATGTTTGGATGTTAATAAGTACGATTATAAGAGCGAAGGAATAAATTGTCGATAGGTTATGAATGAAAAAGGTGTAAAAATGCAGGAAAAAAACGTGCAGGGAAAGAAAAAACAGGGAAATAAATCCCAAGAAAAGAAAGTCCAGGGAAATAAATCCCAGGAAAATAGAATACAGGGAAAACAAGTACAGGAAGGCAAAAATCAGGGAATCCCCAAAAGGGAAAATAAAAGACCGGAAAGCAGAGCAGTGAAAGGGGTAAGGCCAGAGCAGAAGCAAAGGCCAGAGCAGAAACAGAAGGCGGCAAAGTTTGGAAAACCGGTTCTGAAACAGCAGTCTGGCCAGAACGTGGAAAAGGGAAAGAAGAACGCTAAAAAGAGCATGTGTCCTGTTATGCGTCAGTGCGGCGGATGTCAGATGCTGGATATGCCTTATGCAGAGCAGTTAAAGACGAAAAGAAAGCGTCTGGAAACGTTGTTGAAGGGAATCTGTCCTGTAAAAGACATGATAGGAATGGAAGATCCGTTTTATTATAGAAACAAAGTTCATGCTGTATTTGACAGGGATAGAAGGGGCAATATTATTTCCGGTATTTATCAGGAAAATACCCATAATGTAGTACCTGTGGAGAAGTGCATGATCGAAGACCAGAAGGCAGATGAGATCATTGGCACTATTCGCGGCATGTTAAAGTCTTTTAAGATCCGTACATTTGATGAAGATACAGGTTATGGCCTGCTGCGCCATGTGCTGATCCGCAGAGGCTTTGAAAGTGGGGAGATCATGGTGGTACTGGTAACAGCTTCTCCTGTATTTCCGTCAAAGAATAATTTCGTAAAGGCATTAAGAGAGAAACATCCGGAGATCACCACCATTGTCCAGAATATCAATGGACGGGGAACCAGCATGGTACTGGGGGAAAAGGAGCATGTGCTGTATGGAAAAGGATATATTGTGGATACGCTGTGCGGCTGTAGCTTCCGTATTTCTTCCCGTTCGTTCTATCAGGTAAATCCGGTCCAGACGGAGAAATTGTATACAAAGGCTCTGGAACTGGCTGGACTGACTGGAAAAGAGACAGTTGTGGATGCGTATTGTGGTATAGGAACTATTGGTATTATTGCAAGCAAAAAGGCCGGAAATGTGATCGGCGTGGAATTAAACCAGGATGCAGTCCGGGATGCCATCAACAACGCCAAAATGAACCAGATATCCAATATCCGTTTCTTCTGCAATGATGCCGGCCGTTTCCTGGTCAATATGGCAGAGGCTGGTGAAAAAGCCGACGTAGTCATCATGGATCCCCCGAGAAGCGGAAGTACCGAAGAGTTCATGGATTCCATTGCAAAGATGGGAGCGAAAAAAGTAGTTTATGTTTCCTGCAACCCAGAGACATTGGCAAGAGATCTGGCTTATATGAAGAAGCTGGGGTATAAGGCGAAGGAAGCAGTAGGATTTGATATGTTTCCGGCGACGGAGCATGTGGAGACGGTTTGTCTCTTAGTTCTGAGAAATCCTGTGACACATATCAATATTGATGTGGATGTGGAAGAAATGGTGCAGGATAAAAGAGGAATGGCAACCTATGGGCAAATCAAGGATTATGTTTTGGAACACAGCGGCTTGAATGTCAGCAGTCTTTATATCGCTCAGGTAAAGCAGAAACACGGCATTATCGAGCGCGAGAACTATAATAAACCGAAATCCGAGGATGCCAGGCAGCCACAATGCCCACTGGAAAAGGAAAGAGCCATTACGGAGGCATTGAAACATTTTGGAATGCTATAAAATAAAGGAGGTGCTTCATGTATAACCCACAGCTTGAAACTTTTCTGCGCGTGGCGGATGCAGGCAGCTTCAACAAAGCCGCCGAAGAAAGCTACATCACGCCCACGGCTGTTATCAAGCAAATCAATCTTTTAGAAGAAGCCCTCGGCGTGAAGCTCTTCGACCGTAGCCACCGGGGGCTGACATTGACAAAAGCTGGGCGCTCCATGTATCAGGACGCCAGATACATCATCCAATATTGCCGCGACTCTGTGACGCGGGCGAAGAACGCCATGCAGGAGGACGAAAACATCATCCGCATCGGCTCGTCCCCCATGACGCCCGCACAGCTTTTGATGGATCTCTGGTCGAGAGTGCAAGCATTGCACCCCGATATTAAATTCCAGATCGTGCCCTTTGAGAACACGCCGGAAAATGCGCGGGAAATTCTTGCCAATCTCGGCAAAAACATTGATATTGTAGGCGGTATTTTTGATGAGACCATGCTGCACCTGCGGGGCTGTGCCGGGTTGGAGCTGACGCGGGGGCGCTTCTGCTGTGCAGTCTCCATCCACCACCGGCTGGCGGACAAAGACAAGCTGCAAGTTTCTGACCTCTATGGGGAGAATCTGCTGCTGATGCACCGCGGCTGGAGCCACTATGTCGATCAGCTTCGGGACGATCTGTGGCAGCACCACCCGCAAATTCACATTGTGGATTTTGATTTTTACAGCATGGACGTGTTCAACCGCTGCGAGAACACCAACGATGTGCTGCTGGCGATTCCCGGCTGGGCGAATGTCCATCCGCTTCTAAAGGTCATTCCTGTCGAATGGGAACACAACATCCCCTACGGCATCCTCCATTCCCCGGAGCCGACGCCTACGGTACGGCGGTTTCTGGATGCGGCGAAGGCCGTCAGAAAAGAACTGTACGGCTGATTATAACCCAAAGGTATATACTGATGAACAAAGCGAGACTTCCGCGGAAGTCTCGCTTTTCTTATAATAATGGCAGAAAACAAAAGGTGGTCGATACCATGAAACCAGTCTCATACATGGCAATAGTTCTATGCGTCATGCTATTCTTGACCGGATGCAGCTCTGGCGCGGTAGACGAGGAAGTGAACGAATCCGTGCAAAATAAAACCGAATCCTTTACCCGCAATACAAAAATCGAAGATGTCATCAATGCTCCGTCCTTTGACGGTTTCGGGCGGCTGCTGTTTCCAACGGACGAGTATTATTACAGCGGCGACACTCTGGAAGAACTCGGGCTGACCTACTACAGCCATATTGATCCAGACGAAACGGTGGAGATCGTGAACACTCTGCGAGAGCGGGCAGCGGACGGCCAAACCATCTTCTATGACATCTACACCGACGAGGAAAAGGCAGCTGACCCTGCCAAAGAAGATACAGGATTGTTTTTCTTCAAGGGAATCCCCGGCGAGAAATTCGCCATCTGCAATGCAGGCGGTGCCTTTGCCTATGTGGGGGCCATGCAGGACAGCTTCCCTCATGCGCTGGAGCTTTCCCAAAAGGGCTACAACGCCTTCGCTCTCATTTATCGCCCCGGCGCGCAGACCGCCTGCGAGGATCTGGCAAGAGCCATCCGCTTCATCTTTGCCCATGCGGACGAACTGGAAGTGGACACCGATTGCTACTCCCTATGGGGCGGCTCGGCAGGAGCGCGAATGGCGGCGTGGCTTGGGTCTTACGGTACAGAAGCTTTTGGCGGCGGCGATCTGCCCCGTCCCGGCGCGGTCATCATGCAGTACACAGGATTGAGCGAGTATTCCGAAAGCGATCCGCCCACCTATGCCTGTGTCGGTGACCGGGACGGCATCGCCAGCTGGCGGGTCATGCAGGCGCGGCTCGAAGCCATGCAGCAGGCCGGGATCGACACGGAGTTTCATGTGTATTCCGGTCTGGGTCACGGCTTTGGACTTGGGACTGGAACCAGCGCCGAAGGCTGGATCAATGATGCCGTCGCCTTTTGGGAACAGCAAATGAAGAAATAACATTCAGAAAGGATGCGTTTTTATGAACAACTTTATTTTTGAAAACAAGACCAAGGTGTATTTCGGCAAGGGCGGCGTGAAAGAGTACCTCGGCAGTCTGCTGGGGAACTACGGCGAAACCGTCATGCTGGCCTACGGCGGCGGCTCGATCAAGCGCAACGGCGTGTACGATGAGATCATGGGTATCCTGAATGCCGCAGGCAAGCGCATCGTGGAGTTCTCCGGTATCATGTCGAACCCCACTTATGCCAAGGTGCAGGAGGGCGCGAAGCTGGCGCGTGAAAATCACGTCGATCTGATTCTCGCCGTGGGCGGCGGCAGCGTTTCCGACTGCTGCAAGGTCATCTCCGCACAGGCGAAGCTGGACGAGGACATCTGGGAGATGCAGTACACGAAGCACACGCTGCCGACCAAGTTTATTCCCCTCGGCACGATTGTCACGGTGTTCGGTACCGGCAGCGAGATGAACAACGGGGCCGTCATCACCCACGAGGGAAAGAAGATCAAGGGCGCTCTTTGGGGCGCGCAGGCGGAGTTCGCGTTCCTTGACCCCAGCTACACGCTGTCCGTTTCCATGAAGCAGGTTATTTCCGGCGCGTTCGACACGCTGAGCCACGCGATGGAAACCTACTTCGGCAAGCCGGATGAAAACAACCTGTCCGACGATATTAACGAAGCCGTCATGCGCAGCGTCATCCGCAACATCCGCGTTCTGCTGACCGCCCCGGAGAATTACGATGCCCGCAGTGAGCTGGCGTGGGCGTCCGCGATGGCAGAGAATGGCGTTCTGAAGATCGGAAAAGTCACGGACTTCCAGTGCCATATGCTGGAGCACCAGTTGGGCGCGTACACCAACTGCAACCACGGTGCAGGTCTGGCGGTGATCCACCCCGTTCTGTACCGCCATATCTACAAGTCCGGCGCGGCGCGGTTTGCACGGTTTGCGCAGAATGTCTGGGGTGTCGCACCCAAGGGCAGCATTGAGGAGACGGCTGCTGCCGGTATCGACGCGCTGGCTGCGTTCATCAAGGAAATTGGTCTGCCGACCAGCTTTGCAGAGCTTGGCATCCCCGCCGATACGGACTTCCGTGCCATTGCGGATTCCACCGTTTTAACCGGGGGCTGCTGCAAAAAGTTGACCCACGATGAAATATATGACATTCTCTGCGAATGTAAATAAAACTAAAATTGAATTGAAAGGATGATTTTATCATGAAAAAACTGACTGCACTACTGCTGAGCGTCGTGCTCGCACTTAGCCTTGCCGCCTGCGGCTCTGCCAACAAGCCTGCATCTTCCACCACGCAGCCCGAAACCTCTGCGCCGACCGAACAGCCCGAAAGCTCCTCGACCGCTCCCGCAGAATCCGAGCCGGAGACCCAGCCCAAAACCGGCAAGACACTGGTGGTCTACTACTCCGCTTCCGGTAACACCGAGCGGGTGGCCAAGGATATTGCAGAGGCCGCCGGTGCCGACCTCTTTGAGATTGTTCCCACCGAAGTCTACACCAGCGAGGACCTGAACTGGACAAACTCCGACAGCCGCGTCAGCCGGGAGCATGACGACGAGTCCCTGCGGGATGTGCCCCTGACCACCACTGAAGTTCCCGATTGGGATTCCTATGACACCGTGTTCATCGGTTATCCCATCTGGTGGGGTATCGCAGCGTGGCCCGTGGACACCTTTGTAAAAAATAATGATTTCACCGGCAAGACCGTCATCCCCTTTGCCACTTCTTCCTCCTCCGGTATGGGTCAGAGCGGCAGTTTGCTGGCCGACATGGCCGGTACCGGCGAGTGGCAGGAAGGCCAGCGGTTCTCCTCCGGCGTTTCCAGTGATGATGTGCAGTCCTGGGTCAACGGACTGGGGCTGTAATGCGTAGGAACAGAGTTTTCGCCGCAATGCTTGCAGTTCTCATGGTCGTGTCGCTGACCGCCTGTGGCCGGGAGTCCGTCGGGACTCCTGGCGGTGAGCTGGAAAACGGCGTTGCGGCCATTGAGGATGCTATGACAACGAAACCAAACGAAAGCAGTTCTGCTTCTACCACCCCCATCGATGATCTGCGTAACGGATCTTCTACGGACACTGTAGCCACGCCGGACGATTTTCCTGATGCATACAACTTCGGCAGCGGCAAGATTTCCGATTATTCCCGCACAGCCATGCTGCAAAAGATGCCGGTACCGGCAGGTAATAACACCGTGCTGAACACGGCAGCAGACCCTGCAAACATTCAGGTGCTCTATCTCTGGGAGGAAGGCAATGTCCCCGCCAGGACGAAATTTACGCAGGACATGACCAGATATTTCGATGACTGGAACTTCCGCCCCTATGTCACCGCTATCCCCGTCCGGGAGGGCGTGAAGCCAAAAGGCGCGGTGGTGCTGATGGCGGGCGGCGCTTATCAGTTTCGGGGCAACTACACCGATTCGCTGCCCACCGCCGCAGCACTGCGAGAGCTGGGCTTTCAGACCTTCATCGTAGATTACCGCCTGTCTCCCTATACGCAGGAGGAAGGTGCGCTGGATGTGGCGAGAGCCGTCCGCTTTGTCCGCAAAAATGCGGAGGTCTATGGTATTGATCCAGATGATATTGCCGTCATGGGCTTTTCGGCGGGCGGCATTCAGGCCGGTGAATTTCTGATGCACTATGACGAAGATGTGACCGGCACGGCGCTGGACAGTACCTATGTGCCGGACGAGCTGGACGCCGTTCTCGCCTATGCCTCCGCCGCAGGCATGATCTATTCCTTCTATGGCCGCCTCAGCGTGGGAAATATGGATGCAAGCTGGTTGATCGAGGGCGATTTGCCGCCGACCTTCTATGTCTACGGCACCGAGGATCCCTTCTATCGTCAGTTCCAGCAGCAATATGATGTAATCTCTGGAATGGGCATTTCCACCGGGCGCATCGTGCTGAACGGCTGGCCTCACGGCTTCGGCTCCGATGGTGGTTGGGTTAAGGACTACGCCGCATGGCTGGAAACAATTTTCGCATAAGTCCAGCGGTGTGATGTCAAGAAAATAAATGATTTAAAAATCATACATTTTTG